>JAAUYH010172826.1_pt1 | contig 10149 bp, 9 predicted proteins | sample 7278061 | NCBI WGS metagenome assembly JAAUYH01 (sample SAMN14350203, study PRJNA611818) | marine sediment metagenome | isolation source: surface marine sediment (0.6m) | place: French Polynesia: Moorea | collected 2018-08 | reverse complement strand
CATTGACTAAGGCTGTTAGGTATCAATTGCTTGTCACCCGTTTAGGCGTCAAGTTGTTACCCATCAAAATTGTCGGATAAATCAGGAAGCGAACGAGGAGGGGGATCACCATTCTTAATCATGGGTTTAGCTTTTAGAACGAACCGGGATCGAAAAATCTGTATCTCAAGATACAAAACTATTCAACTATCACCCAATAAGTGTTGACAAAAGTAAATTGGAACGAATAGCAGAGAGCTTAACCGAATAGAAGAGAACTTAGAAGGCAGGAGTCAGGAGTTGGAAGAATATAGGGCTTCTGACCTCAGAGAATATTGGTATTTAATAGAACAACAATTGAAATCTTTAACCGTAGTGACACTGCCTGGCCGATCTTTAAGTTATGCTAAGTCGAGTATGATCTGCCGGGAATCAGAGCGGTATTGGATTTCAATTCACTAAGGGTCTACTCCATAAATTATTGAAGGTCCTGAAAAATTAGGTTTCCAGGGCTCAAAATGGGAGCGACTTGGGGTTGCCTGAAATAACAAATTTTCTGTGAACAGAATCCCAGTGAAAGAGGTTCTTCGGGGTTGTTATGGGGTGAACTCCCGACAATTTTTCATCCGGGAAGGTATATGGGCGCACAGAGTAGTGAGGGAGAAGCAGAGTATAACAGAGTTGCTCTCGTTTTGAGGGCTCAGGTCGTTTAGTTGTCCCTAAATTCCAATCCTGTTTATGAAACACCTTGTAAATCACCTGATCGGCCTGTACAGGAAATCCTGGTGGCTGGAAATATCAACGGAATCGCCGCGCTGTGAGTATTATTTTGGACCGTTTGGGTCAGAAAGCGAGGCGGTTCAAGCACGCGCTGGCTATGTAGAAGATTTAGAGCAAGAGGGGAGTGAACTGCTCCGCGTTTCGGTAGTGCGCCGTCAAGACCCGACAGAATTGACTGTTGAGTATCCTAAAGCAGCGTAACAACAACTCCGGGGGCTGGGCGTCCCACATCTAACTTGCTTGTTCCAGGCAATCAAAGTGAAGCCCGTATTGTCCGTGGCGGCTCTTGGTTCGACATTCCGTTGAATAGCTGCTCTGCATCTCGTCTCAAGCTCGATCCCGACACACATTTCTGCATGTCGGGTTGCAGGCGTGCTGTCATTTTACTGCCGCTTAAAGAGCCTCTGCCCCCTCTTCCTTGGTGCGGATCCGAATAACACGGTCAACCGTAGTTACAAAAATCTTGCCGTCGCCAATTTGTCCAGTCTGGGCGGCGGCAATAAGAGTCTCAAGAACTTTGTCGACTTCTGCTTCGTCTACCACAACTACCAGCCTGAGCTTTGGTAGAAATTCAACGACGTATTTGGCGCCGCGATAGGTCTCGGTATGTCCCTTTTGTCGACCAAATCCTCTAACCTCTGAAATGGTAATGCCTTTGATCCCCAAATTAACTAGGGCGGTTTTGACCTCCTCAAGCTTCGTGGGGCGAATAATCGCTTCTATTCTTTTCACGATATTTAACCAACTCCTCTACAGATCTAAAGACTTAAACCTGCCTCCGTTGTGGGGTCAAATGTAATACTCAAGGAGAGCTTTTCTCTGGACCACAGAAATACACATGCAGCCCTCATAGAGGATCACCTTACGAGTGAAGAGCTAACCTTAAATAGGGTGAACTTGAGCCCTCAACACAGAATAATCACAGGCTTAGGTGGGTTCGATGTATACCTGTCATTTCAGCGATTAACTCATACTTAATGAGTGTTGTACCGTGTATACATGTGATAAAAATAGCACATTAACCCTGTTGAGGTCTGTCAAGAAATCGGCACATTTCAACAATTGGGCGCTCCGAGCAAAGCTCAGCTTTGTCTGTGGCGTGAAATTCCTATCCTGGAATTCAACAATGGCTAATGCATCTCCAACTGAGGCAATCTTCTAAACCTTTGACCTGAGGCATCGGCCTACCAAAGATTATTACCGCAAGAGCGTCGAAAACGGGCGCATCCTGGGGAATCTCTATTGAGCCCATCATGGCGGAGCAGAGCCTCAGCTTGTTAGGAAAATGGAGCCTGATTAGGGCCAAACGCGCTTACAGCATACCTAACGTCAGAAAAATTAGAAACATCTCAAAATTGGCGGTAGCGCTTCACAATTTCCTCAGATTCCTTACCTAAGCTGAAGCTGAAGCGATTTGAGTGACCAAGATTTGTTGCACAATAAATTTCGGGAACCTTCTTTCATGGGTAATAACCATCGGCTTAACTTCACCTATCTATCACAGGAAGATCTGCTTGATGCAGGGTGTTTAGATATTCGCATGGTGATAGATATCGCAGAAAAAAGCATGCTCGAATTTGAGAGACATCATGTGATTTTTCCTGAGAAAATTGTTCAGATTTTCAATCAGGCCACCCAAGAGCGAATAAACTGTTTACCAGCAACGCTTTTAGAGGAAAAGGTTTGCGGCGTCAAATGGGTTTCGGTCTTTCCCATGAACCCCAGCAAGCACGACCAGCAAAATTTATCGGCTATTTTTATCCTTTCGGAAATTGAAACGGGGTTCCCCATCTGCGTCATGGAAGGGACGCTCGCATCAAATATGCGAGTGGCGGCCATCGGCGGTATCGCCGCCAAGCACTTAGCCCGCCCAGATTCTGAAGTCATTGGTTTCATTGGCGCCGGAGAACAGGCGAAGATGCATTTAATCGCCATGAAAGCCGTGTGTCCCCGCCTTAAGCAGTGTCGAGTAGCGGCCAAGCATTCTGTCACCCATGAGCAGCAGTTTATTGCTGAACTCTCGCGGCTGTATCCAGATATGGAGTTTATATCGACAAACACGAATGCCCAGATAGCAATGGAGGATGCTGATATTTTGGTGACCGCCACCAGCGCTCAGGCTCCCCTACTCAAAGCGGCATGGATGAAACCTGGCGCTTTCTATAGCCATGTAGGAGGCTGGGAGGATGAATTTGCGGTGGCCTTACAAGCGGATAAGATAGTGTGCGACGATTGGGAAACGGTCACCCACCGCACCCAGACGTTAAGCAGGATGTACAAAGAAGGGCTGATTGATGCTAGCAATATCCACGCCGATTTACACGAATTGGTGGCTGGGAAAAAGCCGGGGCGTGAATCGGCGGCGGAACGGATCTATTTCAACGCTGTTGGTTTAGCGTATATTGATGTCGCCATCGCCATGGCGATGTTCAATCGGGCCAGTGAAAACCAGAAGGGCGCGAAGCTAGATCTCCAACAGAGTATGGTTTTTGAGCATCCTAATCTGGAATCGAAAGTGAAGCTCTGACTCTGGAAGAATGGAATGGGGGGACAAAAATCATGTTTAAGCGTCTGAGCGACTTAAATGACGATACAGTCACTGTCAATATTGAAGGTGAAGATGTTCAGGCGCCTGTGGGCGAGACGGTGGCTGCTGCGGTTTTAGTCCATGGTTTGGGGTACACCCGCACCACCCCCCTGTCAGGCGCGCCTCGCGCCCCTTTATGCATGATGGGCGTGTGCTTTGAGTGTCTGATGGAAATTGACGGAGCGCCCAATCGTCAAGCCTGTCAAGTACAGGTTGCGCAAGGCATGAAGATTCGTCGACAGCAGGGCGTTGGCGAGGAATATGCATAAGTCATATCAGCTAGTAGTGATTGGCGCTGGACCGGGGGGGCTTTGTGCAGCAACCACTGCGGCTAGTTTAGGCATGGATGTGGCGGTGCTCGATGAACAGCCATCCCCCGGCGGACAAATTTACCGTGCGATCGCCCATGCCCCTGCAGACAGGTTGGAATTACTGGGCGCCGATTACCAGCACGGCGCTGACCTAGTGGCGGCCTTTGACGCGAGCGGAGCCCAGTATTTACCCCAGACGACTGTTTGGTCTTTGAATTCCCGTCGCCAGATTGGCGTCCTGCGTCAGGATCAGGCTTCTATCATTCAAGCTGAGTCTGTGATCGTCGCCAGTGGGGCGATGGAGCGTCCAGTCCCCTTTCCTGGATGGACATTGCCAGGGGTGATGAATGCGGGCGCCGCCCAAATATTATTGAAAACTGCTGGGGTGGTTCCCGCCAATGGGACCGTAATCGCTGGAATGGGGCCGTTACCCTTGCTGGTTGCTTGGCAATACCTCCGAGCTGGGGTAACGGTGAAAGCCGTGCTAGAACTTTCCCCAGGAACTAACTATTGCCGCGCCGCGCCGCATTTGCCGGGGGCTTTAGGAGCCGGTGATTACATCACCCGTGGCTTGAAATACACCCTGGACTTAAATAAAGGCGGCGTCCCCATTTACTATGGCGTTTCTGGGTTGAAGGCCAAGGGGGGCGACCGGATTGAGGCGGTGGAATATGGTTGGAATACTCTGGGGATCCGTCGGTGTGAGACCCTCGTCTCAGACAGTCTTTTAGTGCATTTTGGCGTGATTCCCAGAACAAATTTAACCAGGGCGGCGGGGTGCCATCATATCTGGGATCGGGGGCAGCAGTGTTGGCGGCCCCAGGTGGATCAGTGGGGCAATACCTCTGTCCCCGGCATCGCGGTGGTCGGCGATAACGCCGGGATTGGCGGCGCCCGGAGCGCCGAACATAGTGGACGGTTAGCGGCCCTGGAAGCGGCTTGCAGGTTGCATCTAATCACGCCTCAACAACGCGATCAACAGGGCCAGGATGATCTCAACTGGATGCGAAAAGATCTGCGAGTCCGTCCCTTTCTAGAAGCCTTATACCGCCTACCGAATTCACTGCTCGTCCCCCCCGATGACGAGACCTTGGTCTGTCGTTGCGAAGAAATTTCGGCGGGGCAAATTCGCCAAGCAGTTCGAGAGGGTCACGCCGATCCCAATCAAGTGAAATTTTACCTCCGCTGTGGGATGGGCCCTTGCCAGGGCAGGCAGTGCGCCCCAGCGGTCGCTCATATCGTCGCCGCCGCCCACCAGCGCCCAGTCGCCGACTATCCTCCGTTCCGGGTGCGCCCCCCGATCAGGCCCCTGAGTATCGCTCAGCTAGCTAACTTAGCGAGGGCGGAGAAATGAAGGTTGATGTGGCGATTATCGGCGGCGGTTTGATGGGGTCTTCTACAGCGCTACACCTGGCCATGGGTGGACAGCGGGTCATCGTCATCGAAAAAGACAGCCCTGGCCGCCATGCCTCTGGGGTCAATGCGGGGGGGTTGCGTCGACTGAATCGTCATCCGGCGGAGATTCCCCTCGCAGTAGTCGCCGCTCAAATGTGGCGGGATATCCATTCCCTCGTGGGCAGTGATTGCGATGTCAAACTCATGGGTCAGGTGAAGGTGGCGGAGAACGCCGCCGATTTACAGAAGCTAGCGGAACGAGCCGCCCTGGTCCATTCCCTTGGGTTTGACCATGAGCAACTGATTGATCGCGATCGCCTCTACCAACTGGCGCCAGCCCTGGCGCCCCATTGTGTCGGTGGGCTTTATACAGCTGGCGACGGCTTTGCCCGACCTTATCATGCACTCACCGCCTTTCGCCGTAAAGCTCAGTCCCTGGGAGTAGAGTATCGGACAGGTTGCCGGGTGACCGGGTTAGAACGGGTGGGTGACTATTGGCGAGTGGTGTCGGAGCAAGCGACATTTAAGGCCCCAATCCTGGTTAATTGTGCAGGCGCCTGGTCTGGACAGGTTTGTAACTATCTAGACGAACCCGTTCCGTTGAAGGTCGGCGCCCCTATGATGATGGTGACTGAGCGGTTGCCCCCTTTCCTCGACCTGGTGGTGGGCGCGGCTTCCCGTAAGTTGTCTTTTAAGCAGATGCAAAACGGCACTGTGCTGATTGGGGGGGCTTATCTGGCCGAGCATGACATGGGGAACGAGACGACAGAAATCGATTTCTCAAAACTGGCTGAAAGCAGCCGCACCGTTCTAGCCCTATTTCCCAGAATGGCTGGCGTGCGCATCGTCCGAACTTGGGCGGGCTTGGAAGCTTTTATGCCCGATCACATTCCCGTCCTTGGCGCCAGTGCAAAAGCGCCCAACGTCTATCACGCTTTCGGGTTCTCGGCTCATGGCTTTCAACTTTCACCTGTCGTGGGGCGAATTATGTCAGAGTTGATTTTGAATCACAAGAGTTCCCTGGAGATCGGACCGTTTTCGATTTGCCGGTTTCAGTCCTCTTATGCGAGCCAAACCTGAAATAGGTGTGGGCGACATTGATGCTGTCTGCTGTCCGCTGTCCGCTTAATGTGAATTATTCTCAAAGTGGCTCATGACATGAATGGACTTCCGACGGATTTCATATACAAATGATTTTGCCTAACCAGCGCCCCCTACTTGAGCGTCAACGCCGTCCCGGAAGCGCCCGGCGCACGAGCCTCATGCAGCAGAGCCCCAGGCCGGTTGCCGAGAATGTGAATAGCGCCGATCCCCGCATTGAGATGTTTCAAAGCTTCTTCTATTTTGGGGATCATGCCTCCGACGATAAGCCCATCCACAATGGCCTGTCGCGCAGCTGATTCGGTTAAGTGGGGAATCCGCGAAGACGGATCGTCCCTGTTGCTTAATACCCCGGGAACACCCGTCATCAGAAACAGGTGGTCCGCCCGCAAGGTGGCCGCCAGCGCAGACGACACCGTGTCTGCATTGATATTAAACACCTGGCAGATACCGTGATCGCCTTCTCCATTCTCAGTGATTCCGAGGGTGTTGACCACGGGCGTATAACCTCCCGCGAGCAGGTGCTCGATCAGCCCCGGTCGGATCGCAGTGATTTCACCCACGAAACCAAAGTCAACCGGTTTGTCGCCACAGCCGCTGAACATCATCGGCGGTCGTCGAGTGGCCGTGACCGTACCCGCACTGACGCCGGAGACGCCGACGGCCTGGAGTCCGGCGGCTGCAGCCGCCGCAACCACATCGACATTGGCTTCGCCAGCAAGGGCTTGTTTCATAACCTGCAGGGTCGCTGCGTCGGTGATGCGGCGACCGCCAATCTGTTTGCGCTCGAGCCGAAGGCGTTCAGTCAGGGCATTGGCCTGCGGATTGCAGCCGTGACACAGGATGAATCGCCAACCCTCCGCGACCAACTGCGCGACTTCCATGACCACTGCGGACAGGCAAGCTTGCTCCGCCACAACGTCGCCGCCGAACTTGAGCACCGCCAATGGACGAGGATCGACTCTCATGGCCACAAAGCGGGGGCGTCAATGCCTTCACCCTCCGGTAGCCCCAGCATCAGGTTCATCGATTGCATAGCTTGACCCGCGCCTCCTTTGACCAGATTGTCCAGCGCTGTTGAGACCGTTAATTGCCGACCCTCGCTGTCCGGCTCACTAAGTTTCCACGAGAGATCCACCCACATACTGCCTTTGACGGCCACGACCTCGGCGTTACGGTCGCCGGAGCCAAGAGGACGCACAAACTGCGCATCTGCATAGTATTCCTTAAAAATCAGATCGACGTCTGCCGCTGTGCAATCCGATGGAACTCGGATAAAACTGGTGGCGAGTATACCGCGTGGCAACGGGGCCGAAACTGGCGCAAAGTAAAGGAAGAAGGTTGAATCATGCCCGTTTCGGCGAATGGCGTCGGTCAACACCTGGTGGATTTCCGGGGTGTGCTGGTGGTTCAGCACTTTGTAAGGTTTCAGGTTATTGGCGCGGAGCGGATGGTGGGTCCCTGCCTGAGCATAGGCGCCGCTACCGGACGAACCCGTGGCGGCCACGGTTTGCACTGGACCGGAGAGATAGCCAGCCTTGGCGAGAGGCAGAAGCCCCAACACGATCGAGGTGGCGAAGCACCCCGGCGACGCCACCCGATCCGCCTGTCGGATCTCCTCGCGGTACAACTCCGGCAGACCAAACACCCAACGGCCTTGCAATTGGTCCGGATAGGGGTGTTCCTGACCGTAGTATATGCGGTACTTTTCCGCATCCCTGAGTCGAAAATCCCCCGAGAGGTCAATCACCTTCGCCGACAGTGTTTCGAACTCGGGGGCCAGAGTGCAACTCACTTTGTGGGGAAGGCCAAGAAAAATGACGTCGACGCCGGACGCTGCTTCCGCTAAAGGAATCTTTTCAAACGTCAATCCGGTATGGGTCAGGTTCCGATGGACCGCTTCCAACGGTTCATCCACAGCGTCGATACTGCTGACTCGGTTGAGGGCGACATGGGGATGGTTCAGCAGGGAACGAATCAGTTCGGCGCCGCCGTATCCAGTCCCGCCCACGACGGCGGCCTTGAATGGAATATTAGTTGCATCAGGTTTTGCCAAGAGGGCCTCCTTTCCGTGTCGGATTAAATTAATTCGGCCAGGGTCCGATCTAGGATTTCCACAACGGCGTCGATGTCCTGCTCGCGGACTGCGCCGACAGGCAGGAGAAATCGCAGGCGAGTAGGATTCGCGCCAGCGACAAAACTCATAACACCGTGTTCGTATAAGGTCTTCACGAGGGTCTGAACCTTTGGAGTCTCGCCGCCGAAGGGGGTGAAAGCCACCATAGCGCCGACGCCAAACGGCCCGCTCAGGTGCTCAGGATATTTCTCCCTCAAACGTTCCAGATGTTTCCGAAAATGTGCGTGCATGAGGGCGATTTTGCCCCTCTCGCCAAAGTAGTCCCCACTCTCAAGTTCCATGAGAACTGCCAGTCCGGCATGGATAGAGCTACTACTCCCCGTGAAGGTCTGACTCAGTAATCCGGGGCGCGGCGCAAAATCCTGGCGGAATAAGGTGGCGCAGACCTGGCTGGCTTTGCCGATCCACACCACATCGACGAACGCGTCTAAACCATAGTATTGAAAAGCAAACAGCGCAGGGGTGCGGGCAAAAGTCTGCACTTCGTCGACCAGGACGGCGACATTGTGCTCCTTCAGCACATCAATAAGGGCCCGGTGGAATTCTGCAGGCGCCGTATAGAAGCCGCCTTCACCCTGAACCAATTCAAAGATCATCGCGGCAAATTCACCCGGATACCTTGCCAGATGCTGTCGCAGGACACCCACCGAGCGAGCGATGCTGGCGCCGCCGTCGCTTTCATCAAAGAACGGGACATAATGGACCTCCAAGGTGGCTGGCAACCCCTCCCGGAACTTAGGTTTGTCGGTAATCTGGGAGAACGCCATGGTGCGGCCTGCAAAACAGCGCTCGAAGGCTAAGACTCGCCGAGCCGGAAACTTCTTCTGCATGGCGATCTTTAGAGCGTTCTCACCGGCCATAACGCCTGTCGTCGTGAGGAAGGCGTGCTCAAAACCCGCGCCATTCACATTCGCCAGTTCCAGGAGCTTTTTCACAAAGGTGTAACTGACCGTATTTTGTTGCAGATTGCCCTGCATCACCGTATCGCCTAATGCACCGCTCATAGCGGCTGCGCACAGCTTGGGATGGGAATGACCCAAGTGATGGGCGCCAATGCCATTGATAAAGTCGTACTTTACGCTGCCGTCGGCCAGCTCAACTAGCACGCCATTGCCGATCCCGGAACCGAGATAGGGGAAGAACAGTTTGCCGCTTCGAAGGGCGGAGAAATCCTCGATTGTTTTCCGGTATGCTTCTATCCGGCTAGGAATGGCTGGTCGGGGCTCCTGAATCTTAGACTGATGATAGGCCAAGCGCTCTTTCAGCGTGTACAGAGCCCTTTGAACTTGAGGATCCCGCCAGAATGTTTCTGCGACAGTGAGATCCTGTTCCACCGCCCCCTTCTCCATGGCCTGCGACATTTCGGTCTCCATGATTCACTCCGGCTCTTCTCGGCCCCATGATAAATCTACATAATTTTGAGATTGGGCGGCACGAAAAGCATTAATGATCTCAAAGCATTAATACTGTCAGTGCTCCCTGTATGGCGGTGGAGGCATGAAGAATAAGGGTTTCAGGCTCAAAATACTGGTTTTACAGAACTTGCAGTAGCGACGCTTCTGTTAAGAATATAGCCAGAATGTGAGCGCCTCCAGCCATGTATAGAGACTACCAAATATTTTCAATGGTTTCAGCTATTTAGTTGACTACAAAATGTTAACGGTAAATCGAGAAGTATCTACCTATTTAATAGGCTCTATTTTACATCATCTTTACATCATCAAAAAGCATGAATACTTGAGTGGCATTGCTTAGTGGTGCAGAAAACTCTAAGACTGATGAGACTCAAGACAAGAAAACAGTAACCTTTGAAAACTCGATTCGGGTATCGATGCGCTCTTTTTTCTTGCGGGAGGCGT
>JAAUYH010057950.1_pt1 | contig 10150 bp, 8 predicted proteins | sample 7278061 | NCBI WGS metagenome assembly JAAUYH01 (sample SAMN14350203, study PRJNA611818) | marine sediment metagenome | isolation source: surface marine sediment (0.6m) | place: French Polynesia: Moorea | collected 2018-08 | reverse complement strand
CAACAAAGCGTACTCCTGTCCCTGATACTTTTTAAAGGCATCCAGAATAGAGGCCGCACTCCATGCAAATATGCCTGCATTCCACAAGAAATTCCCCTGTTCTAAAAATCCTTTGGCGGTTTCGTAATCAGGTTTCTCCCTAAACTGCAATACCGGTCGCAGACCGCTGCTTTCGATTCTCTCCTTATCGTACTCGATGTAGCCAAAGCCCGTATTGGGAAAGCTCGGCTGAATACCCAGGGTGCATAAGGCTGAATGGTCCTTGCAGTGTTCAAAACACCGGACCACATCGCGCTCAAATGCGGCTTCATCCTCGATCCAGTGATCGCTGGGTGCAACCAACATCATGGCGTCAGGGTTGATCTTATTAATCTTCAAAGCCGCATACAGGATGCAGGGCGCCGTATTTCTCATAGCCGGTTCAGGGACCACCTGCTCCCGCGTAATCTGGGGGAGTTGCTCCAATACCAGGTCGGTATACCGTGCATTTGTCAGGATCAGAATATTCTCTGCCGGAATAAAACGTGAAAGTCTTCCAAAGGTTTTCTGAAGTAGGGACTGACCGCTTCCCAGCATATCGTGAAACTGTTTTGGGTAGGCCTGTGTACTGATCGGCCAGAACCTCGAACCTACCCCACCGGCCATCAATACGGCATAATAATTTTTATTCATCCCAGCTAATTTTCTTTTATGAGTTCGACTTGCGCGTGTGGTTGGAAAAGATACAATTTTCCGGTGGCAACCTCCATGCACTGGTAGCGTTTTCTTTGCCTGGCTCCCCGGAGAAAAATGCGCCCGTTATTCCATCTGAAGATTCCTCCTTCAGGGACCTGATATACGTAGTTGAGGGAGCCGTCTTTTTCGTCGTATGTGGCCAGGGCGAGCGACAGGGCTGAATCTGTACTACTGCTGGCCCTGGGATTTCGGAAATGGTGAGCGAGGACGGGCAGCATCCGGTCCGGAAAGATCTCAGGCCTTAAAAAAGGAATCATCAACTTTTGAAAGGTTCCTTTCCATTCCCTTCCGTGCGGCTTGATCCGCGTTCCGTATTGTTGAAAAGCAACAAGATGCGCAATCTCATGGATCAGGGTAATCAGGAAGCGATATGGATTGGAAGATGCATTTACAGTGATCTGGTGCCTGCCATCGGGAAGCCTGCGATAGTCCCCGTGGCGCGTAGCCCTTTGGCGAACCACCTTCAGGTGAACTCCGTGGAGACGGATGAGTTGTAAACAATCCGAAACCGCTCGTTCCGGCAAGTATCGGGATAAAACCGGGTCCATGAATACAAAAATATGGATTTAGGCCATCGGGCAATGCACTATGGGAATCCTCTGGTTTTCTGAGGTATACTGCCAGGTTTTTCGTAACTATGTAACATGTGCCGAAAACTCATTCTTCTTTCAATGGTTTTTCTGGCCATCAGCTGTGAAAAAGATGCCTCTGCTCCGATCAATTCGGAGCAGTTAGAAGGTACCTGGGCGCTGGTGGAAGTACTCTTCGATCCCGGGGACGGAAGCGGGGAGTTTGAACCTTCGAACGCCGGATTTGAAATTACCCTGAACACTGATAGCACTTTTGAAGCCAATTTCCATGTCTGTCGGATCTTTGAGGAGGGGGACCGCAATAACGGCGACTTTACGAGGATCGGAGGGCAGGAATTGCTTATTCCCTGTAATGGAAGCATCCTGAACGGAATCCAGGGCCGGCTGGAAGATGGATTTCTCGTATTCTATTACCCCTGTGTGGAACCCTGTGTCTACAGATTCAGGAAAGTATCCGACCTCAGGGAGTAGAACTACTCACCTGTAGCACCTTGCCATTGTAGTATTTATGCCCGGTAAGCGCAAAATCAGCGATGTATTCCGCCATTTCCGATGCCGAAATCGGTGCCTTATAGCCTGGGAATGCCGCTTCCAGCATTTCGGTTTGGACCGCGCCCAGGGCCAGGGCATTAAAGGCAGGACCGGATTCTTTGTATTCCTCAGCCAGTAGCTCTGTGAGCGTTATTACCGCACCTTTACTGGAACTGTATGCAGCGAGCCCCGGAAACTTGGCACTTCCCTGAATCCCTCCCATGGAGGTAATCACTACAACATGTCCCCCAAGGTTGAAAAAGGGCAAAACCTGGCGCGTAAGTTCCGCCAGGCCCAGGACATTGACCCTGTACACTTCCTCGAAATCTTCCGGTAGCGTTTCCGAAAAGGGTTTGTTGACCAACATTCCGGCGTTGTGAATCAGGATGTCGACCTGTCCCCAATACTCTCGGACCCAATCTGCCGCCTGCGCACAACTCTCGCTTTTACAAAGGTCAAGGGGCAGTGCCTTAACCCCTTCCAGGTTCAGGGCTTCCACAGGACGCGCATTCCTTGAGAGGGCAAGCACCTGGTGTCCCTGGGCGGCTAACTGGCGAACGAGTTCATACCCGATTCCCCTGCTGGTCCCTGTGATGATAATGTGGGCCATTCAGCGTAGTTTTAATTCTGCCTCTGAGGCATTCGCAATCCCGGAAACAACGGGAATCATGCGATTGACCAGTTCGGCCATGTGCGTGAAGTCCATTTCATTCGACTCATCCCCTGGTTGGTGGTAATACGCGTAGTTCGTAAAGTCGAACGTAGAAAAGGTATGGGCGGGTACCTTGTAGATCTGAAAAAAGGAATAATTATCAGAGCGCTGGAAAAGATTGTAATCCGCTGCCTGAGGCAGGTAGCCCACCAGGTCATCCCCGCCATAATTGTTGGAGACCTCGGCCAGGTTCGATTTGTGATATCCCGTTAGATAGACGAGGTAATCCTTCGCTTTCATCGGGACCCCTGTCATTTCAAAATTCAGCATCCCATAGAGCTCAGCGCCCGATTGCTGTAGTTTTTCCGCCAGGTGTTTGGATCCCAGCAATCCGCGTTCCTCAGCGCTAAAGAAGGCGAAGACCAGACTGCGCTTCGGCGCGCCGGAAGCGGCAAAATATCGGGCCAGTTCCAGCACGGTGGCAGTACCGCTAGCGTTATCGTTCGCACCATTGGCAATGCCGTCCCCGTTTTTCAAAGGGACGATACCGATATGGTCGTAGTGTGCCCCGATCAGGATGATCTCCCCGGACAATTCGGGATCTGATCCCGGCACGACCCCCACGATATTATAGGCTACTTCTTTGGTATTGACCAGGGTGTCTCGGTAAGACCCAAAATAAGGTGAAATCCCATAGGCTTCGAGACGGGATGCCAGGAAAGCCGCTGCCTGGTCCAGCCCTTCGGAACCTGTATCCCTTCCTTTTAACTCGTCGGATGCCAGAAAACCGACGATTTCCTCAAGGTCTCCCGCCTCACTAAACGCTAAACTTGTATTCGATGTTAATAGCTTCTGCGTCTCAGCAGCCTTGGATGGGGCGGGACTTTCTGACGAAACCGGAGCGCTGGGCGGGACCGGGGCTTCGGGCGGCGCGGGAGCCTCCGCTTCAACAGCAGCCGTGGCTGGTTGTCCTGGCGAATCGGACATGACGGCGTCCTTGGGAGATCCGCAGGAGACCACGCTCATGAACAACGCTATAAGTAGAATTCTTTCTAGGATAGCCCCTGTACCGATATGGACTGCTCTTCCAAACATCAGGCCAGCATGGTTACCGGATACTCCAGATAGGACCGCAGCGTTTGCAGGAACTGAGCTCCGGTTGCTCCATCCACTGTACGGTGATCACAAGCCAATGTAATGGTCATGGTATGGCCCACAACGATCTCGCCATTTCGCACCACAGGCTTCTCTACGATCGCCCCGACAGAAAGGATGGCGGAATTCGGCTGGTTGATGATAGATGTGAATTCCAGGATCCCGAACATCCCAAGGTTGGATACCGTAAAGGTGCTCCCTTCCATTTCATTGGGTGCGATCTTCTTATTTCGAGCGCGCCCGGCCAGGTCCTTGACCGCCGCGCCGATCTGAGTCAGGCTCATCTGATCCGTAAATTTCAATACGGGTACCACGAGGCCGTCTTCAACAGCTACCGCAACCCCGATGTGAACATGCCGGTTGTATTTGGTCGTATCTCCATTCCAGCTGGTATTCACCTGCGGGTGCTGCTTCAAAGCCATCGCGCAGGCCTTGACCACCATATCATTGAAGGAAACCTTAATATCCGGCAGCTCGTTGATCTGTTTGCGGGATGCCATTGCCTGGTCCATATCGACCTCTATGGTGAGGTAGTAATGCGGAGCGCTGAATTTGGATTCGCCCAGCCGCTTGGCAATGACCTTGCGCATTTGGGAATTTTTGACCTCCTCAACCAGTTCTTCTCCCTGAGGCAATGAAACCGGGGCTACAGCCACAGTTGGTGCTGCCGAGGTTTCTGCGGGAGCGGCTTTGGGCTGGGGCGCGGCAGAAGGCGTATAATTCTCAATATCCCTCTTGATGATACGTCCGTTTTCTCCCGTACCCTGAACATCGCTTAAGCTGATGCCCTTATCCTCAGCCATTTTCCTGGCGAGGGGGGATGCAAAGATCCGGCCTCCTTCTCCGCCTGCAGATGCTTCCGCTTTCTCAGGCGCTGCGGTCGCAGCGGTGGAAGCCTCGGCCTGACTGGTTCCAGGGTCTTCTGCAGCGACCGCAGGCGCAGCCGACGCGGCAGTTCCCGTGGCCGAGCTTAAAACGGCATCGACGTCTGTGCCTTCAGGCCCGATAACGGCGAGGACAGCGTCCACAGGAGCAGACTCACCTTCCTGGATCCCGATATGCAACAGGGTTCCGGAATAAAAGGACTCGAATTCCATGGTTGCCTTATCGGTCTCAATCTCAGCGAGGATATCGCCTTCCTCCACTGAATCCCCGATTTTCTTGATCCAGGTGGCAACCGTACCCTCTTCCATGGTATCGCTCAAGCGAGGCATGCGGACCACTTCCACACCTTCCGGGATCTCAGCTGGTGCCGCCGCACTTGCCTGGGGCGCCGGGGCCTCAGCTGACGCAGTACTTTCTGCTGCGGGTTCTGAAGCAGCCGCCGGGCTTGCGCCAGAGCCGCCGTCCAGCAATGCTGAAATATCCTCCCCTTCTTCTCCTACAATAGCGAGGAGGGCATCGACAGGAGCCCCGTCGCCTTCCTCAATCCCAATATGCAACAGGGTACCCTCATGAAAGGATTCGAATTCCATGGTTGCCTTATCGGTTTCAATCTCGGCCAGGATATCGCCTTCCTCAATTTTATCGCCGACCTTTTTAAGCCATTTGGCCACGGTACCTTCTTCCATGGTATCGCTCAGCCGGGGCATGGTAATGATTTCTGCCATCTGCCTGATTCTTATAATTTATGTGCCAGGAAGGGATAGTCCTCCTGCTCGTATACGACATCGTAAAGTTGATTGATCGGAGGGAAATCCGATTCCTCGGCAAACTGCTCACATTCCTTGACCTTAGCCTTGACGCGCTTGTCGATCTCAGCAATTTCATCATCCGAGGCGTATTTTTTGTCTTTTATGACGTCCAGCACCTGGGTGATCGGATCAATCTTTTTGTACTCCTCCACCTCATCTTTGGTTCGATAGTGCTGGGCATCTGACATAGAGTGGCCCCTGTACCTGTATGTCTTCATTTCAAGGAAGGTAGGTCCTCCTCCGGTCCGGGCGCGTTCAACGGCCTTGTGCACTTCCTCTGCAACCGTAACCGGATCCATCCCGTCCACAGGCCCGCAAGGCATCTCATAGCCCAGACCCAATTTCCAGATCTCCGTGCTGTGCGAAGTACGGGCCACGGAAGTACCCATGGCGTACCCATTATTCTCACAGATAAAGACCACGGGGAGTTGCCACAACATGGCGAGGTTGAACGCCTCGTGCAGACTTCCCTGACGAACAGCCCCATCGCCCATATAGCATAACGTCACCGCATCCCTCTTGAAATATTTATCGGCAAATGCCAGCCCGGCACCCAGAGGGATCTGTCCCCCGACGATACCGTGCCCGCCATAGAATCTATGTTCTTTAGAGAAGATGTGCATGGAACCGCCCATCCCCTTGGATGTTCCGGTGACCTTTCCGAATAGTTCCGCCATTACGAATCGGGGGTCTACCCCCATCCCAATGGGTTGAACGTGGTTCCGGTACGCCGTGATCATGCGGTCCTTCTCGAGGTCCATTGCATGAAGGGAGCCGACCAGCACAGCCTCCTGTCCGTTGTAGAGATGCAGAAAGCCACGTACTTTTTGTTGAATATATACAGCTGCCAGTTTGTCCTCAAACTTTCGCCAGAACAACATATCCTCATACCATTGCAGATATGTCTCTTTGGTGATTTTTTTCATCAATTCTGAATTTGAATCTTGCCTGCCAATGGGAAAAAGGGCCGCAAACGGCATTCGCACCCCCTTGGTGGAGAGCAAAAATACATATTATATCCATAGTATAAAAAAGGATTCCTCCCCCGTATCTACAGGATATCAGTCGGCTTTGCCTAACTGGCTTCCCTCAAAGCCCAAAGGAAGAATAGCATGGGTAGAAGGGCATTCATATATGGTCCCATTTTGACCTTGCATGAGATACCGGATAGGTGCTTTTTGACGCATTTCGTATTCATAAATGGCCTGCCTGCAATTTCCGCAGGGTGCAGCCGGTTTCGCGGGAAGGTCGGCAGAACTATGGACCGAAATGGCAATCGTTTCGATGGTCTTTCCCGGAAAACGCGCTCCTGCCTGGAAGACAGCTACCCGCTCTGCACAGAGGCCTGAAGGAAAGGATGCATTCTCCTGATTGCTCCCGATGACGACCGTACCGTCCTCGAGTCGGAGCGCCGCGCCTACCTTAAACTCTGAATAGGGAGCATAGGCTGCCTTCAGAGCTTCCTCAGAAGCCTCCAGCAATTCCCGATCAGAAAGCTGTAATTCGTTCCTGTCATGGTAGACTATCAAATCGAAACCGATGGGGTGCTTTTCCATTATCAAAAGGTACGCAATCACCACTTGATAAAAAAAAACCTGCCAGGTGGCAGGTTTATATTTTATAAGGACAACGAATGGTTAGTCGTTGTAGAATTCTTCTCCGAAATTAAAGCTAAGCGAGAAACGCAGGGTGTTCTCCAACGGGTTTCGCACCTGTGCGGTGGAAAATAGGTAGGAGAGGTCTATAGCCATATTATTGTAGCGGAATCCTGCCCCCAGGCTGAAAAACTTCCTGAATCCTTTCTCTTCCGATTCGTTAAAATATCCTCCGCGGAGCATAAACTGATCCCGGAAGCTGTACTCAGCCCCCAGAGCCCAGGTCATTTCCTTGAGTTCTTCGGAGAATCCGTCAGGGGCATCTCCCAGGGACTTAAATACTCCCTCAAAGAACCCAATATTCTGGTATTCCAGGTTATCTTCCAGGTCCAGATCCCCGTCCCCGTCAAAATCCTGTGGGGTAGGTACCAGCAGCTTGTTTACCTGTGCCGTCAAGCCAAGAACGTTATCCGCGTCAAAGATGAAGTCAAAGCCACCGCCAAGAGCGAGGTTGGTCGGCAGGAAGTTTTCCTGACCGCCATCGTCGTACTTGATCTTGCCCCCCAGGTTTGAAAGGTTGAATCCAGCTCTCCATCGACCGTCAAAGCTATTGTATGCTTTTTCCCTGCCGCGATAAAATCCGGCGATATCGACGGCAAAGCTATTTCCGTTCTGCACCACATTGTTCTGTTGAGGAATCTCAAGATTGGAACTGATGAAGCGTCCGGCTACCGCCATGGAAAAAGTCTCGCTGAGCTTCAGGGCGTAGGATCCGTCTATGGACAACTCGTTGGGCTTGGCCAACTGACCGGGATCGGTAAAGTCCTGTCGGAGTTCGATCTCCCCAAGGGTAAAGTACCGGAGGGATACAGCGAAGGCACTGCGCTCGTTTATTTTGTTGTAATAACTTCCGCTGAGAAGTGCGATATCGGTGATCAGGCTTTCCAGATAGGGAGTATAGCTCAACCCAACACCCATCTTCCTTTCTGCAAAGGCAAACTTCGCAGGGTTCCATTGCTGTGAAAAGGCATCCACTGAGGTTGCTACCCCGATATCTCCCATTCCCGATGCACGGGCATCAGCAGCAATAGTTAGGAAAGGAACTGCGGTAGTAATGACTCGTTCTCCTTGCTGGGCAAAAGCTTTCCCGCCAAGCAGGAGAAAGGCGAGGATCCATATTTTTTTCATTATCTAGGCTCTATTTTTCCAGGGTTCAAAAATCCAAATTCGGATGGAATTCTAAAAATTTATCCGATGTATTGTATGCAAACGACTTTTTGGGAATATTCTTGTGTCATACCTTAAATTAATTTAAGAGCCGACACGACTGCAATGTACGGACAATCCGCGGCAACATCCGCATAAAAACCTCAAGAAACAGCAAAAGTAAATGCCCTTTTTACAGAAGGCCTGCAGGGGTTTCCTGTCATCCCCAAAAGTTGCTTCCCCAATCATACTATAACCGGATTTTCGGCGTTATCAAAGGAAATGAGTTACCGTGGCAAACCGAGTACTGCCAACGGCGTCAAAATTTTTCCGGCTGTAAAATATAATGGGCTTTTGCCCGTTGTATTGACCGGAACACAAGACAAAACCGAATTAGCAACCCAGGGCCCTTTGGCGGCCCGTTTTGAACCTAAGTCCTAAATACAGATGAAACGAATACGAATCAGCGCATTACTTTCGGCAGCCGTTATCGCGGGTTCCATGAGTCTTCAGAGTTGTAAGAAGTCCACCGGAACGAAGAATATCTCCAGGGCCACTGGTTGGAAGATCAATGACAAAGAAGGCGGTTTCCAGTTCAATACCGACTTCAAGGAGCAGGAAACAGCTCCAGGCTTGGTCTTTGTCGAAGGAGGTACTTTCACCAAAGGAAAGCTTCAGGACGATGTAATGCACGATTGGAACAATACACCTACCACCCAGCACGTGCAATCCTTTTATATGGACGAAACAGAGGTGACCAATGTGATGTATCTGGAATACCTGGATTACCTAAAGAGCGTTTACCCGCCCGAGAATCCTGAGTATACCAACATTTATGTAGGGGCATTACCTGATACCCTGGTCTGGAGGAACCGACTGGGATTCAATGAAACCATGACCAATAATTACCTGCGTCACCCCGCATATGCCGAATATCCGGTAGTTGGCGTCAACTGGGTTCAGGCTGTACAATTTGCCGAATGGCGTACCGACCGCGTTAACGAAGCGATGCTGGAGCGGGAAGGTTATTTGGCCGAAGATGTTAAATACCGGGCCATGGGAGGCGAAATCGGTGGAACATTCAGCACCGAGGCCTATCTGAACAACCCGGGATCCGTGTACGGAGGTCAGATCGACTCTCTTACCGGAAAGGCTCAGAAGGATTCGGTCCCAGCTTTTGCAAAACGCAGCAGTGGGATCATCATGCCGGAATACCGTTTGCCTACTGAAACCGAATGGGAATATGCCGCACAGGCACTGGCAGGCTCCAGGGAGTACAACAACTACAGGGGCCGGAAGAAATATCCATGGGACGGGGATTACACCCGAAACGGGCAGCGCGTAGGTCGTGGAGATCAGCTGGCCAACTTTAAGCAAGGAAAAGGAGATTACGGCGGAATTGCCGGATGGTCGGACGACGGAGCCGATATCACGGCCCAGGTTAAGTCTTACAAGCCTAACGACCACGGTCTTTATGATATGGCTGGTAACGTGGCAGAATGGGTTGCAGATGTCTATCGGCCTATCGTAGATGACGAGATCAGCGACTTCAACTACTATCGTGGAAACGTATTCATGAAGAAGGCCATCGGAGAAGATGGAAAAGTGAAAGTACTTCCAAAGGACCAGATCGTCTATGACACCCTTCCCAATGGAAAGATCGTAGCCGTCAATATGCCAGGCGAGGTCGAAATGGTACCTGTGGATGAAGAAGACACCTACCTCAGGACGAATTTCGACAAGAGCGATAACCGCGGGTACAGGGATGGTGATCCCGGTTCTGCCAGACTGCTGAATCGTTTTACCGATGAGGAGGAAACCGATGAATCAGCGGTCGCAAAACAGACCATGTACAACGCGCCAAAGCACAAGGTAGAGCGTGATGAAGATGGCAACCTTATCCGGGAATACGACCAGAGCAACTACCGAACCAGCCTGATCAATAATGAGGTTCGGGTATTCAAAGGAGGCTCCTGGAGAGATCGCGCCTAT
>JAAUYH010051312.1_pt1 | contig 10150 bp, 8 predicted proteins | sample 7278061 | NCBI WGS metagenome assembly JAAUYH01 (sample SAMN14350203, study PRJNA611818) | marine sediment metagenome | isolation source: surface marine sediment (0.6m) | place: French Polynesia: Moorea | collected 2018-08 | reverse complement strand
GAGACTCCGTAGCCCTGAGTTAAGATGAATACATACAAATTACACGATTCTTAATAAAGATTTCTCGGGAATTCCTTACATTAACCAGCCAGTAATGTAGATTTCAGTGATCAGTTTCAATGATTATGTTTTCGTGTAAGTTGGCTTCAACGATCTACCAGAAGTTCGTAATAAAATTATCTCTCAAATCTCATGTTCTGGTAGATCGTTGAAGCCAACTTACACGAAAATATAATCATTGAAACTGATTACTGAAATCTACATTACTGGCTGGTTGATGTAAGGAATTCCCGAGAAATCTTTATTAAGAATCGTGCAATTTGTATGTATGCATCTTGACTCAGGCTACGGAGTCTCTTAGTCACTCCATACCACAGTTCTGAACAAAAATAAAGAAAATAGCTTCTTCAGTTAGTACAACTCAGCAAACAAACGGAAGCTTCTTGAATTTATGGATACTACTCGGATCTTAGTTAGTCAATACACTCTATTTCAATATTTGTATTTACCTCTCTCCTGGTATCTCCCTTTTTCTATGAGAATTTCAGGAGATGTCCTACTCTGCTGACTATTATAGATTGTTCTAAGTTGCAGCTACTCTTAGCAAAAGTTTATTGATATTCAGTCTAAGTTGTCTCTGTTACGTAGTGGGGTGTTCTACTTCATTTTGGGGGAATTTTTAATTGTTGTACTGAAATTGATACCTAGAAATGCGGTGAATTTCTACTTTTCGTTAGTAGCTGGAGTATTTATTCTTCTTCTCAGTAGACGCCTGCATAGTTATTTGTTTTTGAGATAAGTTTTTATAAGTGATTGCAGGTGTCCAATCTAGATGTTGCGAGATCTATGGCGATGGAACCGCTTTGCTCACTCGGTGCCCGAAATTATTTCCCGGATTTCCTCCCTGTTATTTCATGGCCTAAGCTTCTCATTGTCCTCAATTTCGCTTTATCATTCTACTTGTCTACAATTTATGACCCACTGCATTTTACACGAATTAATAAATGTCTCAGTTTTGGTACAGACAACAATTTTCTTTTCGTAGATCCATATGTATTGATTTTCTTAGTAAAATTCAGAAAAATAGACTAAAATTCTGTAGAATACATTTGTTTTCTTTTTCTGGACATTGTCTTGTATGAAATTTTCGGTACAGAAACTCTAATTTTTGTGTTTAAGAGAATCGCAACCTTTTCAGCAGGTTTCATGCAACATTGAACCAAGGTAGCTTTCGCGCAAATGGGTAAAGTGCTTTGAGATCAAGTGAAATGGTTGATCGGCTTAACACCCTTTCATCATAATCTTGAATATTCTTTTCAGTTATACTCAGAAAAGAAACGAAATAAAAAAGATAGGTGCCCAAATCATTAAATACAGTCGTACAATATTATTATTATTATAGCTCAGGGGTTTAATGAAGTCTGTATTCCAGTCTTCGTTAAAAATAGTTTTTTCTTCAATAGTTTTTTCTTACTTAACACTCTGTCAAAAACTAATTCGAAAATTACTCTACGCTATTAATAGTTTCTTTCTTCCTAGCATTCTGACCCAGTGCTAAATCTTTCTCTTCAACTTGCCAAATGGAATAAACTAAAGCAAGTAAAACTAAATGATTCCAGTACTTTACCCACCAAATCTCACCACTTGCTACTGCATGGCTTGCTAACAGAAGATTCAAGATTAGGTGCGAGGCGAAATCCATCTGCAAGCTGGAAACTGTTTATTAAACGTTTTCCTAGACCGTGTGTAGAACAGAGCAAGTATCTACTAAATTGGTACATCTTAGGGAGAAACAAAGTATCATTTCACCGTGCCGTTTTATTAGCACTGAATTTCAGGATTCGGTATAGGCAGGTCAACGTTTTGAACACACAGTACTTCTTGTGACATGAACTGTCGCAAATATTCGGTAGGTTTTCGAGTAAAACAAAAGTCAGATGAGATTGTCATTAGATTTTTACGACGTGCCCTAAAAGGACGAATAGGGTGCCAAACTGTCTCCGATAACAGTCTCGCAGAATTGCCCGCAAAACGAGATTGATTCAATTCGTACTTGGTGTCTCCATGAACACCGTGCTGTAACAGTACCACACGCAACAAATAGCGCAGTACCATAACCTACTACATGTCTCGGCTGGCAGGCAAGGTCGCGATTGTAACAGGAGGCGCGAATGGCATCGGGAAAGCAACTGCACAGCTATTTGCAGAGCAAGGTGCTGCAGTGTGCGCAGTGGACTTACTGGCAAAGGAACTACAAGAGACTGTAACTGAGATTGAGAAGGCGGGTGGCAAAATATTCGGATTTGAGGCAGACGTCACAAAGGAGGAGCAGGTCGAAGCCTTTGTGCGAGAAACGGAAAGGAAGTATGGTGGAGTAGACATTTTGTGCAACAACGCTGGCATTTCCGGACCGATAGGACCTTTGGACGAGTTAACACGCGATGGATTCGAGAAGGTTATGGATGTGAATGTGACGGCTGTCTGGTTAGGCATGAAGCATTGTGTAGATGCCATGAAACGACGCGGCGGCGGCGCCATTGTGAACACGTCGTCGACCGCTGGTCTACGAGGAGCTGCTAACGCTCTTCCGTATATTGCCAGCAAGCATGCAGTTGTTGGAATGACGAAAGCAGCGGCAATAGAACTTGCACGGTCGAATATTCGAGTGAACGCGGTTTGCCCAGGTATAACTCAAACTCGTATGGGACAAGCACTCGTTGACTACATGGGCGAGAATGCAGTTCAGGAGTTTCTTGATACCAGATTACCCTCATCTAGAATTGCTGAACCCCGTGAAATCGCAAACCTCATTGTGTTCCTCTCCTCGGATGAAGCGTCTTATATTACAGGAGGTGTGCACTCTGTTGATGGGGGACTCACGGCTACCTAGTTTTGCGAGGCATGAGCCTGTTCAGCAGTTCACAGTCAGTGGTATGGTAGTTCTTTAGTTTTTATAGGTATTTGCTTGGTTGTTATTGCTCCCATAAAATTAGGGCACTTGGCAATCTGATTGCGGTTCTTCCTTCGCAAACCGCGCATCTATAATTTTGGATTGTGGGACTGATGCCAAGTATTTCATTGAAATCTGAACAGCGACGAACTTGTGCTTGATGATTGGAAGGGATCATTGATTCGAATGAAATCTTAAAAGGTATTCGTGTCGCCCTTTTGTATTGTAAATTTATTTTCAATGAGTGAGTTAATAGCAGTAGTGTGAGATTACCTTAAGTATTACCGGTACTGATACATTCTACAACTATATTTAGTACTCGGCAATTCATTCGGGATACCCTTAATTTTAGTACTACGTACATGTTTTACCTGCGTTCTGTACGTTTTTTGATAAGCTAGGCATACCTTGAGTCTATGATTTTCCTAGTTCAGTTTATCATATTATGCGGCTATCGAGCTTACAGCCTTTTCCTATCACTTCGTTTGCTGGTATTCCCTTCACCACTTGGCGATTGTAGCATGCCTGCACACTTTCGGCTGTAAGCTGATTAAACTTGGAGACCAGTGTTGTGGTGCAACCTTGGGCGTAGAGGGCCAAGTTGAAGAACGGCTTCTGAAAGTTACATTCTTTTCGCCAAGTGTAACAATTCACTCGATTCTTGCATCCCGCAATGAAATTATTGCGAGCGAACCAATCTGCACCAGACTCAAAGAAATCACTGTCAAACACCAACGGTGGAGACAAGCAAAACTCTGGGCCAAATATTTCTATACGATACTTACCCAGCGTAGGTGATAAGCCGCTGCCTTGGTTGTGATAAAATCTAGGCAGCTGCCATGGGCGTATACGAAAGGAGCACTTCTTGCAGCGTATTCCAGGTGGACACCATGTACGAGTGCAACTTGCTCGAATGACATTTGTGACGGGACCGCCGCAGTTGAACGAGCCGTTTTTCACGGGACAGGCGCGATACAAACGGATCAATGGGCGCCTGTTTGCTTTGAAACGAACCACCAACGACCGTGGCTTGCAGAACGTCAACTTCAATGGTGGTTTTTCTGCATAACTGGGTTGCAGAAACAACACGAGGAAGACGAAGAGGAGTTGGACTGCCATTGTGCGAGCGATGTACTTGTACACAAGTTTTAGGAGATATGTTCGATTGATTTTAAAGTGCCCTGAGTCACTTAAGTGGCATATTGTGAGAATGCCTGTGCTACAGTAGCGAAATTGGTGGAACTTCGGGTCAGCCCACTCAATATTTGCTGTCTTCCTGTTACGGAAGTTTGCTTGCTGTGATATGCATTTTCCAGCGTATCCTAACAAATCGTCATACAGCAGCACAACAGTGACGATTGTGATATATATATTGGGCTTGTACTGTATTTACAATACTGTATTCTCAAAATTTGGTTTTGAGCCGAAGAAATCGTTATCGGTTCATCTTCATAGGATTTTTGGTCATGAAGAAGCCTTCAGCTGTTTATCCTTCGGCAGATAAATCTCTGGGTTCTCAATCAATGAATTATTGGAAGTCTCCAACTAAAACAACTGAGTCATTTGAATTCCCAGCACTAGTGTATTCTTGCAAAAGAATAAATACGCGAGAGAGAACGTTTGATATGAAAGAGTGGGCCATATTCATCCGACAGAAGCATCACTTTGATTGTAGTTTGTCTTATAAAAGCGTAGTCTTTTTTTGACTCATATCATGCTGGTACTTAATCAACTCATTTTACTCATTTAAAAGAGTGTATTCGACGAATGTCTGATCCGTTCGCGATCAAGTCCAATAAATTACAGTTAATAACTTGACGTATCTACTTGATGTGAAGCATCACAGTTTCCAAATGTCTTGGCGAATGAGAAGAAAACTCTTACAAACTTTAAATAGTATCGGCTTATTATGCGCATCGACTGTGATCGCTTTACAAGATGCAAATAAAATGGGAGAGTAAAAAAGAATCATGACTTTGATAGTTCCTATTGCGAATCCGAAGCAAAGAAACTTCGGACGGCTTTTCGTTTGACCAATTGATTGGATTTTGATTCACCTAGTTCTGAGTGTTTGAAAGCGGGAAATTATTTCTGTTCGTTCTGTTATCTGATTGCTTCATTGCATACATTACAGGAGGGAATTAACTTTGTGCTGTTGCTAACGTTAGAAATTACATAGGTAATTCCTGATTCTTGAAGATTTTTTAACTTCATTTTTCACGGACAAGCAAAAAATCAAGGATGCACGACTGTTTCTCCTAAAGTAAAGTTATAATTTTTCAAGAATCAGTAACAACCTATGAAATTTCTAACGTCAGCAACAACGCAAAGTCGATTCCCTCCTGTGGTATACGGAAACAATATTTGTTTTACAAAAATGAGAATAATTCTTGTGAGGTGCTTTGATCAGGCCTAAACTGCAATGAATAATTTACTTGCTGATCAACGGACTGCTGGTGCATAAATTGGATTCGTGACATCCAGTTCGAAACATACTTCTCAGTTAATATTTTCCTATTTTTATTGATGTACGTCATTGATTTTCGCCAGAATAAAGCTAGAAAACTATAGAATAGAGACTAAAACATTAACTGATCAAGTGATATCGCAGCTGTATGAGCTGTATATCAGAGTCCCACAAACAAGTACTGCGAGCTGATCGTTACGGTGCCATATTACAAGTTATAACTACAATATTGAACACATTCGAGGTAAACCTCGAGTGTTATTATTCAACTTATTCCGATCAACATGCGGTGATCGCATGAGTCATAGAACCTTCAATTCTTATGTTCTACAATATCGATGCAAGGAAAAACCCAAACAAGCCATAGTCGATGTTATTTGTGTTTTGAATGATAAGATGAGTACACCAAAGTGAACACTTTTGATCTCATTGTATTGTCTGTGGATACAAGAATCAATGAAAGAGTGTCCTGGCGGGAAAATGCTAACAAAATCAGTTCATTCTTGTCTTACTGAACATTGATTGCACGCATAATGTGGTGCATAAAGCGACTACTCCGCCCGAAAATGGTGCTATGTGCCCTTCAAAGTCAAATGGAAATGCTTTTATTGTTACCTAGTGAGTTCGCTTGGTCACAGATTGCTGCATCATGCGTATAAGAATAATTAAAAAGAATCATTGGCGAGAATACATCCATTCCTGTGATATAAGGTCTTGTCCCTTACGCGCTCTTGTTGTCGAATATGGGAATATATATATGTGAAAGTCAGCCCCACGGCACTTGAAGTTGTATTTCAGGAGAATTAATGCAACAGATACTGTGAACTCTACTTCCGACAGAAATTTTCGTATCGAGTTGGTCTGATAGCTCGATGTTGCAGTATCTAATATATTCGATTAATAGATAAGCTAAATTCCAAGGATATATAAGAAAAACCGGAACATACGGCAAGTTTTCCTTTCGAGTACAAGAATGAGCACTTGAGGTGTATTACTGTGCATACCTAATTCAGAAATGGAATGTTTCTACTTTCCAGGATCGATTCCTAATTTCTTGGTATTTGATTTTTCCAAAAAAACTAAGTTTTCCACGTTTAACGGTACATCCGTGATAAAAATGCATTAGTCGAGAGAAACCAAGAAGAGGCGGCTCAGGATAGTATATCGGTAACCGAGAAGTATGTGGCCGATCAAGTTTATATAGACTAGTTAGGTATAATAGGAACTAATTATTTGGCAATTGCACTGTCAGCATATGATGCAGGCAGTGGTTCATTGCTATGACACCAGATGATGTTGGCAATAGTTTTTGATGCTGTCTCAGCAAATGATTCGGGGAATAGTTCATTGTAGTGTCAGCGGATGGTGATAGTGAAGATTAACTGCTGACAGATAGCCTGTGTAAGCTTAAAATAAAAAAGCTTAAGGAATTAAAAGAGCTAATATAAAAGGAAGAAGTGAAAGAAAAGCTAATTAAAGAAACAACGAAAAGGATAATTAAAAAGAGATTGGTGAAAAGGGAAAATAGGTGTTTCATTAGTCGACGTTTTCCGGTCATAGCCTTTCTTTTGCTTCAATTCATTGAGATGGTCCAATGTTTGAGCAATATTTATTGAATTCGCTTTTGGTTGGATCCAAAGATAGAAAAGTACTTGAATATTCGACCTGACTTGGCCGTAGAACGCATTATTCTTTCACAAATTTTTTTCAATTTCGAAAAAAGGAATACATCTTTCAAAATTTTTTTCAGTTTAGATATCACATCGGTACTGTGGGAGAAGTTGCGATTTTCTTTCTTTCTGTACTTCAAATAACAATGTTCTAGCAAGCATTGCTAGAAATTTCCAGGAACTCTAACAAGTCGAAGTCCAGTTGCGTAGGCTTTGGATTAACTTCAATTTCTTGTTGACAGTTACCAAGAATCAAGCGTAGGCTATTGATTTTCACTTTCAACGGGTTTGATATTTATAGCTAAGGAAATTGATGCGAATTTGCCTGTTTAGCTAACAATTTTGAATACTCCTGTTTGTATATTGAAGGTGTGGTCTTCCCTTTATTCTATGTATTTCTACCCGCGAACCTTCATGCACACTAAACTCTTAGCTTAATTGAGTAGATTGCTCTCCTGACACTTCAACCATTAAATTCTCAAAGCCTGAAAGTCTACAAATTAACTAGCGCTCACGCAAAACACATAATGCAAGTGACAGCTTACATTACGTTATGGTTTAGGCAACACATCGAAAAAAATGACTCAACGGCTAATCAGAGCTCTGCAAGTCGTTTGATTTTCAGCATTGCAGTGTTGAAATTTGTCGCTACCTCGCCAATGAACAGATGCTTGTACGGCATAGGCTACACAATGAATGAGACTAATCACGCATCTTGACTCTTATTTGCACCAGTGTTTTTGGCCTATAACTTTCGTGGAACTTGTAATACTGTTTCATATCAGATAGGATCAAAAGAACACGTGATGCCAAATACATTCGCGAAAATCAAAAGAAAACTTCATATCGAATTATAATCCAATCCTACTGCACATGAATTTTCTACTTTGAGTACTTTGAATTTGAGACCTTTTGAAATAGCTATCAAGACATATCGATGAAAATTCCGGTCTTAAGTTTATAAGCATAAAAATCAGTGCGTTCCTCATGCAAAAAGAGAGCAAAGCCATGTTTATATTGGGCACAATCCACTGTATGATGTATATGTTGCATTTTTATTACTAGCGCTCGCGTATTAAACGTTGCCGAAGCTCTATATTCGGTGTATAAGTCTACTGAATATCCTTTATTTTCCTTCTGCGATGCACACCATACGGGAAGAGCCCAAGATTTGCCCACTTCTCGCTGCTATGCCGCTGTATAGTAAATTCTGCAAATCGTATTAATCATTGATGTTCTTTCCTATTGGCGGGTTTCTCAAGAATCATAAGCGAAGAACACAAGAAGTACATAATGCTATGCACCAAAATCTGGCACCAGAGAATGTCAAATTCGCAAGCAGTATGCTTGATCAAATATTCCTCTAACCATTCAGTCTATTCGAATTAATGTTTGTGGTGTAAAATGTTGGTTCGGATGTTATTTTAAGTTGCACCGCTTGTCTGTGCACCGTTGGGTCCCAAACCCCAATGAGGTTGTGTGCGGGAATGGTAATTATATTCTAGAAACAGAAGACGACTATGTGTTCTACTACTGATCAGCAGAAACTCAACTATAGTTGTAGGTAGTTTTGCGAATATAGCTTGCTCGTGCTACCGACTCCGCGTCTCTGCTTCCGTCAGGTGTAGCATAGGTGAGCTCGTGCTTAATATTCGTTTTGTCGTTCGTTTTATCGTCGATCAATTAATATCCGACTAATGACAGGCTGTCCCAATGCAGTAACAGCCAAATACTACTAGCCATATTTTTGGCATACCTTAATTAAGTCCGATTCTAAACGTAATTATAACTAAATTCATGATTGACACTCGCTGTCTTCTAAAAAATTATTCAGATACCGTTGGTTTCGGGAAGTGATCAGTTAGAAATCAGCGATTATAGGGAAATCTTTGAATGCCCGATTTCTTGATTTTAGGGAATTATTTTTTCAGTTTTGGTGCAGTAAATTCATTATTTTCCAAAACCTTTTGACTCCAACCCACCATTCTATATCCGGGCTCCGGATTCACCAACGTGAGTCACCCAACCAGCGTCATTCAACTGCCATCACTTCAACGCGCCTAAGCAGCAGTGTCTCAACACAGCATAGCAGATCGGTTGTTCAATATCAGCGCTAGACTGCCGTATGGTTCGGATGCTCTTGCGAACCCCTCAGCGACGCGCATGGAAATCACCTACGATGAACTGGCCGTGGAAAACATACCTTTCGCATCGACTCTCAGTCTACTCTGCGAGCGCTCGCGAAATATAAATGCAATCTAGTTGCGTATGAAGCGGTGTGTCGGTGTTGCGGATCAGAGACCGTTCGGGTTTAAGACGAAAGAAGGTAGGCACGACTACGCAAATTGTGGGCAGAATCTGCAGGATGTTGTGCTTCCCTTAATTCGTACAATTGGAGAGCTGCGTGGTCAGATCAATGGTAATGAAGAAGCGCGTAAGAAGTAGAAGCGAGCTAATAGATCTAGTGGTGCGTTGGTGAAGCAAGTGCGAGCTCGCGCTGAGCGCATCGTTACTGAGTTGGCCATGCTGCAACGGGAACAAGAGGTGGCGAGCGTACTGAAAGGCCCACAAGTGAAAGTTTCAGCTTCAGCCGAAGCCGTCGGTACGGCCGAGGATAGTACTGACACTGGAGTCGCCGAAGCGCCTAGTGTACTGGGATCGAGCACAAAACAAGTAGAGGGGTCGGCGATAGCGGGAACTAATCTCAGTTCTTTGGTCATATGTTTGTGCAACGTAAAATGCCGTAGATCTCTTGGATCACTTAGGCCGTACAGTAGCCGTAACAATCCGAAACACTCGTTGGGTCCCAATGCGAATTCAGGCGCAGGGTTCTTGATGAATACTCGGCGGAGCCGCGGCTCGGTTGATTGCAAATTTGCCAGTTTCGCATTGGAAGACCAGATTTCGAAGTCAAGTTCTGACGCCAAAGCGAGGAGCAGTCAGGCTGGAGAAGCTTACAGGGTCTGTGCCTCGTGAACAAGGTTGTGTTCATATTGTCCCGATGTCTACCTACAACGTACCGCACCATATATTTTATTTCACTATCCGCGATCGACTTGATTG
>JAAUYH010010865.1_pt1 | contig 10150 bp, 7 predicted proteins | sample 7278061 | NCBI WGS metagenome assembly JAAUYH01 (sample SAMN14350203, study PRJNA611818) | marine sediment metagenome | isolation source: surface marine sediment (0.6m) | place: French Polynesia: Moorea | collected 2018-08 | reverse complement strand
GTAGAAGGTGCTATAAACGCGTCCAAATGAGCTAGATCGGTGGCTAGAAGTGCATCCTTCATTTCCATGAATGCTGTTTGATCTTCGACGCTTAGCCAGTAATGCACACTTGCCGAGTATTCTGTTTGGTTAGTGCTCGGGCGAATTCCTTGTCGACTAAGCAGAAAAAATTTCAAGATGTGCTCCGGCAAATCGGTGTGCACGGGAAGGTATTCCGGGGGAGCGAGGACATTTGGAACGTCAATATCAGCCAACGTGTTGCATTTCTTGATTGTCAAATTCAGGATTTCACACCCTTCTCCATTCTCGTCCACATCGAGCAACTCTTCCCAGCGGTGAACGAGTTTCGATATGAATTCACAATAAACCTTCGCACATTCGCGAAGTTTGATCCATCTCGATGTCGTACTCGGCAAACTTGGTCGGTTCGACGCCGTTTCCGTGTCTTGTCGGTTGTCGATCCAGATCGAGGTGTTCGCTTCAACATCTGCAATTCGGCCATTTCCCACTGACATCCAGTGCAACTTTCCCGTATCGAACACGAGAAATGGGGTCATCAATTCGTCCACGACGAATAATCGGAATGTTTGGCCACACTGTCAAATGCAGAACACATTCTACGGAACCCTGTTGCTAACTGCCTCAACTCGTTTTCATTCCTAATGGTGTCGTACGATTTTTGATGCAATAACGCGAGAAGACATAGAAACGTGGAAAGGTGTAGACCACGTCTCCCACGTCCTAGAATCTTGTATTCGCAACTGCTTAGAATCTTCAGCCAGTTTAGACGTATGACATTACTTTTCTTATTCTGCCACCCACTGATTCGCGTGGCAGCTGCTTGCAAGTCTTTCGGGATGGCACGACTTCCGTCAAAGCAACGGTTGATAAACGTCAAATACAGTTCAAGAGGCCGTCGATCCCTGGATTCAGCACCAGATGCGTGTAACATCAGGAAAACTCTGACGTGAGCAGCACCAGTTACTTTCGAAGTCATGTCCGTACACTGTGCACGAGTTAGCAAATTGCCGTACTCTGGGCTGACGCCTTTGCTGGCGCTTATGAACAACTTGTTAAAGCCCTTCACATCTGCAGGAACCTCCGCATTTTGTTGAACTCAAAGTCGCGCAACGAGGTTGAATATGTTAACGATGGTTTCGTCGAAGGGAATCAGTCTTCTACATGCCATACCGAAAGGAACCAGTAGTTAGCTTCCCCTGATATTTGTACCTGTCCCGATTATTGGAGAGTTGGTTCTGGTACAGCTGGGTGCTCATTGACGTGCCAAACTAAGATTCAATTTTAATGTGCGTCGGTGAGTGCGAGAAGACCTCGAAGGAAGGCTCTTCGGCCAAAATAAAACGGAAAAAAAGTACCCAGACACACAGACGTTGCATTTCTTTGACATGAATCTATGCCTGCCAACTCCTCCAGGAACACTATCCTGCGGTGTCAGGCACAAGAGAGAGGTGCGACAGAGATCGCTTGATATCTACAGGACAAAAACGAGTGTTAACCTTAGGTAGAAGGACTGTCAAGTTCACTGATCTGAATATTCTGGACTAAGTTCAGTTTTATTTGTAATCGAAATGTAGCTCTTGCTGTGCAAGGGTAAGAAAAAATTATTCCATTTCGTCATTTCTGAAAAATACTTGAACTATTCATTTTCAAGACTTTGTCAGTGAATAACTCTTCTTTGCTCTTAAGGACGAATAATTTATTCATTGCATTTTTGTTGATTTCAACATCTTCCACGACCATCAAGCAAGTGGAAATAAACTGAAACGCCTTTTTTAGCGTCGGACTTTCAATTCCTACGAGCGAAAGATTTTGAAACACAGCCGTTCTCATAAGATGACAAACAATGCATTTTTCTTATCAAACTGGAACAGCAATGTTTTACTGTCAGTCTTCACATCTTGAATTTCGAAATAATGATAGCGCCTGGAATGACTTGTAGTTGTCAGATAAAGTATATATGAAAATGCGTTTCAAATAAATTATGTCTATGCAATTTTTTCTAAAATTGTTATTCAACTCACTGATTTCAGTTCAATTTAAATCATTACTCTTATTTACCTACTACTGTATCCGACTTAATGAATCTATGCATTTTTGGTCAATAGGACTATTGTATTAGCAAATATTGTTTTATTAGTGTAGATCTGCTACAAGAAAGCTTCTAACTCGATTTTTTGCAGCAAAAGTTCCGGGCAATGTCAGGGGAACCTCCGTTAGAAGTAAGATTGATGAGTTTGTTTCACTCCACTTTTGTTTCATATTTATGACTTGCATAGCCTAGGAAATCGTACCCACTTGTAGCTGTATATCGCAAGACTAAATAATTTGTGGTAAATATCAATCATTCGCTGGGATGTAGTTCACGTTTTACTAATTTGCGCATAATAGGCAGACTAGGATTCAAAGCGCTCATGTTAAAGCGAAAGATCTCCATTCTCTTGTTTCTAAAATCGAAAACTATTTATTGCAAGTTGTCCATTGGTGCAATCAAGAGTGCCGAAGATGAGTTCAACTTTTAAAGGGACGCTACCTCTCGAATTTTCAGGATTAGTCGAAGCATCAGAGTTGCTAAAGAACTTCTGGCTGTTCTCGAATCGAAAGCATTTAATCGAGCTAGAAATGATATAAGCCTGAAGACTTAAGCAAGGTTATACAGCCTGTTGCAACCGTAAGACTTCGAACCTTTTCCTCCTATCGCATGCATCCACGATTCTCACTTCAGTCTTACTTCGTGCTGTCAATCGCAAAAACTAGAAGAGGCAGACAAGTTCAGTCGAAGCTTTATTCACAAAAAAACTATGAAAGACGAAGTCGGGTTTCACTTTCGTTCGCGATATAAAAAGCCACTGATTAGCAATTTCAAAGATTTATAACTTTTCGCAGGTCGACAAAAGAAAGGGTCAAATAGATGGAAATCAACCGACCTTAAATTCTTTTCAGAATAGCTCCCTCTTTCCCTTCAGCCAAAGAGCAAACGCTCAAAACTGAAAGTAATATTCTTACCTGCAGTTAACCATCCTTGGTTGGGTCGTGCAAAGCAGCAGTGGTCTAATGAGAATGTGAAAATTTAGCCAGTGCAGCCGTGTATTACATGTTATGTGCTGCTGCTTGCTCTCATACAATCTCCTTTCATTTATGTTTGCTGCATGAAATTTGTATTTGCGACATGCTAAAAAATGCGAAAATGAATACATACAAACGGTTTTATCCGAATGTTCCATGGCTACAGTCAATTGCTGCACTAAAAAAGTGGGCAAGGAATATCCATTGCGTTGTATTCGCTCTTTACGAATTTAGAAGATTAAATTAATTCTTAATACACTTAACATTGCTGTCGTTTCATATTTAATCCGTCGTTGTATTAAATCGAAGACTCAAATCAAATATTCCGCATCGCTCAAATAGATACAGGACACAGACGACTAGATTCGATGTAGATAGATAACCCTAGGAGCATTCATCAACTTCAGAGACCTATCGCACGCATTTATCTCGCCCTGTAGATCTACTACGAATTGTCTCATCCTATTCAGGACTGCCTTCGAACTTGAAGCCAGAAGGTGGATATCGAGTTCTCATGAGTTTGGCTAGAGATTTATGCAATACAAAAGGTAAAGGGTGCTTAGCCATTTGGAATGGAATAAATTGATACTGTGAAATCACACTTTTGATTTGACCACGGTTGGAAGGTAGTACAAGCTGTATCTTCCGAAATTAATATTTGTTACTGATCTCACCCGCAAATATTAATGAGAATACATTACTTGCATCTCGGATGAGTATTGAACAAGGTAAATTTCTAGGACCGTAAACAGAATAATTGACGCATTCATGTACAGTAACTTACATATTTTCATTGACGTCTTAAATTTTGGTGAATCTCTTCATTTCATTCCGCAATTTTTAATATATGGCGAGTACATGTAAGAAAACTACTCGAATAAATTATTCACTCAAAATAAGCGCTCTACCATACAATTGTCTTTGGACACCGAGCTAAAATAAAAATGAATATTATTTGAATAAGTATTTAAATAGAGGATATTTTTTGAAAATTGTACTACTGGTCCATTCGCCAAAAGTATAATGCAACTGTTAGTAATTTGATTCAAATGTAGCGAGTGCACATTCAAACAATCCTCACATTTGTTGATAGTCGTCTTTTGTATTTTACAGCGTCGTTCCTGATAGAATTTTCAGCTCCGAAGCCAAGGCCTAGAAGTAATAAACGACGAGGATGTTCCTTTTTGATCAGAAAATGATGCAAATGTGGTATCCTATGATTTCTGAGTTCTGAAGATCTGTTACTCTGGGTAACAGATCTAGATAGCCTCTACATGACCACCAATCTCTCTTCCCAATTCACTTCGAGCTGACAGTGTGGCGTAGTGTACCTGGTCGGGTTGGCAGGCACAGATTGGATTTGAAAAAGAGCAATATTCTCATGTCAGTGCGTCCATGTTCCATTTCATTTCGGGAGAGCTGGATGAATCGATATGCGTTTTATCAAGCCTTAAGTGGAGGGCAACCGAAATCTCATAGGTATCCGATAGCTGCTTTCTACCAATCGGCAGAGAGACAGATATCTGATGAGGTACCTGCAAGGATTCTTCCTTCGACACGGCGAACAAGAGACTGACGCCTTTTGACAAAAGCGTATTCACTATGTTCACCGCTGTTGAGCGACTCTGTGTTCAACAAAATACTGATGTTCCTGGAGAAATCAATGGCTTCGATGAGTTGTTTGTAAACGCAAGCAACGGTGTGAGTCCTTTGTACGAAAACGTGTAAACTCCGGCACAAGCTACTGCACTGACTTCCGAAAAAGAACTGGTGCACAGAAAGTAAAAATATTTCGTTTCTTACATGGGTCCGGTCCTCAACGCACCGATCGGCGCTCTCTCGAGTTGAATTTGACATCTACGAACCGTTGCTTTAACAGGAGTGTGACAATTCCTTCTGTCTTGCAAGCAACGGCTGAGCGAATCCAGACGTGGCAGAAAAAGAACAGAAATGTTACACCGAGGAAGTGGCTTGAGATTATGAACAGCAGTATGTACAACGTTCAACAGCGTGGGAGGCTGGGGCTGCACCTTTCGTTATTGAATGAGAAGTCTCACGACACGTTCAGGAATGAAGACGAATTCAAGAAGTGGGCAACAGGATTCAGTAGAATGTGTACTGAATTTGATACTGTGGTGAAAAATTCAGGTTACTCGTCTTGGAATGAATTGATGACTCCATTTCTGATCTTCGATGCAAAAAGGTTGCACAACAGCAGATCTTGATGCAAACAATTGGATGCGGACCAACAACCGGGAAGAGTCGGAAACATCCTCGAACCGTAAAGTATTGCCAGGTACCTCGTCAAGACGAGAAAACTTTGTGAATGTGCCAAAGAGTATTGTGCATTGTTATCGAAAGTCGTCGACCGCGGGGGAGAGTTCTTTGATGTGGATGAGTACGGGAAAGGGTATGAATATCAAGAAATGCACAGAGTTCGTAGATCTGAATGTTTCGACTGTCCTCAGCCCACCCGAAATCATTCCTGCGTACACGGAACTACCGCCACGCATACTGATTTGTTTTTGGTACGGCGGAAAGGATTTCGACCAAGCGTTGCACAAACAGAACGCCTGGGAGACGTAGATGCATGGCTAAGCGTCAACGAACAAACGATTTTGATGCCAGCGCAGCACATTCTCCTTGTCGCTGATCTCCTCCGCAAGAAAGCCTACATAGCACCTTCTACCCTGGTTCCTAACACTCACCATGGTCTTTTCGATTACGGCAGTCGGCCAATTCAGGCCGATACACTACTCGGGCATGTCTTCGGTGGCCTTTCCTATCACAATCTGATGGCGAAAGAAAAGATGGAGCACCATGGTGCTCCCTTTGTGTACTTCGCGGTTAATGAATGGATTCAGACTCGTGTAAGAATGGATTTGTCGCACTCAGACAAAACTCACATGATGGTGCAAGGTAGAATGTCTAAAGATGGCGCCAGTCAGTTTAGAATTGTGTCATCCCGGTCATGTGCATTTAGCTAGCTGAGAAGCGTTCATGAGTTCGACTTGGAAACTGGCGAGTCCATCCGGAATACGACAAAAAACATCACGCCCGATGTCTTGATTCAACGTAATCCGAACAAGCAGTACAATCGTATGAATATGACCGATCACACACACTATGAAATCGTGAGTGCGAAACGAATCAGAGCGGGTGATCAGTTTCAATGGGATTACGGAGATGAATGTAAGCTACCTAAGAGTCATGGGGAATTGATTCCTGAGCAATGTCCGCTACAAAGCGAGATGGAATCAACACCTGCAGGACGAGGACTGAGAAGAAAGCATGGCTGGAGCAGTGGTCCTTCTGATGGGGATGCGCCGAAAATGGAGCATGGACGGATTCAAATGTCGAGGCGGAAACAAGGGAGAGAGAAATCTCGGCGCTATGGCTCCCCTGTGTCGAATCAGGAGTGCAACAATCGGTTTGACAGGATATCCAATTGTCGTTCCAATCGCAATTTACTCGAGCGCCTTCAGTTAGAATTTCAAGTAATCGCGGAATGGTTCTTTCGTGGCCTTTTTCCATTGACTGCGTCATGAATAAAAAATCGCTTTCCCAATATTTATTCAGTGCATATTTCTCAATATTAACGAAGAAATTAGAATAGAAAACGTTCTAGTAAGAATATTGCATTCTCGGTATAATTTAAATGTGCCGAAAGCTATTGTATAATTGATAATCTTCCCCCAAATTCATTGCGAACTGTTGGGTGAACGTACCTAAAGTATCAAACGCCGAACAAAAGTGAAAGGAACAGGCGAGGACTGAAAAAGTGAAGTGTTACCGACTCGTATTTGAAAATATGGCTGCTAAATTTGCTAAAATTTCGAAGATTCACAGGGCTTTTGATTTTGTGAACCCGAGTATTTATGCGCCCGGATAAATATTCAGCGATAAAAAGTAAACTTTCTGCCGATGTCGATTCGCATTTGAGGTACTTAGGCGCGTAGACACTAGGCCGGATTTCTATACTGTCTCGACGGTTAAGAGATGCTGCTCTGCAGATTTTGATCTTAATTTGAATGTGAGTTGATGATCATAGAGAGCCATTCCTACTGACCTAGTTGCCAAAACAATAGGGTCACTTTGGGCTTCATCATGCAACGTTAAGAATTGAGCTTCCTTTTCGTTAGTGCTGTCTGAGCTTCTATAGCAAATGATACCATTCAGAAACAACCACCTAGATTGGATCAATTGCAAGATTTCGTTGATTTGATCACAAAATGAAGCCAAGGCGGACTCTTTCGGTCCATCGGCTCGATAGTCTTTCTAACTTAGGTGACTGATCGCATTTGTCCTCCATTTCCCGAGTGATTTTCACTTGCACCCCTCTAGTAACGGATAGTGCAGCACAATGTGCCTGGTAGAGTTGACAGGCACGGATCGATTTTGAAAAATCCAATGATTCTACGTCTGCACTTGCATGTTACGTTTTATTTTGGCAGGAGTGGGAGACTAGATTATGTGTTCTCTCAAAATCCACTCTCATTCAGCTGCATACAGGCAGCTATGAGCTGCATTCCTCTCATCAGTGCAGTAACAAACATCCGCGGAGATCACTTTACGAGTTATCCTTCGGACATGACATGCGGGGGACAGGCTCCTTTGATGATGGCATATTCGCTTTACTCAATATTTTTCAGCAGCTTTGTGTACCTCACAAAACTGATTTTCCAACAGATGGTAATGGCTTTCGGGAGTTGTTTGTGAATCCAAGCAATGGTGCGAGCCCTATCTACGGAAATCTGCTGACTCCCGCACAGTGCAGTGCGATGCCTTTGAAGCAAAGGTTTAGAAAGCGAGCTCGAATTTTCATAATTGTGCATGGCTCTGGGCTTCAACCAAGAAATAGCCAGCTTCTCGAACTGTATTTGCTGTTTATGAACCGTTGCTTTTGCGAGAGGGTAGCTAATCCAAATGACTTGCTATCAGCGGCTGTGCGTATCCAATCGTGGTAGAACATAAGGAAAATGGTATACGTTGCAAGTTGTTGAGTTTAGCAACGCGCAATTCCAAAGCAATTCTCTTTCAACTCACTTCTAGCCATTTCATTTTATCAGAAGACCACATCAATCCACGATAGGTGTGCGTGCAAGGTGCGTAGCTAGAGAGTAGCAAACAGTAGCCACTGAGTAGTTCTAGGAATCCCATAAAAGCCGACCTGGCCTCACCTTCCGAGGCAGCGAGCGTTGAACCGACACCCGACTTGTTTGGCGACCACCACATCGCCGCACCTGGTTCTCCCGGTCTGAGCGACATTCGCGAATTAACTCGGCCTCACTACTACTTCTATCTCAGTCTTTGAATCTATCTGTTCATCTCTATCGCGACTTCATTCAACCTCTTGGAATCTATCTGGTCATTTCTATCGCGACATCTTGCAACCTTTTGGAATCTATCTGGCCATCTCCATCGCGACTTCTTTCAACCTCTTGGAATCTATTCGGTAATTTCTATCTGTATTTCTGTTAACCTTTTGGAATTCATTTGTTTATCTCTATCGCGACTTCTATCGACCTCCAGGAATCACTATCGTTATCTCTATCGCGATTTCCATCAACTTCGTAGAATCTATTCGGGATCTATTCAACAATCGGGCCTATAATGTGACATCCGTTATTCGTGTTTGTCTTTTTATGTTTCTTTGTTTTCTTTGCGTTACTCCTGTATCCCTTTGTTTGACCAGAAGTTCGAACTCCTTTAGGTGCCTTGCAATTTCGTGGAACTTCGTACCTGCTGTCAGTCTCGATCTGCGGAACTGGCCATCGCGGTCAAAAGGACAAAGACGAGACCTAGTTCAGGGTCTTCAGTTGTGTAAATGACTTCGATTACGGTATCTAAGCTACTTCTTTCAGGTTCCTTAGTATCCGAGCGAGTCTGATTGAAGCAAAAAGGTAGCGAAGCTATTAGGAAGCTTAATAGACGTCAGCAATAACTTCAGCGGAGGAACGAGGCAGAAGCCGCGAAGTACGTGCCTGTCCGTTCGCTCACGCCAGATCAAGAGGTGCACGTCCGCGGTATTTTGTCGCGTCGATATGCCGCCTCTCAAGCCTCGGTTTCAAAGGCGAACCCTCTGACACGCAACTTTCGCCGAGACATTCCGCCTCTCCGTTCGAAACCGCTTTTCAGAAAAGTTCAAAAAGCGACTGGGAAGCCGGCTCCTCGGCGGAAGAAAAATGAAGACGCACTGCCAGTTGGCGCAAAGCCCGAGTCAATAATACCGAACACCAATTATGTAGAATACGGTTGGCACGTTTGTGGCATCTGCGGTATCTGGACTGCGTCTAGAGTTAATTTTGCGGAGCACGAAATATCGGCCCGCAATCAGCGCGCAGTAGCGCTCTAGAACATATCTGACAGCTGCCTGTGCCCCTGCGGCAAGAAGTCCGACAACAATTTTGACGCCTTTCAGCACTTTAAAAAAGTGTGAAGAAGGCAAGCAGTACTTTTAGTTAAAGCTCTTTTCAATAATTTACATTTATTATATAGTTCCATCCTAGACAGTCATTATGTCGGAGGAAGCTGCAGAAGACCCTCATGTGAAGCGCCAGAAGAGGTTTGATCACCTAAGCAAGACGTCGAAAAATTTTATAGCGCTGTCAGCTCCTGATGCCGTTGCATTGAGTACTGCAAGTGCTATGCTATCAACGTACGGTGAAGAAGTACTGGAAGATCCTAGTGAAGTTTTGGACACAGCGGAATCATGTTTTCATACCGTTGATGGAGTTTTTACTCATAAATTCTTTACAAAACCTTTGATTCCAATAACAATTCTTTGGAACGTCTGTGACTTTTACGGGATTACTCCTTTAACAGACCAATTTCTAAGCGAATTGAACGTTCGCGATCTTCGAACAATGAATGGTGGACTAATCTCCTTAATTTGGCATGGATCATTTTTGTCACTCGCAATCAACGAATTCCGACAAATTGTCGCGCAGCGTGACCGCTCTAGTTCGATCGCTCATTCACCGAGAAGAAAACCTGAACCGTAACATGCCGAATAACTGAATGATTACTCGAAGTCAATCTTTCAGTTACTTCAGCATGTTACGGT
>JAAUYH010185227.1_pt1 | contig 10152 bp, 7 predicted proteins | sample 7278061 | NCBI WGS metagenome assembly JAAUYH01 (sample SAMN14350203, study PRJNA611818) | marine sediment metagenome | isolation source: surface marine sediment (0.6m) | place: French Polynesia: Moorea | collected 2018-08 | reverse complement strand
TGACGGTGTACAGGCCCGGCAGGAACGCCCCGAACAAGGCCGTCCCGGCGAGGATGACAAGTGCCATCAGGCTGTCAGGCCGGAGCGGCTCCAGCTTGCCAAATCCCGGTGTTTTCTCGGCAAGATAAAGCGCACCCAAAAGGGAGGCGAGGATGACAATATTTCCGTATAATGTCAGCGTGTTGCCTGAAAGATCAGGACTGGACTGCACGGTACAGACCAGCAATGCAACGGCCGGGAAAATGGCCATGATCCGGTGCAACATCGGCCGATCGGCAGCCAGGCCGTCAAAATGATGTACACGGTTGATCACATTGGCGCCGATCATGCTGGCCAGTACGGACAGCAATGCAGGCGCGGTCCAGCCGGTCCAGGCAAGCGGCAGCGACAGCACCGCGAGGGCCAGGCTGCCCCAGCCGACATAGCGGCCGAGTTCGGGGCGTTGCCATATTCTCGGCAAGGCCCAACGCCTGAGTGGCTGCATCAGGAAACGCTGGAAGACATTGCCTCGATTCTCCGTCCCGCCAGACAGCAATTGTTGCTGGTAACTATCCAGCCGTTGCCGATTGTTGAGATTGGCCAGCAGCCCCGCGTCCAGCGAGGCAGCCGAGACCAGTTCCCGGCGCGTACCGCCCTGCACCGCCGTTCGCAACAGGGCCGAACCGATATCCCAGTCATCCGGGATTTCCTTCAGCGCCGCGAGATGCGACCGGTCGAAAACACCAATCCCCAGCCACCGGTGAGTCAGGTCTATTCGTTCAAATTCCTTCAGCTGCTCGTCATTTTCCACGACGAAGACTGAAGAACCAGCAGCGCCCAGCTGCTCAGCCAGGCCATCGCTCGGTACAATCCCGTCTCCGATGAAGACCAGCTGAGCCCCGTCTATCGCTAGGTCGGCCAGTTCGGTGCCCGTCCTGACAATCTCGATGTTCAGCCCTTGCGCCCGCCAGCGATCGCTATGCTGCATCAGTTCATTCGGCAGGTTGGTGCAAAGCAGCACGAACGTCTCGGCGCCCATGGCCTGCGCGGCGCGCAATTGCTGGTCGGCTACCGTGCTGCCGCAAAGCTGTGAAAGTCCCAGTGGAAGGCCCGTCTCCGGGTCTTCCCGGCTCAGGGAAATCAGCGCAATTGTCACCTGGTCAAGCCTCGCCTCGCATGACCGTCTCATAGGTGGTGCAATGCATGTTGCAAAGCGAATATCAGAAGTGGGAAGAAGAAGGCGCCGGGGGAACGGCAGTTGCCGTCAATCAGTCGCGATGGGCCTCGATTGCCTCGATGGCGCGGTGCAACTTGCGCAGGATGACCGGCTCGCCCGGCGCGGAATGCGCCGCCTCGTCGGCAAGGTTCAGCAAGTTGGTAGCACCGAAGCTGGCGGCCAGTCCTTTCAGCCGCCACGCCGCATATTCCCAGTTGGCGTCGCAACGGGATCGACCGAGCAGGTCTACCTGCCTCTTGGCGCTTTCGAGAAATGCATTGCGCAGCTCTTCGATCAATGACTGATCGTCGCCCACAGCGGCCGCCAAAGCGGCATCCAATGCCCCATAGTCGAATGACATGTGAACTGCTTAGGTCGCTATGGTTAACTTATGGTTTCTAACCTGCCGAAACATGGTAAATATGGTGCATGGCAGGAGATCAGAAAATCATCGGGATGTGGCAAAACCGGGACAATGAAACCGGCGAAGAGTCACCGGATAATACCAACGAAACCGAACGGGACGAACTGGTACTCGACGAAAGCGAGGTATCAGAAATCCCTGAAGATCAAGTGGTTGAGAGTCATAGTGAAGACGAGGACTGGACTCACTATGCCGATGAAACGGAAACCGGAACGACACGGCGCGGAATCTGGGCGCCGATAACACTCGGTGTCGCTGCTGCCACCTGGACGGGCTTTTTCCTTTGGGCAAACCGCGATATTTTTGCAACAGTACCGACGCCCAAGGGCGGCATCGACCTGATTGTCCAATGGTGTTTGCCAATTGCGACCTTGGGCATTCTCTACCTGCTCTACATGCGCAACAGCACGCGCGAAGTCAGTCGCTTTGCCGAGGCAGGCTCGGCACTCCGCGCAGAATCGGAGCTTCTGGAGCAGCGGCTAAAGACAGTGAACAATGAACTCAGCGTCGCCCGCGAATTCCTGAACCAGGAAAGCCGGGAGCTGGAGTTTCTCGGCGAGCAGTCTTCCGGCAAGCTGACCTCGGCCGCCAAGCTCATCAAGTCATCGCTTGAAGACGGCCTGGGCAATATGGCCAAGCTCGACGAGGTCGGCAATTCGGCGTTCCAGAACCTAGAGCATCTTCGTGAGCACCTGCCGGTCGTCATCAGTACGGCCAAGGATGTCACCAACCAGATTGGCAATGCCGGGCGCACCGCACAGACCGAAATGTCGGCCATGGTCACCACGCTCAAGAAGATCGGCGAAACCGGTACCGCTGCCAAGCGGAGCCTAGATCAATTGTCGGAGAAATCCGCAGAATCGCTGGACCAGCTGCAGCAAACGGCAGAAAATATCCAGCGCGATCTGACGATGCAGCTGGAGGAAACCGAAACCGGGACCACAAGGCTGGCAAATATCCTGAAACAGGCCGCCGACGACACGCGCAAAGCAATCGCCGAAACACGCACGACGCTGACCAGCGACGGCGCGGAAGCCAGCAGCGCCCTGCGCGAAGACCTAGAAGCGCTCGAAAACAGGCTGGTCTCGGTTGGCGAGGTGACCGAAAGCTCGGAAGAACGGCTGAAACAACTGTCGGAGCAATTGCAGGAAAAGGTATCCGAGATTACCGATACCATGGCCACGCTGGACAATGAGGGCGGCGAAAAGACAGCCAAGCTGGCCTTTGCCATGACCGCCATGGAACAGAACAGCGCCGAACTGCAGCAGCGGCTGGAAAGCGGCTATGGCGTCGCCGACGGCATGATCGAACGCATGGAGAAACTGCTTGAGGCGCTCGACAGCAGCGCTCGCGAAATGGATGAAACCCTTCCGGCGGCATTTGACCGGGTCAGCAAGGGCTCCGAGGAAAGTCTCGCCCTCTACGGGAGGATCGCCGAAGAGGCCGAAAAAGCGAAGGCTTCAGCCAGTGCGATCAACGACCAGATCAGTGGCACCGAACAGGCCATCACGCTGCAGCAGAACCGCCTTGGCAAGCTGCGCGAGGACGGCGAAGCAATGTCGGCCAATGTGACCGAGCAGATTGACAAGATTTCCTTGGCGATCACGCAGGTCCGGGAAGAAAATGAGGCGCTTGCCCAGAGTGCGGGTGAAAAACTGATATCCGCCCTTCTCCGGGTCAAGGAAACGGCCAAGCAGGCATCTGAGCATTCGCGCGAAGCGCTCGAAGATTCCATTTCCGGCTCGGCCGAGAAATTCGAGCAGATCAGTGAGGAAACCCTCAACCGGATCATCGACGAGAAGATCGCGTCAATCGCGCCCAAGCTGGAAGAGGCAGTCGCGAGTGCGGTCCAGACAACCGATCGCACCGCGGATCACCTGACCCAGCAGCTCAACGCCATCGAGGAAATGACGACAAGCCTCGAGCAACGCATCCTGTTTGCCAAGGAGAAAGCGGAACAGAGCAGTGAAGAGAATTTCACTCGCCGTGTCGCGCTGTTGACAGAAAGCCTCAACTCTATCGCGATCGATGTCGGCAAGGTCCTTTCGAACGACGTCACCGATACCGAATGGGCGGCCTATCTCAAGGGCGATCGCGGGATCTTTGCGCGGCGGGCGGTGCGCCTTCTCGACAGTGGCGAAGCGCGGGCAATTCTTACCCATTACAGCAGCGACGACGAGTTCCGCGAGCATGTGAACCGCTATATCCACGACTTTGAAGCCATGCTCCGCGGGGTCCTTTCAACCCGCGATGGCAGCGCGATCAGTGTGACATTGCTGTCGTCCGATATTGGCAAGCTCTACGTCGCACTCGCACAGTCCATCGAGAGACTGCGCAGCTAGCCGGCTGTAAGGCGATCCTGGCTGCCGAAAAAGTCGATATGGTCGACAGTGATCCAGCCGTTGACATAATTCAGGTAGAATAGCGCGAACAGCACGGTCGACAGCACCGTGGTATAAAGCAGCACGCGTCCCGGGCGGAAATTGACCGGTGCGCCGTCTGCCTGGCCTTTCACCATTTCCACGCCGGTTTCGTGGTGGTTCCGGATTCCGATCGGCAGGATGATGAATGCCGAAAGCACCCAGAACAGCACGTAGATTGCGACGATTGAGGTCCATTCCATAGTTTCAGGCCTCCACTACCAATACCGAGACCACCGGTTTCTTTCCTGTCCACTCGGTCGCCGTGCGCCGCACCAACAGGCGGACTTCCTCGCTGAATCGCGCAATATCGCCGACCGGTTTCCGGTATTTTTCGGTAATCAATTGGACCACCTCGTCGAGAAAATCTTCCTCGTCCTCTTCCAGCGGTACGCCATTGAGCTTGAGCACCGGTTCGCCCGACAGCTTACCGGCGTCATCGAGCGCGATCGCGGTCGATATCAGGCCGTTATAAGCCGATTTGCGCCGCTGGTTCAGCGTCTGCCCGTCAGCCGGGATGATCACGTCGCCGTCGAGCACCAAGCGTCCTGTCCGTTCCTGGCCAATGATTTCCGGGCCGTCTGGTGCCAGTCTGACCAGGTCGCCATTTTGCTGGAAAATCGCCTTGGAAATACCCTGTTCAAGCCCGAACCGGACCTGTTCCTTCATGTGCCGGACCTCTCCATGGACAGGCACCAGTATCTCGGGCCTGATCCATCCGTACATGTCGGCCAATTCGGGACGCCCGGGATGACCGGACACATGGATATGTTCCTGGCGTTCGGTGATCATGATGACTCCCTTGGCAGCAAGCTGGTTCTGGATTCGACCGATTGCTACCTCGTTGCCGGGAATCTGCTTGGAGGAAAACAGCACATGGTCGCCTTCGCTGAGCTTGATCGGGTGACTGTCACCAGCGATGCGGCCCAGCGCCGCGCGGGCCTCGCCCTGTCCGCCGGTCGCCACGATCATGACATCGCCGCGCGGAAGTCGCATCGCTTCCTCGAAGTCGACCGTTGGTGGGAAATCCTTGAAATACCCTGCCTCGCGTCCATTCTCGATGATCCGGTCCAGTGACCGCCCTGCGACGCACAATTGCCGCCCCGTTTCCCTTGCGACCTGCCCCAGCGTCTGCAATCGCGCAGCATTGGAAGCGAATGTGGTAACCAGCACGCGGGTCTCGATGCCCTCGACCACCCGCATAAGGTTGCGCCTCACCTCTCCCTCCGAGCCGGATGCATTGGCATTGAAGACATTGGTGGAATCGCAGACCATGGCCAGCACGCCATCATCGCCAATCGCCGTGAGTTCCTGCGGCGTGGATGGCTCGCCGAGCAGCGGGTCATCATCCAGTTTCCAGTCTCCGGTATGGAAAATCCGGCCATGGGGCGTTTCGATCAGCATAGCATTGCCCTCGGCTATGCTGTGCGCAATCGGGACGTAGCGCAGCGCGAAAGGCCCGAGTTCAAAACTGCCTTCGTTCGGAATGATGTTGAGTTCGACCTCGTCAGAAATTCCCGCCTCTTCCAGCTTCCGCCGGATCAGGCCTGCCGTGAACGGCGTGGCAAACAGCGGGACTTCGAGGTCTCCCGCGAAATAGGGCACCGCGCCGATATGATCTTCATGGCCATGCGTCAGCACGATCCCGAGCAGGTCGTCGGCACGTTTCTCGATAAACTCCAGGTCCGGCAGGACGAGGTCGATCCCCGGATAGCCAGGATCGGCGAAAGTCATGCCGAGATCGACCATGATCCACTTGCCGTCACAGCCATAGAGATTGACGTTCATGCCAATCTCGCCTGACCCGCCGAGAGACAGGAACAGCAGTTCTTTATTTGCCTTGGTCATGAAGCGTTGGTTGCTCGCTTGTAGAGAATGAGAAGACCCTGGAGAGTTAGGTCGGATTCCAGATGATCAAATACGTCCGTATGTTCATCGAACAGCACCGACAAGCCGCCAGTGGCAATGATTGTCGTCGGCCGGCCAATCTGCGCCTTGGTCCGCTCGACCAGCCCCTCGATCATCGCCACATAGCCCCAGAAAATCCCGATCAGCATCTGCGTTTCGGTGGTCGTGCCGATTACACTGTCGGATTCGGGCGATTCCAGCGCAATGCGCGGCAGCTGCGCGGTCTTGCCCACCAACGCGTCGAGCGACAGGTTGATCCCCGGCGCAATCACCCCGCCCTTATAGGCACCTTCAAAATCGGCGACGTCAAAGGTGGTCGCGGTACCGAAATCGATGATCACCACGTCCTGCTTGTATTTTTCATGCGCCGCGATGATGTTCAACACGCGGTCGGCGCCGACGCTGTCCGGCTGCGGCACGTCGAGAGCCACACCCCAGGCGGCATCGCCGCGCCCTGCAACCAGCGGCGTCACGCCGAAATACTTCTCGGACAGCACGGTCAGGTTGTGCAGCGCGCGCGGAACGACGGTGCCGATGATCACCGCATCAACGTCGCCTATCGCCAGTCCCTCCAGTTCGAGCAACTGCCGTAACCAGACGACATATTCGTCGGCCGTGCGCCGTGCATCGGTGGCAATCCGCCAGCGCGCACGCATCTCGTCGCCATCGAACAGGGCGAAGACGACATTGGTGTTCCCGGCATCAATGGCCAAAAGCATGGGCGACCTCTCTGTTAGCCGATCTCGATATCACCGGCGCGTATTTCGATAAGCGTTCCATCGTCTTTTCTCAAGCGTAGTGCGCCGTCGGCGGTCAGACCGGCATATTCACCCGTCAGCTTCTCGCCATTGGGCTGGCTGGTCTGCAACCGGCTTCCGACCGGATGGGCATGGTTCTGCCAGGCATTGAGCGTCGGTTGCAGCCCCATCACCCGCCAGTTGGACAATTTCTCGGCAAAATTGACGGCGAGCGAGGCCAATATGGTGGCCGCATCGACAGCATTGTCCGCACCCTCGGCGGCGAGGCTTGTCACCGCGCGGTCCGCTACCTCTGGCGCAACGGCCACGTTGATGCCGATCCCGACGATGATCTTCTGCTCCACCCGTTCGAGCAAAATCCCGCAGATCTTGGCGCCGGCCACGATGATGTCATTGGGCCATTTAAGCTGCATGGGCACATCGGGCAGAACGGCGCGAATGGTCTCATATACGGCCAGTGCGGCGACGAAGGACAAGGAGGAGGGATCAGGATCACCCGCCCTGATATCGACGATTGTGCTGCAATAAAGATTGCCCGCGGGGCTTTGCCATGCGCGGCCGAGCCGGCCAATTCCGCCCGATTGCTTTTCCGCTCGCAACCAGAGGCCCTCTGCTTCGCCCAAGGCAGCGCGTGCCTTTAGATCCGCATTGGTCGATGCGGTCTCGGCGACAGTCTCGATCCGGGTGGTCAGAACAGTGCCGCGGCAGCGGCGTCGGCAATCGGCGCGATCCGGGGGATCATCAAATAGCCCAGCGGTGACACGATCAGCGCCAGCACCGCGATCAGGATATTTTCGGTCTTGTGCCCGGTGGCGGCAATCTGGCCCGACGGCTCATCGAAATAGATGATCTTGACGACCTTGATATAGTAGAAGGCGCCGATCACGGACGCCGCGATGCCAAGGACGGCGAGCGGGAACATGCCTGCCGCGACGGCCGCATCGAACACCAGGAACTTGCCCCAGAAACCGAACAGCGGCGGGATACCGGCCAGCGAGAACATGAAGACCGCAATTGCCGCGGCAAGGCCCGGGCGACTCTGCGACAAGCCGGCCAGGCTGGATAGCGATTCCAGCGGCTTGCCGTCGCCATCACGCATTTCCATGACACAGATGAAGCTGCCCAGCGTCATTACCGTGTAGATGACGAGGTAGAACATCATCGCCGAAATGCCCTGCTCGGTACCAGTGGCAAGGCCGATCAGCAGGAAGCCGACATTGTTGATCGAACTGTAGGCGAGCAGCCGCTTGATATTCTGCTGCCCGATCGCGGCAACGGCGCCGAGCACAATCGATGCCAGCGCCACGAAGACGATGATCTGCTGCCATGCCGCAGTCTGCCCGCCAAAGGCATCGATGATTACCCGCGCCGTCAGGGCAACGGCCGCGACTTTGGGCGCACTGGCGAAAAAAGTGGTGACCGGCGTCGGCGCGCCTTCATAGACGTCGGGCGTCCACATGTGGAACGGCACCGCGCTGATCTTGAAGGCGAGGCCCGACAATACCAGCACCAGCCCGATCAATGGTCCCGCAGCAAGCTCGCCGGTCAGTGTCTCGCCAATCACGTCAAAACTCGTCGAACCGGCAAATCCGTAGACCAGCGAAATGCCGAACAGCAGCATGCCGCTGGCAAGCGCGCCGAGCACGAAATATTTGAGGCCGGCTTCTGAAGAGCGCTCGTCAGTGCGCAGGAAACTGGCCAGCACATAGGCCGAAAGGCTGTTGAGCTCAAGCCCGATGTAGAGCGTCAGCATATCGGTTGCCGAAACCATGATACCCATGCCGATTGCCGCAAAAAGCACCAAAATCGGGTATTCGGGGCGATATTTGCCCGCCGCATCCTGGAAGAAGCGCGGGGCTATCATCAGCGAGATGATCGCCGCGAGGTAGATCAGGAACTTCGCGGCCCCGCCGAAATTATCCATCCGGTAAAGCCCATCAAAGGCATAGGCTCCGTCCTTGAAGGCATAGTCATGCGCCAGCACCATCAGCAGCACCGCCGCGCCGACCAGCGAGGCGACCGACAGGATGGTGATCATCCGTGCCGATTTCTCGCCGCCCCAAGCCGCAACCAACAGCAGGACCAGGCTGGCGCTGGTCAGCAGGATTTCGGGCGAAGTCAGCCAGAGGGAGGTTGCGATATCCATCAGTGCGTCCCCCCTGCCCCGGCTTCAGCCGGCTTGGCTTCACCCATTTTGATATTGGCGTCACCGGCCGGCGCTGCACGATCGATGCGCGCAACGAGCGCACCGACATCATTACGGATCGGCGCCATGAAGCTCTCCGGATAGACACCCATCCACATCACGACCGCCGCAATCGGGGCGAGCAGCGCCATCTCGCGCCTGGACAGGTCCGGCATCGCCTTCACGTCCTCGTGGACCAGTTCACCAAAGGCGACCCGGCGATAGAGATAGAGCATATAGGCCGCGCCCAGAATGATACCCGTGGCCGCGACCAGCGTGACCCAGCTGTTGACCTTGTAAAGGCCGACCAGCGACAGGAACTCGCCGACGAAACCGCTGGTGCCCGGCAAGCCAACGCTTGCCATGGTGAACAGCATGAACAGAAGCGCATATTGCGGCATGTTGATGGAAAGCCCGCCATAACGCGCAATTTCGCGGGTGTGCAGGCGATCATAAATGACACCAACACACAGGAAGAGCGCGCCCGATACCAGGCCGTGGCTGAGCATCACGATGATGGCGCCCTCAATCCCCTGCCGGTTGAAGGCGAACAGGCCGAGCGTCACGATTGCCATGTGCGCGACCGAGGAATAGGCGATCAGCTTCTTCATGTCGGTCTGCACCAGTGCCACCAGCGAGGTGTAGACAACAGCGACCATGGACAGTCCGAAGATCAGCCAGATGAACTGTTCGGAAGCTTCGGGGAACATCGGCAGAGAGAAACGCAAGAAGCCATAGCCGCCGAGCTTCAACAGGACGCCCGCCAGGATCACCGAGCCGGCGGTAGGCGCCTGGACGTGCGCGTCGGGTAGCCAGGTGTGCACCGGCCACATCGGCATTTTGACGGCAAAGCTGGCGAAAAAGGCCAACCAGAGCCAGGTTTGCACCGCCGGATCAAAATCATAGTTGAGCAGCGTTGGAATGTCGGAAGTGCCAGCATCCTGCACCATCCACAGCATCGCGATCAGCATCAGCACTGAGCCGAGCAGCGTGTAGAGGAAGAATTTATAGCTGGCGTAAATCCGGTTTGCCCCGCCCCAGATACCGATGATCAGGTACATCGGGATCAGGCCGGCTTCGAAGAAAATGTAGAAGAGGAATATATCTTGCGCCGCAAAGGTGCCGATCATCAGCACCTCCATGAACAGGAAGGCCGCCATATATTCGCTGACCCGGTTCTTGATCGCTTCCCAGCTGGCGCCGATGCAGATCGGCATCAGGAATACCGTCAGCATGATCAGCATCGTCGAGATACCGTCGAT
>JAAUYH010133771.1_pt1 | contig 10152 bp, 6 predicted proteins | sample 7278061 | NCBI WGS metagenome assembly JAAUYH01 (sample SAMN14350203, study PRJNA611818) | marine sediment metagenome | isolation source: surface marine sediment (0.6m) | place: French Polynesia: Moorea | collected 2018-08 | reverse complement strand
TTTAATAAAAGCTTCTGGATCGCTAAGGGCTTTGCGTCTCTCTTCTCTAGCGTAAGCTTGCTGGATCTTGTTATACATTCGAGCTGCATTTTGTTGTGGCATAGTTGCTTCTCCTTGTGAAGGTAGCGAACGCCTCACAACAGCCATGTGCCTTTAAATTCTTGAGCGAAGTAGATATAGCAATCCTAAATCAGCCGAAAATTCTAAAAAGTCAGAATCTTTGTTGGTTAAGGAATGTATAGCTCTAACCCGCTCCTGTCATTTACAAATCAGATGAGATTGCTATATCGCTCTTGTATCGAAGATGCTAGAGAATAAATTTTTGACCGCTTCTCATCCATTTTCACATTATTATTTCAAGGAAAAACTTAACATGGATGCGAAAAATGGCTGTTTAAAATACCCTCTGGCGAGAGTGATATCAGAGCGATACGGAGGCAATAGCCGTTGCGTATTCTTTGGTATCATACCAAATCAACTATCAGTAATTCTGATTCAAAACAATTCGCATTAAACTTTACTGAAGCTAGAGCAAAAGCCAGCTAAAGCATATGTTCAAAGATGGCGTTAGAGATGTCCAAAAAAGATAGACTACTCCCTTTCAGAAGAATTTAATATTCTTCTGAAAGGGAGTTTTATTAGCGGATAATTTAGGGATCTGCAGATAAGTAACATCTCATCTACCCATCTACCCATCTACCCATCTACCCATCCACTGCCTTTTACTGAGACTTTATTTTGACGCAAATCCCTTATCGGTAGTCCTGACGCTGAATATCACGCAATCGGGCTTCTGGACGTTTGAATCGATCCAATTGCTCTTCAAAGAACTGGCGATTTGCTGTCAGGTGGTTTGGATTTGGGTCATCTAGCGGATATAGAAGGGCTGTGCGTAATGCCTGAATGACGGCGGAGGTGACATTGTACATCGATCGCTGAAAACTAATTCCCAGTTGGATCAACATATCGTCTTCTCCTCGGCAGTGCTGCTTGTAGTACTCCACCAAATAAGACGGTAGAAAGTGCATCATATCCTGCATTAGCAAGGTTGGGGGAATGCCAGCAGTCCCGATTGGGAATACATCGGCATAAAGGATGCCATAGTGAAAGTCTTGTTGTTTGGCGGGAACTTGTCTAGCTTGAGCGTTATAGGATTTGGTCCCCCGGAATGGGGATGTCCGGTAGAAGACGGCTTCAACATAGGGCAGAGCGGCTTCATAGAGCCACGTGAATCCCTTGGATTTGGAAATGATTTCGTAGTCTTCACCCCGAATTTGAACATGGTGGTAGATGGGACGACCGGCGATCGCAAAAATCCCATCCACCAAAAAATTCATGGCCTCTACAACGGTTTTGAGTTTGCCCTCGTCATAAAGGTCAGACATCTCAAAAAATACCGGGGCCATCACTTCCCAAAACAAACCCAGGTTGGCGTAATAGGAAAGTTGTCGGACCTGCTCGATGAACATATCTGGGAACAGTTTGTAAAGTCCCAGCATCACTGGATTGCCTTCAAAGTAGGCGCGGATAGCGCGGTCTGCATTGGCTTTGTACTCATCTGTGTCGAGATAGGCGTCAAATTTATTGACTGGCGCATACATCCGTCGATGCCAAAACATCGCCCGCATACAGGCTTCAGCAAATTCCATATTGATGCGGTCGTGCCATAGGTGGTGAAGCAGCCTGGGCAATTTCTGCTGGATTTCCCCTTTGTTCATGAATTCCAGCAACTCTGGATGAGCCGACGCTTCTCCTCGCCAGATCCGCAAATCAGCATCATCCCCGGCATAGTGATTGGGCAGGTCTAGATACTCTTTGGGTAAGAAGTATTTAAAGGCGGGGAGTGGATTTAAGAAAACGCGCTCGGCGATGTAGAGCAAATCCCGCCAGTAAAAATCCATTGGCACAGCATATGCTTTGTAAATGCCAATGATTTGCATCAGATTTTCGGACGTGTCCGGTAACATTGATCCGCCTGCTTCCAGGCGGTGAATGATATCGGCAAATTCATGGGTTGAGGGCGGGAGCTGGGTGGGTGAGGGCGAAACGAGGGTAGTGGTCATGGCGGCAATGGGGGATTGAGTTTAATGCTAAGGGAACTGCGTCAAAAGAAAGTCCCAGAAAAGGCAGTGGATGGGTGGATGGGTGGATGGGTGGATGGTTAGGTTAGGGCGCGGAGGCTGTTGGTGAAATGCTTGAGTTCAACCCAACTGACGGTTATTGCTGAATGATTTTCTGAACCGCAACTTGTTCGGTTGAAATCGGTAGAATGGCTGCAACCGTTGCAGTTGTGGTTGATTCACTCCAGCGAACTAGCCAGGTCGGCTGGATACCCAGAAAAAGAATAATGATTGCCAAAATTAAGGCTGGAACCCGTTCGCGCCATTCAACCTTCGGGAAATAAGCGATCGCATTGTCCAATCTGCCAAAGCAGGTGCGGTTTAGCAAAATGACGAAGTAAACAGCCGTTAATCCACTGCCCACCACGCACAACAGGGTTTGCAGCGGAAAAACACTGTAGCTGCCCTGAAACACCAGGAATTCCGCTATAAATCCAACTAGGCCAGGAATTCCGGCGCTCGCCATACCGCTGAGCACCAGTAGAGCGCTAACCAGCGGCAATCCCCGGATGGGATTCATCAGCCCATTGAGAACATCCAGTTCACGGGTTCCCACTTTTGCCTCAACCACGCCAACCAGGTGAAAAAGAATCGCCAAAATCAAGCCGTGCGCCACCATTTGAGCCACGGCTCCCACCAGACTAAGCGCCGTCAGTGAGGCCGCCCCCAACAGAATATACCCCATGTGGCCAATGGAACTGTAAGCCACCATCCGTTTAATATCTTTTTGAGCGATCGCGACCGTTGCCCCGTACAGAACACTGACCGTCGCCCAGGTCGCCAATCCTGGCCCTAGCGTCACCCAAGCTTCCGGAAACAGTCCTAGACCGAAACGGAGCATGCCATAGGCGCCCAGCTTCGCCAACACCCCCCCCAATAAAATGACAACGGGAGAAGAAGCAGCCACATAGGTATCTGGCAACCAAGTATGTAGAGGGACTAAGGGAATCTTGACGCCAAATCCAAGCAGCAGCACGCCCAGCAGCAGAATTTGCAGTCCTAGCGGCAGCGTTTGTCCGGCTAAAGACTCATAAGCAAAACTGGATGCGCCTGTAGACCAAATTAATCCCAAAAAACCCGCCAGAATCAATGCCCCAGAAACGGCTGTATAAATCAGGAATTTGGTCGCTGCATACCCACGATTTTCACCGCCCCAAATCGCAATTAACAGGAAAAACGGGATCAGCTCCACTTCATAGAATAGGAAGAATAGCAGCAAATTGTGCGCCAGGAAAGCACCTGCGACGGCTCCGCTAACTAGCAGAATCAAGGCGTAAAAGAGACGAGGGCGAGGGGTCTCTTCACTACTGCTGTAGACAGCAATCCAGGTCAGAAAACTATTTAGAACTAAGAGCGGCAGCGACAGTCCATCTACTCCCAGGTCGTAGTTTAATCCTAAAGGCTCCAGCCAGGGAATATATTCTTGGAACTGGAACAATGGATTGTTGAAGTCAAATTGATGCATTAACCAGAGCGTCCAGAGCAGAACCGCGCCGGTTATGGTTAACGTAATCAGCTTTAACCGGGCGACAGGCAAGGGCAAGAACCCAATCGCGATCGCTCCTAGAATCGGAAACCAGATCAATGTACTGAGCATAGGACAGGTGGCGACTCCTCGGCGGATGAACTTAGGGATTAGGGCAGATGAATGGGTGGATGGGTGGATGGGTGGATGGGATGTTACTGGGCTGCTGTTTGCTAAGGAAGTGACAGTTGTGAAAGGAATGACCAGCTCATGGCGATGGCGATCGCTACACTACTTAAGGCAATCGTCAAAACATAGAACTGTCCCCGCCCGCTGTTGCCGTATTTGAGCGCTTCACCGCCGAGTAAGGAAACCGCGCCTACTAGATTGACCGCTCCGTCAATGATGAAGCGATCAAACCAATCTGCAATTCGAGAGGTCCAGTCCACGCCGAAGACGATGCTGGAGCGGTACAACTTTGGGGTGTAGAGGTCGTTGGCGAAGAAGTCTTGCAGGCCACCCCAGGGAAGTTGAATGGGCTTAGGAATCTTTTGATCAATGTAGACGATGGCGCCAGCGCCACACCCCAGCAAGCTAGAGAAGAGCAGGAGTAATGCGACATCTGTGTTGAAGCTAGCCCAACTGGGCAGGAGCGATAAACTTTGTAGAATCAAGGGTAAATGCAGTGTAAAGCCCATCAAACCCATCATCGGCAGGGTCACGAGCCAGGCGTTTTCAGGCGATCGCTCCGTCATCTCTTTGGGCTGTCCGGCAAAAATCAGCCCAAACTCACGCATCATACTGAAGGCCGTTAGGCCGTTTACCAAGAGCAGAACACCAACCAGCCAGGGATGGCTTGCCCAAAGGCCGTCCGCCAGTTTAAGCAGCGCCCAAAAGCCACCCAGCGGCGGCAGTCCAACCAAGCCAGCCACCCCGACTAGATAACAAATTCCAGAAATTGGACGGCGACTCCACAATCCGCCCAGATCAGTCAAATCTTGCGTAATGGCGTTGAGTATGACGGACCCTGTACTCATAACCAGAAGTCCCTGCGCCAGCGCATGGCTCAGAATCAGCAGGAGCGCCGCTTCTGTATGCTGTGTTCCCACAGCGATGAAAATCATTCCCATGTAGGCGCTTACGGTATAGGAGAGCGCTCGTTTGATATCCACTTGGGCGATGGAAATGAGGGCGCTGCCAATTGCAGTGGCGGCCCCAATGGCGATGGTCACCGCTGACACCACGGGAGATAACGCCAACACGGGCTCTAGCTTGATTAATACCCAGGCTCCCGTGGCCACCACTACTGAATTTCGCAAAATGGTGCTGGGAGCTGGACCCTCCATGGCTTCATCAAGCCACAGATGCAGTGGAAACTGAGCGCATTTGCCCATCGGCCCTGCAATTAACCCCAGCCCTAACAACGCCGCTACCGTTGGCTGCAATTCAGCTGTCTTAGCCCACTGAGCCAACTCGCTAAAGTTCCAGGTGCCGGACAGGGGATAGAGCGCCAGTACTCCCATCAGCAGGAACAGGTCGCCTATTCGCTTGGTCAAAAATGCATCGCGCGCCCCCGTCACCACCAGAGATTGGTTTAACCAAAACCCAACCAGCAGATAAGTTCCCAAGGTTAGAATTTCCAATACCATAAAGCTGAAGAACAGTGAGTTGCAGAGCGCCAAGCTGCAAATTCCAGCTTCAAACAACGATAGAAAAGCAAAAAACCGCGCCCATCCCCAATCCATCTCTAAATAACCAACGGCGTAAATCTGGGCCAGGAAATTCATCCCAGTCACCAACGTGGTTGCGCCGATGGTAAGGGCAGAAATTTCTAAGGGAATCGTTAGATCCAGCCCGGCGACCTGCAGCCAGGGAATGTCTAAATATAGAGGCGGCTGGCCCCAAGCGGCCGGAAAAGCCAGGGTTCCGTGCAGTAAAGCAAGGAATGTAGTTAATAGATTCACGTAACCCGCAGGCCGAGGTCCCGTGCGTCGGATCATGCCCGGAGACCAGAGCAGCGTGATCAGCACTCCTATCAGGGGATAGCACGGGACAAGCCAAAAATTCTCCGCGAAAAACTGAGTCATGACAGCATCAAGCTTTAGAAGATGGGCAACGATGAAATTTGCAAAGTTTTTTTTGCAATCACTTTCTGAACACTCTACAACTGTAAGAACACAGATTTAGAGATCAATCTAAAGTGAAACACAGGCATTGGGGAAGAATACAGGAGACAGGAGACAGAATCCAGTTCCTGCCAGACTTCTGACTTCTGTATTCCTTCTCTGCTAGATTTTCCCGGCTTAGAGTGCATATCTGGGTTTAATTAAAGGAATCCGACTCCATATCAGACCTATCTACTTAACTACGGGTAGGTCACCGTTCATTTCCTCTGCTCAAACTAGACTGTGGGCGTGGCGCCAAAATCCGGGGATTGCTCACTAAATCCCGAAGAGATTGTGGAAACCGCATTTTTCAGGGCTTCGGCGCGATCTGTGTAGAGGTGGTGAGGCGGAATCAAACTGAAGACTTGCAGCTTTTCAAGGCGGTGCTTGGTTTGCCCGGCAGCGCCAACAATAAAGACGTGACGCCCTTTCTCAACCGCCTCCTTAACCGCATTTTCTAGGGCTAACGAGGCCGTTACCCCCAGATGGGGCACCTCGCTGAGATCAAAAATAATGGCGTCGCATTCGCCGATGGCGTTATGTTCGCGAGAAATCGCCTTGGCCACCCCAAAGATCATGGGCCCACTTAATTGGAAAAGCAAAACCCGACCCTTCGCTTCATCCAGCCAGCGTTTCTCCTCGGCATTGAGGCGGATCGTGTCATCGGCGTCGGAGATCGCCTTAACCGACTCCGCTCGAAACTGGCTCATCCGCTCAATTGTCAGAATGTTGGCGATAAAGACGCCAATGCCCACTGCCGCAATCAGGTCAACCAGAACCGTCAGCAGAATGACTCCATACATAATTAGGGCCCCCTTGAGCGAAATTTGATGCGCTCGCTTCAGGAAACCCCAATCGATAATGTCAATCCCAACCTTGAGCGCGATACCCGCCAGAACCGCAAGGGGGATAACAGCCGCTAAGTTCGCCGCGCCTAAAATCACAACCAGCAATACACCAGCGCGCGTCAAGCCGGATAGGGCCGTCCTTCCCCCTGCTTGAATGTTGACAACCGTTCCCATCGTCGCCCCAGCGCCAGCAATGCCCCCAAACAAACCAGATATCAAGTTGCCTAGCCCTTGCCCGATTAACTCTTTGTTGGAATCATGCTCCGTACGGGTCAAACTATCCGCAATCACCGATGTCAGCAGGGCGTCAATGCATCCCAACATGCCCAACACAGCTGCATCTACAAACATGCGCTGCAGCTGGTCAACGCTAAAAGTGGGTATCTGCATAGCGGGAAAGCTAGCAGAAATTTCACCAATCCGACGAATCTCTAGCTCTGGAAACAACCAGATGGACAAAACCGTACCGGCAATCAGGGCGACCAACTGGGGCGGCACAATCCGCTTGAACCTTGAGGGCATGAACCAGATGATGGCCACTGTCATTGCGGCTAACAGCGTTTCTTCAGGTTGAATGTTAGAAAGCAGCTCGGGGATGGCTTGAAGCGTTCCCAACACACCTCCCGAGGGACTCGCCTGTCCTAGGAAGGGGGCGAGTTGCAAAATCACAAGGATGATGCCGATACCGGACATGAAGCCCGAAATCACCGTATAGGGCATCATCGTGACGTATTTACCCAGTCGCAGCGAACCAAAAATAATTTGGAAAACCCCGGCCATCATCACCACGGTAAAGGCCATGGCTAGACCATTGTCAGGATTAGTAGCCGTTAAGTGAGCGATGACAGCCGTCATCACCACCGTCATTGGCCCAGTCGGTTCGGAGATCAAGGTGGGGGTGCCGCCGAATAAGGCCGCAAAGAAGCCGACTAAAACAGCTCCCCATAAGCCAGCTGCGGCTCCCGCGCCGGAAGCAACGCCGAAGGCCAAGGCCATCGGCAACGCAATGACAGCTGCGGTCACCCCCCCAAAGATATCGCCGCGTAAGTTTCGAAAATGAATCCTATTGGTCAGTTGCATGGCTAGAGCACCTAAGGGGCTTGCAAAAAAATAAGATCCTAATCAAGCTGGGACAATCGTGACATCCCATTTAGGCAACGTTTCAGAATGTCGCCAGGCGTGTAAGTTAAGGCGGAATCTCCAAACCGCTACCGCATCAGCGCCATCACCAGGTGTGAGGGAACCAGAGCTCCAGCCTTTATATGGGTATGGACTTGAATACAAGGGCGTTTTTTCCCGCGATCGCCTCATGTAAAATATCACCCGCGGAAATGTGAGGAATTTGCCAGCGATCCGCCAAGAAAAACTCGCCTGTGTTCCTTTATCAGCTCCGGGAGGGTCTAAGAAGATAAACTGCATCGATTTAATTAAGTGACTGATAAGTCAAAAAGCAAAATCCCTAATTACCGCAGCTATGAGTACTAACAACCTAAAAAGCTACGAAATCTGGAACAGACTAGACCGGGGGAGGCAGACAAAACTGAGCAGTAGCCTGCATGTCTGATACTGCTCACCTGCCTTTAGGTAAAAAGTGATGAATGGTGAATTAATGAATGAGTCGATAGAATAGTAGGCCATCGCACCCATTTGTCGTCACCACAAGTAAGGTAAGTCTTTGCAGAAAAAAGAAGCTTGGCAAAAACAACAAAGCTATACCACCAAGCAGAAACAATTGCAGCGCCGCACTTCCATAAAGCGAGAGTTAGATTGACTCTATGGAAAAGCGTTCATAACTTGGAGAATAATTGCCAAAACTCAACCAAGCCTGGCGATCACTCTCTCCTCATCTGGCAATGACGCCACAGTAAACAATCAAAACTGCAAAAGCCGACCTGACAAGGAATTCAGACTCTTTACCTGTAATGTCATCGATTATATACCTAAAACCATCAAGAATTTCCATTTGAATAGCATTGATCGCAATAGAGCGTTACATCCCTATTGAGAGGAGTCAATGATAGTGGCGAAACTCAGTATCGTTCTATAATTCTCCATGATTTTTATTGAGAGAATTCCCATCAAGCACAATGAAGAATTAACACTCTCGAAGCTTTACCCAAGTTATTATTTCGCAGCAACTCAACATGTCAAACACAAGGGTTTAGAAATACTGGAGTTGTATTACCTGGAAATGAATTTTGGTAAAAAATCAAAGCCTTGTCTTCCCTTATCAATTGAAGAATGTTAGCCTACCTCTCAGGCGTGAAAAGTTCACTTAATGAAATTGCCTCAATCTAGTTTTTGACTTGGAGCCAGCGCCTCCTGCTCTAGGTCCGTCGGAGTCTCTACCAAGTATGCAAAGCATCCACAATATAAATGATGATTCAATGTCCAAATTCTAGATAGTGTAGCTTTATCGAACTATCTAATAGTACTAAGCGCTGAGTCTAATTTATGTGGTCTCATAAAGAGGCTGGGATATTTACATATAATGACTTATGTCATGAGTTCACCTGTATTGTACTGGTAGTTTTGGAGGATTAATTAGTTAGTTTAACGGCGTTTCTAATACGATTGAATATTATCTTTTTATGGGTCTAATCATTTTCGATTAGGCCCCTTGTCGTTTTTAAGATTCGTGAAAGATCTTATAGCATTAATTCGTAAATTACCTAACCGTTTAAACCACAACAGCACCCAGAACGATCTCGTCGAGTGATTTCCCCAAAATTAGTAAATCTATCTAGAGATGCCCTAATAAATAATGACTTTTCCCTGAGGAAAGCGCCCTTTTAACTATTAGCGACAGAACTCCCTATTAACCAGTAGGGGAAATATCAACAACCTGTTTGGATGCTGTTGCCATTAGATGAAAATTTTCTATTTTGGAATCGATATTAACCTCCTAAATAATCGCTAGATTGAACTATTGACTTGAGTAGAAGCTGATTCGCTTCTGTTATTAGAATAACGCTGATTTTTAAAGGACGACCGAATGAAAATAAAGTTTATGATTAGCGCTAGTTTGGGTGAAATGAGTCATTGCGCCAGGCGTCTACTAAGCCTACATTCACGGCTAGATAGCTGTCTCAGAACATTCTTGACAGCATAAGAAATAAAAAAAACGCTTCCCACTGGGAAGCGTTTCCGGTTGAAAGAACAAGTATTTACTTGAGACTTAACCGTTGATAACAGGGGCGGTCAACGCAATCGGAGCAGACTCGCCAGCCGCCAAATCAAGCGGGAAGTTGTGGGCGTTGCGCTCGTGCATCACTTCGAAGCCGAGGTTCGCACGATTCAGAATGTCCGCCCAAGTATTCACAACACGTCCCTGTGAATCAATCACCGACTGGTTGCAGTTGAACCCATTCAGGTTGAACGCCATCGTGCTGATGCCCAAGGAGGTGAACCAGAGGCCGATCACAGGCCAGGCGCCCAAGAAGAAGTGCAAGGAACGGCTGTTGTTGAAGCTGGCGTATTGGAAGATCAATCGACCGAAGTAGCCATGGGCCGCCACGATGTTGTAGGTCTCTTCCTCTTGGCCAAACTTGTAG
>JAAUYH010171374.1_pt1 | contig 10154 bp, 8 predicted proteins | sample 7278061 | NCBI WGS metagenome assembly JAAUYH01 (sample SAMN14350203, study PRJNA611818) | marine sediment metagenome | isolation source: surface marine sediment (0.6m) | place: French Polynesia: Moorea | collected 2018-08 | reverse complement strand
CTGCTCTCGTGGCTCGTCATCATCCCGGCAATCGCCTACTGGGGTGAAGCCAGGACCGAGCCGTTCTTCCCCGAGACGGTCAACCTGATTCGCGATATGTCAGCGAGCCAGATCTGGACGCGCTACGTTCGCTACATCGGCGCCGGCGCGGTTGCAACAGCGGGCATCATCACGCTGATACGCAGCATCCCGGTGATGGTCTCGAGCTTCCGGATCGGCTCGAAGCAGCTCAGTGAACGCGTTAGCGGCGGCAATAGTCCGCAGACGATTCGTACAGGGTCTGACCTGCCGCTCAAATTCGTCGGCATCGGCATTCTGATCATCGCCGGTGTCCTGATTCTCGTGCCGCAGGTTTTCGGTGCCGTCGGCGGCATCGGCGTGCGTGCCGTTGCCGCGTTCTGCGTTGTCGTTTTCGCGTTCTTCTTTGTGACCGTGGCTTCCCGCATCGTCGGCCTCGTCGGCGTAACGAGCAACCCGACGAGCGGCATGACGATTGCTGCACTTTTGGGTACGGCGTCGATCTTCCTGCTGTTTGGCTGGACCGACACGATGGGCAAAGCGGCGGCACTTACCGTCGGCTGTGTCGTCGCGATCGCCGCGTCGATATCGGGCGACACGTCGCAGGACCTGAAGACCGGCTTCCTGCTCGGCGCCACGCCGCGCAACCAGCAGACCTCGGAACTGATCGGCGTGCTCACCTCGGCCGTGTTCGTCTGCCTGACCGTGCTGGCGCTCGGGAAGGGCTTCGGCTTCGGAAGTACCGAGTTGCCGGCGCCGCAGGCGACGCTGATGAAGCTCGTGATCGACGGCGTGCTCGACCAGAACCTGCCGTGGGCGCTGGTCGGCATCGGTGTCGGCATCGCGCTGTTGTGCGAGCTCGCGCGCATCCCGTCGCTGCCGTTCGCCGTCGGTGTCTACCTGCCCGTCTCGACGATGACACCGATCTTCGTTGGCGGCCTGATCCGGCTCTGGATGGAACGCTCTTCGAGGGACGAGCAGACGGCTGCCGATCGACGTGAGCGCGGCGTGCTGCTCGGTAGTGGTTTCGTCGGTGGCGAAGGTCTGCTCGGGGTCGGTATCGCGCTGGTCGCCGTCGCCAAGAGCCGGCGGCCGGACGGCATCGGCACGGAGTGGCTTGGTGGTGAGGTAGCGGCCATGCTCGCGGGCGTCGCCGCATTTGCCGTGTTTATCGCCTGGTTCTTCCGCTCAGTAAGAGGCAAGTAAAAAACTGGGACATTCTGCTTTTTCCGCTTTTGGCGCCGGGCATCCGTTGCTGGGCGCGGGAAAAAAGCAGAGTGTCCCAGTTTCTGCGTTTGAGAGCGGAAAAAGCAGAATGTCCCAGTTTTAGCGTTCGAGGTATTTGAGCTTGTCCTTGACGTCTCGCCAATCGTCCGCATCGGGCGGCGGGTCTTTCATTTCCGTGATGACGGGCCATTCCCGTGAGAGCTCCTCGTTGAGCTCGAGGAAGTGCTCCTGGTCCTTGGGCAATTCGTCCTCCGAGTAAATCGCTTCGACCGGACACTCCGGTTCACACAAGGTGCAGTCGATGCACTCGTCCGGGTCGATGACGAGAAAATTCGGGCCCTCGTGAAAACAGTCCACGGGGCAAACCTCGACACAATCCGTGAGTTTGCACTTGATGCAGGCTTCTGTGACAACGAACGTCATTGAAAGGTACCTCGTCCTGAGACCGCGTAAGCTATGCGAATCCGGACCGCTAATCAAGCCGGTAAGTACGCGCATCTCGCGGCATCGGGGATATAGGATACACTTCGCGCGTGACTAAAGACGTGGACTCGATTGTCGTCCGGCTCGCCGGCGATTCCGGCGACGGCATCCAGCTCATGGGATCGCAATTTGCGGTCTCGACAGCATTGTCGGGCTCCGATTTTGCGACCTTTCCGGACTACCCGGCGGAGATCCGCGCACCGGTCGGCACGACGTTCGGCGTATCGGCTTACCAGATCAATCTCGGCGGCGGGCCCATTACGACTGCAGGGGACGCGCCCGACGTGCTGGTCGCATTCAACCCGGCGGCGCTCAAGGTCAGCCTGCCCTTGCTTCACAAAGGCGCGCTCGTCATCGTCAACAATGACGGCTTCACATCGCGCAATCTCGTCAAGGCCGGTTACGAACACGACCCGCGCGACGGCAACGGCCTCGGCGACTACCAGGTCGTATCTGCCGACATCTCGCGGCTGAACCTCGAAACCGTCAAGGCGTTCGGCCTGTCGAAAAGCGAGGGCGGTCGTTGCAAGAACTTCTGGGCGCTCGGGCTGCTGCTGTGGATGTTCGACCGCGAGACGGCGCCGGTCGAGGCGTGGATCAACCGGCGCCTGGCCGGGCACCCTACCCTTCGCGATGCAAACATCAAAGCGTTGCATGCCGGCCACGCCTATGGCGAGACGGCTGAGCTGTCAGCAGCCATCTCGCAGATCAACGTGCCTTCCGCAGACATGCCGCAAGGCGAGTATCGGAGCATCACGGGTGCAGAGGCCCTGGCGCTCGGAATCGCTGCCGCGGGCGAGCTCGCAGATCTGCCTGTCCTTTTCTGTTCCTACCCGATCACGCCGGCTTCGCCACTGTTGCATCGCCTGACCCGGTTGCAGGAACTCGCGATCGGTACCTTCCAGGCCGAAGACGAGATAGCCGCCATCTGCGCGGCGATCGGCGCCTCGTACGGCGGCATCATCGGGGTAACGTCGAGCTCGGGCCCGGGCATCGCATTGAAAACCGAGGCGATGGGTCTCGCGATCAGCGCCGAACTGCCTCTGGTGATCGTCAACTGGCAACGCGGCGGGCCATCGACCGGGCTGCCGACCAAGACCGAGCAGTCCGATCTATACCAGGCGGTCTACGGCCGCAATGCCGATTCGCCGGTTCCGGTGCTCGCGGCAGCGTCATCGGGCGACTGTTTTCACATGGCGATCGAAGCGACGCGAATCGCATTACGGCACATGACACCGGTCATTCTGCTCGCCGATGGCTACCTGTCGAACGCAGCCGAGCCATGGCAGATTCCGGACGTCTCTCGCATCGCGAAGATCGAGCACAGACGGGCGACAGCGACCGGCGCGGACGACGACCCGCAGCGAATTGCGTTCGACCGGGACCCGGATACGTTTGGCCGTCCCTGGGTGACGCCCGGGACGGAGGGCCTGATGCATCGCATCGGCGGCCTCGAGAAAGACCGTGAGACGGGACACATCTCCTACGATCCCGGCAACCACGAACGCATGACGGCGCTGCGCCGCGACAAAGTGGCGTCGGTCGCGAACTTCATTCCCGATCAGTCGCTCGAGCTCGGTCCCGACAGGGGCGACGTCGTGGTCGTCGGCTGGGGCTCGACGTACGGACCGATCTACCAGGCAGCGCTGCAAACCGGCGCCAGCTTTGTGCATTTGCACTATCTGAATCCCCTGCCGCGCAACCTCAAGGAACTGCTGGGCCGGTTCGAGCACGTACTCGTTCCGGAGATGAATGCGGGGCAGCTGTGCACACTGTTGCGAGACCAGCTTTGCATGGAGGCGATATCGTTCGCGAAGGTCAGCGGCCAGCCGTTCCTGATCGGCGAACTCGTCGACAGAATAGAGGCTGTCAGGCAAGGAGCGACGTCATGAGTGAGAAGCTGACCGCGAAAGACTTCGCGACATCCCAGGAGGTTCGCTGGTGCCCGGGCTGCGGCGATTACGCGATCCTGCGTGCAGTGACCACGGCGCTCGCGAAAGCGGGTGCCGATCCCAAATCGACGGCATTCATCTCCGGCATTGGCTGCGCCGCCCGCTTCCCCTATTACGTCGAGACTTACGGGTTTCACACGATTCACGGCCGCGCGCCGGCCATCGCGACCGGCCTCAAGCTGGCAAATCCTGACCTCGACGTCTGGGTCGTGACCGGCGACGGCGACGGCTTGTCGATCGGTGGCAACCACCTGATGCACGCGCTCCGCCGCAATGTCGGCCTGAACATCCAGTTGTTCAACAACGAGATCTACGGCCTGACGAAGGGGCAGTACTCTCCGACATCGCGGGTCGGAACGCGCTCGCCATCGAGCCCGGCGGGGTCGGTCGATACGCCCGTTTCACCGGGACAATTCGTCATGGGCGCCGGCGGCCGTTTCTTCGCACGAGCGATCGACACCGACAAGGCAGGCCTTGGCGACGTACTGGCACAGGTGCAGGCGTTCACGGGCACCGGGTTTGTCGAGATCTTCCAGAATTGCATCGTGTACAACGAGGACGTGTTCGCCGATTTCACCGAGAGAAAGACGGCCTCGCAACCGCAGCTTCACCTTAAGCACGGCGAGCCGATGCTGTTCGGCGAAGACGACGCGAAGGGAATCTCCTTCAATGCCAATACCTGGGAGCTCGAAGTCGTCGACGCGGCCGCAAGTCCGGACGCCGTGCTCGTCCATGACGAAGGCAACGCGATGCTCGCGCGCCTGCTGATCGACCTGCGACTGCCCGTAGCGCTCGGCGTCATTTATCGCCAGCCTGCAGAGACCTATGAAGACGCTTTCTACGCGCACCATCCGTCGCGTATGCAGCGCACGAAGACCGTCGCGGAACTGATCCAGGGCCCGGCCAGCTGGACGGTGGACTGACGCCCCGGCATCCGGGTCGTGGGAGGGCCGTCCCGGCCCGATTCGGATCCGGATAGACGCCGCCCGCGGTCCGGTAATTCTTCATCGGAATGGCTCGCTACGCTGCGCTTTATTTCCGATGAAGAACTCCCCGCCCACGGGCGGCCTTTTTGCTCTGTGGGAGCGGCATGATGGACAGGGTAGGCCGAATGTCGCGGAGGCCATGGATGGCCGAGAGTGACCACGCCGCGATCGGGCCGGGACGGCCCTCCCACGACCTGAAATACCAGCGAGCCGGGTTCCGGGATGCTCGTCGAGCGTCGTAAAACGCGAGCGGAGCAGGACGCGAGAGCGAGTGTTTTCCGATCGCAGCGAGGCAGGGACGCCGAGCGGAGTTGAGCGAGAAGAGCTACCGGAAGCCGGGGCGCAAGTAGCCGGATCCGAATCGGGCCGACCCTCCAGAACCACTGAGCCAATCGTATGGTTCTATGTTTCTGATTGAGTGGGCCCTCCCACAGACTGCTCCTACAACACGCGCCAGCGGTCGTCTGAGACCTCGCAGCGGCCGTCGTCTTCGAGTTTCAGCAGGTGCGCCAGCAGCGAGCGCTCGGCGAGCGCATACAGTTTTGCGGGAACGTCGTTGTAGACCTTTGGTACGAGTTCGTGGCTCGTCTGGTCCGGGTGCGAGCCGACCGCAGCAAACACTTTCTCTTCGCGTTCCAGCCGGTGCTCGATGATCCAGTCGATGACGCTGCCGGGTGTCTTGATCAGTTCGCCGTGCCCGGGCGCCAGCCGCTCGCAGCCCATCGCGTGCAGCCGCGCCAGCGACCGGAGGTACTGAGACATGTTGCCGTCCGGCGGGTTGATCACGACCGTCGAGCCGTCGATGACGTGATCGCCCGTGAACAGCCAGTCGAGTTCGCGGTGCCTGAAGCACAGGTGGTTTGACGCGTGGCCCGGCGTGTGAACGGCTTCGAGCACGAACTCGGCAGTCTGCAGCAGGTCACCATCCGCAAGTATCCGGTCGGGTACGAACGTCGTGTCCTGGTGATCGCCGTCGGGCGGCGACATCCCGAGCAATTCGGCACCGGTGATCTCGGCCAGTGGCGCCGCACCCGGAGAATGATCCGGGTGCGTATGCGTGACGAGGATCCAGCGAACGGGCGCGCCGGCTCGCGCCCGGATATTGGCAAGATGGATCTCGTGGTTGGGCCCCGGGTCGAGGACGGCGACCTCGTTCTCGCCGAACAGGTAGGTGTTGGTGCCCGGGCCCGTCATCATGGACGGGTTCGGCGCAACGATCCGTCGCACGCCGGGGGCGAGCTCCGAAAACGGAGCCATGTCGGGGCCGAATGCCGTCACCGCATGACGGGCCGGCCGTCGACCATGGTCGGGTGTATGCGAGGAATGCCCTGCCGCTGCAGGCCGCGACACCAATCGCGAACCGCCGCGATGCTCTTGTGAACCGCAATGTCGGCCAGCGTCTTCAATGTCGGGAAGTGCAGCAGCATCTCCCCGGCATTGCCCGCCGCGAGCACGTCGCTGGCCACCATCCAGACCGAGTCCGTCAGCTCTCCCCCGCAGTGCGCGGCTTGCTGCCCGTCGGGGAGCTCTGCGACGAAAAACCGCGTGGAGTAGCGCTTCGGAATGGCGTCGGGCGTCACCCAGTAGCTGAAGTAGTCGAGCGCATCGCAGGACAGCGTCACTTCGTTTTGCGCCACGAAGTCATACCAGGTCAGGCTGCCGTCGTTGAGCCGATCGCGTAGAGACTTCAGCGGCAACGTGGTGTCCCGGTCGCATTGCGCCAACAGTACGCCGGTTTCCTCGAACAGTTCGCGAATGGCAGAGCTGAAGTAATCGAGTCCATGCTCCGTTCCAAGCAGAGCATCCGCTTCTCCCGCGGACAGGCCTGCACAGTGCGCGTGCACCCTGCGGTCGTCCGCTTCGACGACGCCGCCCGGGAACGCGTACGCAGCGCCGAACGCCGATGCCGTGTGCCGCTGCACCATCAGGACCTCCGGCGCAGCGCGGGCATCGCGGAGCAGCACGACCGTCGACGACGGACGCGCAGCAGGCACGCCCGCGGCAGCCGTGTTAGCTGCCTGCATCGACGTAGGCCTCGAGTCTCTGCAATGCGTCGCCGACGACCCGGTCGACAGGCGCCGCCACCTCGGCGAGACCGCCGGGCCGGTACCCACCGACCGCATAAGTAAAACGCAGCAACGTGCCCTCTTCTACCTCGTCGAACTCCCAGGTCATGTTGCCGTTGACACCCATCAGCCCGAGCGGACCCAGGCCGCCGGTCAGGCGCAGGATCACGCCGGGATTGACGAATGTGACGGTCAGGTGCACGACGCCGGCCGATCCACCGAGCGACTCGCAGAAACAGCCCAGCGGTCTTGCGTCGATGCGCATGCGGCTGGCATCGCCCGTGATCGTGTGATCGTCCGACCACCACTGGCCGACCTCCTGTACCGCGGCTCGCCAGGCCTCGATCGGGGATGCGCTGACGAGCCGCTCGTGCACGATCGTGAAACCCAGCTCGCTCGAGTCCGTGATTTCGGCCTCCACAGAACCAAAATGCGCGACCAGCGCCAGCAGCAGGAGTGTCTGTCGCATTGACTTGCCCTGTGCGAAAACCCTAGCTTAACGCAAAACTAGAACAGTGAAATCGCGAGAAACACGGCCGCGATCGCTGCCATTGCAAAATAGATTTTTTTCCAGATTGACATTGCTTGCCCAAACAATCTTCTCTCGATGTGGTCTATTCTGTGCTCGTTATCGTGAACGGAAGCTGAAGTGTTGCAGCACGGACAACTGATTGAATTCGTAGCGGAAAATGACCGGCTCGCCGTGGTCAGCGGTGCCGGCGTCAGCACGGCGTCCGGCATTCCCGATTACCGCGACCGCGACGGCAACTGGAAGAATGCAAAGCCGGTGCAATACGGCCCGTTCGTCAATGACGCCGCGACCCGCAAGCGCTACTGGGCGCGGAGCTTCATTGGCTGGCAGCGGATGCACCGGGCGCGTCCAAACGGGGCTCACGCGGCCCTGGCAACGCTGGAACGCGCAGGCCGGGTGCGTTGCCTGATCACGCAAAACGTCGACGGATTGCACCGCGACGCGGGCAGCAGAAACGTCATTGACCTGCACGGCATCATCGACCGTGTGATCTGCCTGGCATGCCGCCGCACCGGTCCGCGCGACCGCTGGCAGGAACGACTGGCCGCGGCCAACCCCGACTGGCGCGCAAACGTGGCGGCTGTGCGGCCGGACGGAGACGTCGAGCTCGAGTTTGCCGACTACGAACGCTTCGAGGTGCCGCCGTGCGAGCACTGCGACGGCGTCATCAAACCCGATGTCGTCTTTTTCGGCGAGAACGTGCCGCGGGACCGCGTGAGGACGGCGATGCAGGCGGTCGAGCAGGCTGACGCACTGCTCGTCGTCGGTTCATCGCTGATGGTGTTTTCCGGGTTCCGCTTCGCGCGACGGGCCGCTGAGCTCGGCAAACCGATCGCCATCGTCAACCAGGGCAAAACCCGGGCCGACGAACTCGCGACGCTCAGGGTCGATGGCGACTGCTCCGACGTCCTGTCACGCGTTGCCGATTCGTGCGCGTAGTCTTCGAAAGCCGCAACCGGCAGGCCTGCGCCGAACGCGCCCTGGTGCTCGAGTCGCTGCGCATACCTTACGAAATCGTCGACGACGACCTGTCCTGCGCGCTGGTCGTTCCGGCGGAGCATTCGGCGGAGGCTGCCGAGCAACTGCGCAGGTACGATGCCGAGAACGTACCCCGGCGTCGGCGTTCCCGGCCCCGCGTAGAGTATTTCGACGGCGTTCCAGGCTTGCTCGCGTATGTCCTGGCGCTCGTCGGCGTCGGTTTCCTGGCGGCTAACGATGCGTTTTCGACGGACTGGCGCAGCGCCGGCCGGGTCGATGGCGCACTGGTCCGCGCCGGCGAATGGTGGCGCACGGTGACCGCATTGACACTGCACTCCGGAATGCAGCACCTGGTCGGTAACCTGATCTTCGGCGCGTTCTTCGGCCTGTTCGCCGGACGCCTGCTCGGCTCCGGCGTGGCCTGGCTCGCGATCCTCGTCGCGGCAGCGGCAGGAAATACCCTGAATACGATGCTGCTCACACCGCAACACTGGTCGATCGGCGCCTCCACGGCCGTTTTTGCAGCGCTCGGCATCGTCGCCGGGCACGTATGGCGTGCGAAGCTCATGCGGCAGGACCGCTGGCCGTATCGCGTCGGGCCCATCGTGGGCGGTCTCGCGCTGCTGATGTACACGGGCACCGGCGACGCCAATACCGATGTCGGGGCGCACCTGTTCGGTTTCGTCTGCGGCTTTGCAGCCGGCATGCTGCTGGTGCCGCTGCGCAGCCGACTCAACGACGATCGCCTGCAGGTCGGCAGCGCGCTGGCCGCTGCCGCAATCCTGGCGGTAGCCTGGATTACAGCTCTCACGGCCTGACAAGTTCCCGGAATCATGTAGAATTTCGCCGGGGTCAGGTGCCGGAGCGCAGCAGCCACATATGAAGAACATCCTGCTGTTCTTTGTGATCATCGCATTGGTCGGGTCTATCGTGCTCTGGATACGGCACGGTGGTGGCGAGGCGTATCCGGACCTCTCCACTGCGCCGGTGCTGGGCGGCGACGCACTCGAGGAAGTCCTGTCGTACCCGGAACCGATCGGCAATGTCGCCGTCAGTCGCAACGGCCGTGTCTTTTTCACCGTGCACCCCGAGTCGCGCCCGCTGGGCAACCGCCTGCTCGAGTACGTGGAAGGGGCCGCCGTCCCGTATCCCGACCTGACATCGCAACTCGATCTGTTCGACGCCGTCCTCGGCATCGTCATCGACCGGTTCGACCGCCTATGGACAATCGATCACGGTAATCACGGTCTGCGCGAGCCGCGCCTGATGGCTTTCGATTTGCGCGACGGGGCGGTCGTCGTCGATCACGTCTTCGACGCGACGGTAGCACCCGCGGGTTCATTCCTGCAGGACCTGCAGGTGTCGGGCGATGGCCGTACTGTCGTCATCGCGGACACGAGCTTCTGGCGCAAGCGGCCTGCCCTCATCCTGTTCGACCCGGAGACGAGATCCGCGCGCCGGATTCTCGAAGACCACCACGCACTGGCGGCCGAGCCGTTCGTTATCAGCAGCGAGAGCCGACAGATGTCGTTTGCCGGCGGCATGCTGTCCTATCGCGGCGGCGTTGACGGCATTGCGCTCGACGACCAGTGGCTCTATTTCGGCGCGCTCAGCGGCTCCGGCCTGTATCGCGTCCGCCTGCGGGACCTCCGCGACGAGGCGCTCCCCGAGACGCAGTTGGCGGCGCGCGTCGAGCGATACAGCGACAAGCCCCTGAGCGACGGCTTCAGCGTAGACCTCGAGGGCAATGTATTCGTGACTGACGTCGAGCATAATTCGGTATTCATCGTCGACTCGGATCGCGAGGCCCGGACGCTCATCAGCTCAAGTGGCTTGCGCTGGCCGGGCTCGTTGTCGTTCGGCCCCGATGGCTGGCTGTACGTCGCCGACAGCGCGCTGTCGGACGTTGGGT
>JAAUYH010083451.1_pt1 | contig 10154 bp, 11 predicted proteins | sample 7278061 | NCBI WGS metagenome assembly JAAUYH01 (sample SAMN14350203, study PRJNA611818) | marine sediment metagenome | isolation source: surface marine sediment (0.6m) | place: French Polynesia: Moorea | collected 2018-08 | reverse complement strand
TGCAATCGGGCCTGCATCCGTGCCAGCAACGGCTGGCCTTCGAGGAATTGCTCGCGCACTACATGAGCCTCCGGAAGCTACGCGCGCTTGCCGAGACCGAGGACGCGCCTGCGCTGACCGGTGGCAGCGAACGGGTCGACGACTTCATCGCCGACCTGCCGTTCGACCTGACCGCTGCCCAGCGCCGGGTCGTCGACGAGATTCTCGCCGACCTGTCGAGACCGCACCCGATGATGCGGCTGATCCAGGGCGATGTCGGCTCGGGTAAGACGGTCGTTGCCGCAATTGCGTGTCTGAAAGCGATTGCCTGCGACGTGCAGGCAGCGATCATGGCGCCGACGGAGCTGCTCGCCGAACAGCACTGGCGCAGTTTCAGCGGCTGGTTCGAGCCCCTGGGCCTGGAGCCGGCGTGGCTCAGCGGCAGCCAGAAGGCAAGTGCCCGGCGCGCGGCGCTCGAGGCCATCGCCGACGGCACCGCGAAGCTCGTCGTCGGCACGCACGCCCTGTTCCAGGAGGGTGTGCAGTTCGACCGCCTCGCGCTCGTCGTCATCGATGAGCAGCACCGCTTCGGTGTCCACCAACGCATGGCGCTGCGCGACAAGGGTGTTGCCGAGCACGGCTACCCGCACCAGCTCGTCATGACCGCTACGCCGATTCCGCGCACGCTCGCGATGGCTGCATACGCCGATCTCGATACGTCGGTCATCGACGAGTTGCCGCCGGGCCGGCAGCCGGTCACGACGATCGCCTTGCCCGATTCAAGACGGGCCGAGGTGATCGAGCGCGTGCGGTCTGCCTGTGTCGATGGGCAGCAGGCCTACTGGGTCTGTCCGCTGATCGAGGAATCCGAGCTGCTCGACTACCAGGCCGCTGAAGCCAGCTACGAGATGTTGACCGAGGCCTTGCCCGAATTGCGCATCGGTCTCGTACACGGCCGCATGAAGCCCGCCGAGAAGGAACGCGGCATGCAGGCGTTCAAGGAAGGGCTGATCCAGCTGCTGGTAGCGACAACGGTAATCGAGGTTGGCGTCGACGTGCCCAACGCCAGCCTGATGATTGTCGAGAATGCCGAACGCATGGGATTGTCGCAGCTGCACCAGCTGCGCGGCCGGGTCGGTCGCGGCACGGCGCAGAGTCACTGCGTGTTGTTGTACAAGCCCCCGCTGGGACGCATTGCCAAGAGTCGCCTCGGCGTGCTGCGCGACACCAACGACGGATTCCTCGTCGCGCAACGGGATCTCGAACTCCGGGGACCGGGAGAGTTGCTCGGCGCACGGCAAACCGGCTTGCCCGACTACCGCATCGCGGATCTCGGTCGCGACGGTCACCTGATGCCCAAAGTACAGCTGGCTGCTGAAGCCGTACGCGATACCGACGCAGAGATCGCGATCGTGCGTCGTTGGTTGGGGGATGCGAAACGCTACGGCAAGGTCTAGTTCGAATCGCGGCGAGACGCCGCTCCCACAGGACGCCGCTCCCACGTGGGAGGGCCGTCCCGGCCCGATTTGTCGTAAACTCCCGCGCCTATGGATGGAATCGCCACCCAGCTTCGCAACTACGGCAAACTGATGCGCGTCGACAAACCCATCGGCGTGTATCTGCTGCTCTGGCCAACGTTGTGGGCGCTGTGGCTTTCATCCGGCGGCCATCCCGACCAGGGTCTGTTCGTCATATTCATACTCGGCGTTTTCGTCATGCGTTCGGCGGGTTGTGTGTTGAACGACTGGGTCGACCGCAAGATCGATCCCTACGTTGAGCGCACCCGCACGCGGCCGATCGCATCGGGCGCAGTGACGCCGACCGAGGCGCTCGTCCTGTTCGCTGCGCTCGGCCTGATCGCGATCGGCCTTGCGTCGATGCTCAATGAGATGGCGCGCATGCTCGCCATCGTCGGCGCGGTCCTCACGATCGGCTACCCGTTCGTCAAGCGCTTCGTCTCGATTCCGCAGTTCATCCTCGGCGCCGCCTTCGGCTGGGCCGTGCCGATGGCGTTTGCGGCACAAACCGGCGAACTGCCACAGCTCGCATGGCTGGTCTTCGGAACGGCGCTGATCTGGGCCGTCATATATGACACGTTCTATGCGATGTGCGACCGCGAAGACGATCTGAAGCTCGGCGTCAAGTCGACGGCGATCCTGTTTGGCGAGGTCGACCTGTTCGTCATCGCAGGCCTGCAGCTCGTCATGTTGCTGGCGTTGATCCTTGTCGGCTTGCGCGCTGAACTTGGCCTCTGGTACTACCTGTCGGTCGTCGCCGCCGCAGGATTGATGGCATATCACCAGTGGCTCGCCCGTGACCGGCAGCCTGCCGGCTGCTTCGCCGCATTCCTGCACAACCATTTCATCGGTGCGGTCGTTTTCGCGGGCATCTTGTTGGATTACACGTTCAATCCTGTGTGAATCGCGGCGGGACGCCGCTCCCACAGGACGCCGCCCCCGCGTGGGAGGGCCGTCTTGTGGGAGCGGCGTCCCGCCGCGATTCAACCTCAAGCCCTCGCCACTGCCAGAACGCTGACCCTGTCCACGCCGCTGTCGAGCAACAGGCGGGCGACAGCGCGAACGGTTGCACCCGTTGTCACGACGTCGTCGACGAGGCACACGTGCTGCGCCTCGACCGGCCGGCGAAGCCGGAACGCGTTCCTCAGGTTGCGGCGCCTCTCTTTAGCACTCAGCCCCGACTGGCTGCGGGTCGCGCGGCGTCGCGAGACGGCGTCGAGCAGCGGCAGCCCCATTGATTTCGCCAGCGGCTTGCAAAGCTCTGCAGACTGGTTGAAGCCGCGCGTGGAGTGCCGGATCCAGTGCAGCGGCACCGGGAGCAGCGCGTCCACGTCGGCTGGCAGGCTCGCTGCCGCCTCCTGCAGCAAGCCGGAAAATGGCGGGACGAAGTAGAGCTTGCGATTGAACTTGAGCGCCTTGAGCGCGGAATCGACGGGGAAAGCGTATGCGAGAGGAGCTACTACGGTGTCGCAGGGCGGTAGCGGTGCCATATTCGGATTGCGTGGCAGATCGGAGCGACAGCCGGTACAGAGCGTTCCTTCTCCCTGCCGGCACTGGTCGCCGCAGAACACGCAATACCGCGGCATGATGACATCGTCGAGTCTCGTGAGCAGCGCCTTCATCATCGTGTGGATTGTCACAGGTGGATGTCCCCTCTGCTTTTGTCGATTCGCTTTATACTGCGCGCAAATGGCCCTTGCAGACGACAGACATGCGCTCGACGTGCGCGCCGTGGCGCGCCGCTTCGACCGCTCGGCGAGCCGTTTCGACGGCGCCGATTTCGTGCACGCGCACACGCGCGAAGGACTGTTCGAACGCCTCCGGCCCGTCGTCGTGAAAGCCGGCAACGTACTCGACCTCGGCTGCGCGACAGGAAGTGCGGGGCGCGATCTCGGCCGCCAGTTCAGAGGAGCCAGGCTCTGGTCCGTCGACCTGTCAGTCAACATGCTGCGTGCCGCGGAAAAGAAACGGCGCCGCTTCGGCAAACAGGCGTTCGTGCAGGCCGACGCCCGTGCGCTGCCGTTCGCCGACGGCAGCATCGATGTCGTCTTCTGCAACCTGTTGTTGCCCTGGGTCGGCAATCCCGACTTGCTGTTCGACGAAGTTTCCCGTGTCCTGGCGCGCGGCGGGCTGTTCCTGTTCGCAACGCTCGGCCCTGACAGCCTGTCGACGATTCGCGAGGCGTGGCAATCCGTCGATACAGGCGTTCACGTCAACCATTTCCACGACATGCATGACATCGGCGACGGCCTGGTCCGCGCCGGACTGGCCGACCCCGTGCTAGACGTCGATCGTCTTACCGTCAGTTACGAGACCTCTGAGGCCCTGTTCGCCGATCTGACCGCTACGGGCGCCCGCAACAGCCTGGCCGGCCGGCAGCCGGCGCTCTGCGGCAGGAACCGGTTTGGACGCATGCGGGAAACGCTCGAAAAATCAGCGGAAAACGACAGGATCCTCGTCGAGCTGGAGCTCGTTTACGGGCATTGCTGGGGCAGTGGTCGGCGGCCGCGGGACGGAGAATTCCGGCTGGATGCGAATAGTATTCAATTGCGTCGCCGTTGAACTATATAAGTGTTTGTTAATCAAAGAGTAAACACTCCCTTACCGCGTTAGTCGCGATTGCGCGGCGCTAGCGGTTTCAAGTACACTTCCGATGCAATTTATAAGGCAGGCGCAAAAGCCTGTCGCGCCTGGAATTGTCACCTGCGAAACCAATTTAAGCATCGCGTCGCCGGCGCGATTGGGGACCGTTACGCAGGGAGAGGGCAAAAGCATTCGAACTGCAGGATGAACAAGAAATGATCCGAAAATCACTAGTGACCGTGTTCGGCATCTTACTCGCCGGCACGGCCAGCGCTGACTGGGCACTCAACATGCCCAAGGGTGTGACCGAGCTCAGCGCCGAAACCTACCGCCTGCACATGATGGTGTTCTGGTGGTGCGTTGCGATCGGCGTCGTCGTGTTCGGCGCAATGATCGTGTCGCTGGTCAAGCACCGCAAATCCGTCGGCGCGAAACCCGCACAGTTCACGCACAGCACTGCAGCGGAAGTGATCTGGACGATCATCCCGGTGGTCATCCTGCTCGTCATGGCGGTGCCGGCAGCCCGCACGATGATCAAGATGGAGGACTCCCGTGGCTCGGACGTGACGATCGTCGCTACGGCCTACCAGTGGAAGTGGCACTACAAGTACCAGGACGAAGACGTATCGTTCTATTCGAGCCTCGCGGAACCGAGCCTCGAAGCACGGCGACTCAACGCGAGCGTGAGTCCCTGGGACGTGGAGAATTTCCTGCTCGAGGTCGATCGTCCGCTGGTCATACCGGTGAACGCGAAGGTACGACTGCTCGTGACCTCCAACGACGTCATTCACTCCTGGTGGGTGCCGGAGTTCGCAATCAAAAAAGACGCCATCCCGGGCATCGTCAACGAGACCTGGTTCAAGCCGACACAGACGGGCACCTTCCGGGGCCAGTGCACGGAACTCTGCGGCAAGGACCACGGCTACATGCCGATCGTCGTCGAAGTCGTCGAGCCCGAGGCCTACCAGGCGTGGATAGACACGCGTAAAGACGGCGACGTATCGGTTGCCAGCACAGCCAACTAAGCGGAGATCCGAGCAATGTCGAGCACTGTAGCAGACGCCATTGGAAGCCACGACGAACACGGACCGGCGAAGGGAATAAGCCGCTGGCTGTTTACGACCAATCACAAGGATATCGGTACGCTGTACCTGATATTCGCGTTGATCATGTTCTTCATCGGCGGCCTCATGGCCATGGTCATCCGTTCCGAACTCGCGCAGCCGGGGCTGCAGTTCGTGCATCCCGAGTTCTTCAACCAGATGACGACGATGCACGCGCTGATCATGGTATTCGGCGCCGTCATGCCGGCCTTCGTGGGCCTCGCGAACTGGATGATCCCGATGATGATCGGCGCGCCGGACATGGCGCTGCCGCGCATGAACAACTGGTCGTTCTGGATACTGCCCGTGGCCTTCGGCATCCTGCTATCCACGCTGTTCATGCCGGGCGGCGCTCCGGCCGGCGGCTGGACGATGTATCCGCCGCTGATTCTGCAGTTGGGCGACGGATTCCCGTTCCTGATCTTCTCGGTCCACCTCATGGGTATTTCGTCGATCATGGGCGCGATCAACGTCATCGTGACGATCATGAACATGCGCGCGCCTACGATGACGCTGATCAAGATGCCACTGTTCGTCTGGACCTGGCTGATCACGGCCTACCTGCTGATCGCGGTAATGCCCGTGCTTGCAGGGGCGGTCACGATGCTGCTCACCGACCAGTTCTTCGGCACCAGCTTCTTCCTCGCGGCCGGCGGCGGTGATCCGGTCATGTTCCAGCACATCTTCTGGTTCTTCGGCCACCCCGAGGTCTACATCATGATCCTGCCGGCATTCGGTGTGGTGTCGGAGATCATCCCGACATTTGCGAGAAAGCCGCTGTTCGGTCACGACTCGATGGTCTACGCCACGGCGTCGATCGCATTCCTGTCGTTCATCGTCTGGGCCCACCACATGTTCACGGTCGGCATGCCACTGACAGGGCAGATGTTCTTCATGTTTGCCACGATGCTGATCGCGGTGCCGACAGGCGTGAAGGTCTTCAACTGGGTCGCGACGATGTGGCGCGGGGCGATGACCTTCGAGACGCCGATGCTGTTCGCGCTCGGATTCGTGTTCCTGTTTACGATCGGCGGCTTCTCGGGCCTGATGCTCGCGATCGCACCGGCCGATATCCAGTATCACGACACCTACTTCGTGGTGGCGCACTTCCACTACGTGCTCGTGCCCGGATCGATATTCGCGATCATGGCCGCAGCCTACTACTGGCTGCCGAAGTGGACCGGCTTCTACTACAACGAGGCCGCAGGCAAGCTGCACTTCTGGCTGTCGACGATCTTCGTCAACGTCACGTTCTTCCCGATGCACTTCCTGGGCCTGGCCGGTATGCCACGCCGCATCCCGGACTACTCGACGCAATTTGCCGACTTCAACTTCATCGCGAGCATCGGCGCCTTCGGTTTCGGCCTGTCGCAGCTCATCTTCGTGTACATACTGCTGACGGCGAAGAAGGGCGAGAAGGCCAGCGACATGGTCTGGGACAACCCGACGGGTCTCGAGTGGACGGTACCGTCGCCGGCACCGTACCACACGTTTGACGAGCCGCCGATCGTCTCCGACACGAGTCACTGATGGCGCGAGTCGACGCAGAGACGAAAAAAGGCATCCGCCGCACGACCGCGATCCTCGTGGTCGTAGCGGCCGCTTTCTTTTTCGGCTTCATTCTTATGGGCGTGCTTCGCGCCTGAGTGAACGATGAACCGGATCGAGGAACCGACACCGATTTCGAACAAGGCGCTGACCGTGCGCCTGCTCGTGCTCGCCGCGGCGATGTTCGGTTTCGGCTTCGCGCTCGTGCCGCTGTACGACGTGTTCTGCGAAATCACCGGCTTCGGCGGGCGAACGAACACCGAAGCGGCGGCCGTTGTCGAGGCGCCGGATCTCACGCGCGAGATACGGGTCGAGTTCAACACGCAGCTCAACGAGTACGCGCCGTGGACGTTCGCTGCCGACGCGGACAGCATGATCGTACATCCCGGCAAGATGTATTTCGCAACGTTCACGGCCAGGAACCTGACCGACGACACGAAGATCGGCCAGGCGATACCGAGCGTGGCGCCGGTATCGGCCGCGGCGCATTTCCAGAAGATCGAGTGTTTCTGTTTCGAGAGCCAGGAATTTGCGGCCAACGAAGAGCGCGCAATGCCGCTGCAGTTCATCGTCGACCCGGACCTGCCCGAGTACGTCGACACGATCACACTGCAGTACACGTTTTATGACACCGTCCAGGTGACGGATATCGAATAAGGGAATTGGGGAAACGATAAATATGGCAACGCACACTGGAGACCATTACTACGTGCCGCACGGCAGCCACTGGCCGATCGTCGGCTCGGCTGGCCTGCTGTTCCTGATGGTCGGCGTTTCGAGCTGGCTGAATGGCGCCGACTTCGGCTTCTACGTCATGATGCTCGGCTTCGCGATCCTGATCTTCATGGTCACGGGGTGGTTCGCGACGGTAATCGGTGAGAACCAGCGTGGCGTCTACAACGCGCAGGTCGACCGGTCTTTCAGGCAGGGGATGATGTGGTTCATCTTCTCCGAGGTCATGTTCTTTGCGGCATTCTTCGGCGCGCTGTTCTACGCCCGTAACATGGCGGTGCCGTGGCTGGGCGGAGACAGCAACAACTTCTTCACCAACTTCCTGCTGTGGGAAGGCTACGAGGCCGAGTGGCCGACGAACGGTCCGGGCGAGGTCGGCGGCGATTACCGGATGATGGGCCCGATGGGCCTGCCGCTGATCAATACGGCATTACTGCTTACCAGTAGCGTCACCGTGACGATCGCCCACCACGCGCTGATAGCCGGACAGCGCAATATCCTGAAGATCTTTCTCGCGCTGACTTTCATCCTCGGCTTCATCTTCGTGTACCTGCAGGCTGTCGAGTACGTGCACGCCTACCAGGACCTCAACCTGAGGCTGACGACCGGCATCTACGGCTCGACGTTCTTCATGCTGACGGGCTTCCACGGACTCCACGTGACGCTCGGCGGCATCATGCTCTTCATCATCTGGCTCAGGGTCATGAAGGGCCACTTCACGCCCGAGAACCACTTCGGCTTCGAAGCCGTGGCGTGGTACTGGCACTTCGTGGATGTGGTCTGGGTAGGGCTGTACGTATTCGTTTACTGGATGTAGCGTTCTCTTGGAGCGGTCGTAAGACCGCGATCGGGGCAGGATGCCCCTCCCACGACGAATTTGAAACGGGCGCTTCGGCGCCCGTGTTCATCTGAAGTTGGGCGGTTCGATCCAGCCGAACATGAACGACGCAACCAGGAACACGATCAGAACGAGGGAGAGCGCGACACGAACCTTGAGCGCGCGCAGAACTTTCCTGGAGTCGTGGTTGTCACCAATCAGGTAGAAAAGACCAGAGGCAAGACTCACGATAATTGCTGCAAGCAGCAGCAAGACGATGGTTTTCATAAGGAGGCCGTAGCTCAGGGTAGCGGCAGTATAGCTTGGACACTTCAGCGACAAAAAGGCTCCCGGAATCGCTGCCGTATGGCGTCGGCGGTGCGTTCGTCGTGCTGTTCCTGGGCCTGTGCCTGTGGCAGATCAGCCGTGGCCTCGAGCGCCAGGACCAGGTGCGCCTGTACTCGAAGGAGTCGAGTTTCGTCAGCTGGAGCGAAGGCATGGATGTCGTGCCATTCCAGCGGCTCAAGGTGTCCGGGCGCTTCGATGCGGACCGCCAGTTCCTGCTGGAGAACATCGTTCTCAACGCGCGCCAGGGTTATTACGTGATCACCCCGCTGGTGCTCGGTGAGCGGGAGCCAGTCCTGCTCGTCAATCGGGGCTGGGTGCCGAAACCCGATACTGCACGATCCACGGAATTCCTCGCGGTCGACGAATCCAGACTCACGTTGCGGGGGCGCGTCGGGCACCTGCCGCGGGCCGGCATCAAGATGGGGGCGGGCATCGCCCCGGACCAGCGCTGGCCGATGTTCGGCGTGTTCCCGGATTACGCTGAGATCGCCGCGGCCCTCGGTCGCGACGTGCATCCGCTGGTCCTGCTGCTGGACCCGGAAGACGACCACGGCTTTGTGCGGGAGTGGCAGCCGCAGGAATTCGGGCCCGGGCGGCATTTCGGCTACGCCGTGCAATGGTTCCTCATGGCAACCGTGCTCGGCGTGCTGCTCGTACGTAACTACCGCCGCAGAGGTTTCGAGGCATGACAGGAAGAAGGGACCCGGCTGGCCGGCTGCAGCTGCTGATGCTCGCTGGCATCTTTTTCGGACCGCTGATTGCGGCCGCCTGGCTCTACCTCGCCGGCGACGAATTGCAGCCGGAAGGCCGCACCAACCACGGCGCTCTTCTCGAGCCGATCGTCGCGATCGCCGAGCAACTGCCGGAGTCGCCATTGCACGAGCATAACGAAGGCCACTGGATACTGTTGTATGCGAACGCCGCAGCCTGCGACGCGGCTTGCCGCGACGGCCTGTACACGATTCGCCAGTCGCGACTGATGCTGGGCCGCGAGATGGAAAGGCTGCTGCGCGTTTTCTTGCACGGCGAAAGCCCGCCCGATACAGTGTTTCTCGCTGCGGAGCACGAGGGCCTGGTGACGATCGCCGATCGCAACCTCGCCGCCCTGCTCGAGCGCAAGAGGCCCGAGAGTCTTGCCGCCGGCGGCTACTATCTGATCGACCCGCTGAGCAACCTGGTGCTGTATTTTCCGCCGGACATCAATCCGTCGGACATGGTGGATGACATCAAGCGCCTGCTGAAGCTTTCGCGGATCGGCTGAACCAAAGAAACCGGACTATGAGCATATCGATCGAAACGTCGACTGACTGGCGCGATTACTACGAGCTGACGAAGCCGCGCGTCGTCATGCTGATCGTGTTTACGGCGATCGTCGGCATGTTTCTCGCCGTGCCCGGCTGGCCCGCGGTCACGCCGATGGTGTTCGGCACTATCGGCATCGGCCTCGCGGCATCCGGGGCGGCCGTCTTCAACCACGTGCTCGACGCCCGCATTGACGTTCACATGCTGCGGACGCGGGGCCGGCCG
>JAAUYH010071767.1_pt1 | contig 10154 bp, 6 predicted proteins | sample 7278061 | NCBI WGS metagenome assembly JAAUYH01 (sample SAMN14350203, study PRJNA611818) | marine sediment metagenome | isolation source: surface marine sediment (0.6m) | place: French Polynesia: Moorea | collected 2018-08 | reverse complement strand
TACCCAATAAGCCATCTATTTTGTTTACCAGATATTTTCATCATCATTCTCGTTCTTGTAGAACGAAGCATAAATAAAATTTCTTGTCTGTAAAAGTTTTGAAACAAATCTATGTTAATTCTTGGAGCAGCCTCTATTTAAGATAGGAAAACCAATAGAAACAGTTCCTCTGCGCAAAAGTCTTTTCTTATCATTAATAAGCCCATTTGTATTTCAGTTCGTATAGCATTACTGATTCTCGGGCCTCTTCGTGAGCTCTATTTAACCGCCGTTCCTAGTTTGTTGTTATAAGCGATTTTATGTATTTTTCTGCGAATAAGAGGTTCTTTTCTATTGTGTTTCGAACGAACTATAAATTCTTGTTGTTTAATAATATTCGAAGACCAAAACAACACACCGCCCTCTCTCTCTCTCTCTGCATCATTATTTCCACGTTTTCCAACTTTCGGTTTATTTGAGCGGCACAGCAGTTGCTATAATTAGGCTATTAAGTGCAACAAGCGATGCTACCGTTCCCTAAACTGGTTCGCATTCTTCATTCGCCCTCGAAGCGACAACTGATGTCGCAGGCACCCTGCGTCACACTCGATCTATCTGGCGACTTTCTACTGAGTTCTGTGTATTATTACCCATTCTGAACAGTGAAACTGATCCCCTGCTAACATCTGAATTATTCGGTACTCTACTAAAGCTCGTCAATTATAGCCCATCGTAATTAGTGACAAGATCCGTATAGGTGGATTTCTTCGCCCAAAAAATCCAAGATCCACAGATCTTAGATTAAGAACCTGGTGGCTATAGATGAACCCATAAAGAAACGTAGAATTTGTTGGTGAAGTTTCTCAGAGACCACACATTATCATATTTGCTTTTCGTCTATCTACTTATATATTGTGGCATGAACACCAAGGCTCTGTGTTCCTGATGCACTTCTGAAGTGATACAACATGGTGCGTCGCAGAGTTCAAAAGAACTCGACGGGAACTATTTTCGCATTACCCAACGCCCCTGGAGCGAACCAAGACCGTCATTCGCGGTTGCCTTTCTCCTTGCATAAGGCTATTACTTTTGTGTCGCTGGAAGCTACGACTGAGCAAGACACACCCCCAAGAAGTATTTACAATAGAATTTCTGAAAGTTGTTCTGAAACGCATTTCAAGCTCTAAGATCTCAGGATAAGCCACCAGTCGTGAGGGTCGACTCACACGTATGTCCAGACTACATCGGCTTAAATTAGTTTTTAAGTTTTTGGCTTGCCGCGTTTAGTCACATCGCAGATTCCGGATAACAAAAATCATACGTGTATTTGTAAGGACCTAGATATCCTTACGTGAACCCATGATTTATAAGTTCATTTCGCTTCTCATTCAGGTACGATCGCTGGAATACAAGCCCACCTACAAGTATGGAAATTAGCTGAACGAACAAATAAGAACACTTTGCGTCTGAACTGCTTATTTAATTAAATAACGGGCGATATGATTGTGGTGAACATCTCTTTACTATTATCAAGTTAAGTACTATTTATTATCAGCGTCAGCCTCGCAGCATGTAGTGGTGAATCCAAAGTTTCAGGTAGTCTTGGCGCCCTCATTATAGAAACGATTTCAAGTATTGTACAGTTTCCCACCTTCTCAGCGCACAATTCCTTCAACTTAGTTCGAAATTTGATCGATTAAGTTTTCATTTTTATAGCAAAATTAAATCAAACAAGAAAACAATCATTTGCAAGTTTATTTAATTGTAGTGAGTACAGTTTCAGATTCCAATAAGTTAACACTATTGAATGAGCTTCGACCGATCAGGACCATTTCTATCACATCGGAGGTCCAGAATGGGGATAACTTTTAATTTTTCTTTCATGGATTGACCAGGTCAATAAAATAAGAAATATTGGTAATAAAACTAATTCGTACATCATCATCAAGAATGATTAGTGCACCTTGTTGCAGCAGCACGTCGAATACATTCTACTCTCAATTGAGTGAGAGAAGCGCAAGTAGCGTGCATAATAATTCCATCAATGAGGAATGCTGGCGCAGGTAGTGCAGGTGCAGCGAGCAATCGGACACTCATTATACATCTGTTATCATCTTTCGGCGTAGCCTTCCACAATCCCTTGTACTTTCTTACCCCAAAACCTTTGACCATTTCCAATGATACTGAGTTATCATGTGGTGATTCCCTAACGTCAAGTGTCATTCCAAGATTCAGCGTCAAGACCAAAAAAGAATGGCTCTGGACCATATGAACCTGCAGATGATTTTCTTCAAATCGTTCTACAATTTCACTCACTGCTGCGTCTTCCACGAACCGACTGAATCCCTCATAATCTGTTATAACTTCATACGCCAACTTACTATCGACTGGCACCTCTACCGATGCTTCAATCACTCTCTCGCCACCACCGAGATGTTTTAGTCTTCGAATTGGTTTGGACATGTCTGCCATCGATGGTAGTGCGAGTCTCATCCAAAAACACTCCGTTCTCCCAGTTTTCCTTTCCCGTTCCAAACATACTTGTCCTCGATGTATTGAAACATAACCTTTCCGTGACCTCAGCATTACTCGGTCGTCACCACCACCATCAGCATGCACCACTTCTTCGACCGTGAATCGTTCCCCAGATTCGTTGCCTTCTAGTGGTGTTAATCCACAAAAATCTTCGGTGAAGCCTAACGCCAAACCTTGCGAATCTCGAATCAACGCAGTCCCGGTTCTAATATCGTATTCGAGAGAAAACACATCCCAGCCCCTATCGTCTGCCTTCGCTAGCCGAACACGTTCACCGGGTAATGCAGCAAGAAACGAACCATTACGAGTACAAGACTGTACACGTATAGGAGTCACTCGCGTTTTGGAAAGTATAGACGAAATCGTTGGGTCGTCATCCCCAATATTGGGTGCTTCAGCATGTAGAATATCGTTTTCCTTGACTGGTACAACATTCAACGCAAATCGTGAGCGAACAGAAGTTGGTTCGGTTGATACGCCAACTGTACCATCGCGGTCTGGTAATGCACTCAATTGAGCGCGAGCAGAGCTCCCCTCAGATACGCCATCAGGGTGAACGCGTAAAGTTACTGCATGAGGTCCAGCTGGAATAGCAACGAATTGAACACCCGAAGATCTGCTATGTGCAAGAACAAGCGGCCCTTCAGTTTGCGGAGATGCTACCCACGCGCGCGGTGGCCGAGCAGTAGCCAATCGCAATGCATCCGCTGGTGTGCCATCATCGTTCGCGTCGTCTGGTGGAGTGAAATGAACAAAAAACAGAGAATCCACGTCATCCGGTTCAGATGATGATGAAAGGAAGAGTGCATCAGCACGTCCAGTTCGACTAAGAGATGCACTATTTGTGAGCAGCCGACCCGTCTTTTCATGTCTGATTCGTATTGCATGACCTTCAAGCAATGTCTTCTCTTCCCTGTCAATCGCTACCAGCCCCAACATGTGAAGACAGCGGCGAAAGTAGGTCCACAAAGATGAACCAGCGCTCCAGAGTGCGTCGAACAAATAATGCTCAGTCAGGGTCGGAGTGCCCATTAATCAGGAAGCTTTAACGGTAATTTGTTCTGGTGCGTGTGATGGAACACTCCTCGAGATGAGGGTTTCCTTATCGTCAGAACATGAAATGGATATAGATTCGTTTACTGTTAGAACTGTTAATCCTCGTGTGTACCGATGGTGAATGAAGATACTGCACTAAAAGAAAGCAGGCTTCCGTGACCTCAATTTCTGTAAATCTCAAGTCAATCATTCGATGACACTTGTTATCGTCATTCATTTCACCTTACTGTAATTTTTACTGTAAGAATCCGGACGACGACCAGGTATCATTCTGGTATGACTTTCATCGCCGGCGACCATCACCCCTAGCTCTCTTCCCCTATTGCTCGCACCATTCTTAATCGCAGATTGCAATCTACTAGACGAAAGACACAACCATGGCGTCTGCGAAGGTCCGCAAGGAAGCTGCCGACAAGAAGCTGACCCCCATCGAGGAGCAGGTCGGCCAAGCGCTACTCGATTTGGAAACCGGTACATCGGAGATTAAGGCCGAACTCCGCGAATTGTACATTCTCTCCGCACGTGAAATCGAAGGCGCCAAAGGCAAGACCTCGATTCTCATTGTCGTTCCGTACCGTTTGCTAGCCAAGTTTCACAAAATCCAAACCCGCCTCGTGCGCGAACTCGAGAAGAAGTTCTCCGGCAAGCCGTGTCTGTTCATCGCGCAACGCCGCATCATCTCCCGCGAACGCAAGGGCAAGCGTCTGCACATCCAGAAGCGTCCGATGTCGCGAACCCTGACTTCCGTGCACGAGAAAATCCTCGAGGACTTGGTGTTCCCGACCGAAATCGTTGGCAAGCGAATGCGCTACAAGGTGGACGGCTCGCGTGTGCTGCGCGTGCTTCTCGACCCGAAGGAACAGTCGAACGCCGAATACAAGGCCGATACTTTCCAGAGTGTGTACAAGAAGCTCACCGGCAAGGATGTCGCGTTTGAGTTTCCCGTCATGAAGGAAGAGTAACTACAAGTATTTCGGCTGCATGTGTCTTATGGTGCCTCAAGATCTACTAATTGTCTGTACCTAAGGATAGGGTCGTCGGCACTGTAGTAAGAGTCGCAGAATATGCTTGGATCAGGTAAACTGGTGCTGAGCTTACTTTTTACAATCTCTACATTTGTGCTTGCATAGCTGTGCGTAGATATTATAGTCAACCGGTCTCTTCCTCTCTCATTTCATAACTTCTTTTCTCATAGTCTTCACGTCTCGATCCGTTTTGGCTGCGTTGTCTGCATCTGCCAGGGACTTTCCAGTTGCTGCGAGGTAGACATCGTCGAGGCTAGGCTTCGATTGTGAAAAACTAAACAGTCGGTCGTGGCCAATATCACTAAGAGCACGCACAATATCCGTGCCGATTGTACTGCGTTCGGGGTCGACGACCAACTCGACTGCATTCATACGCAATTGGTTAACGAGCGCTTCGCGCGCCAGTCCTCTTTTCCGCAACTCAAGTACCGCCCGTTCAGCATCAGCTCTACTCGTGAATTCGTCCAAACGAATAGATATGCGATCACCACCCAACTCATTCTTCAACTGGGTGGGAGTGCCAGATGCGAGAACAACGCCCTTTTCCATAATTGCAACTCGGTCGGAAAGAAGGTCGACTTCTTCTAGGTAATGGCTGGTTATAACTATGGTCGCACCACCTTGACGCAAACGTTTCAACACGCTCCAAATAACATTCCGACTCTCGATATCGAGTCCAACGGTCGGTTCATCGAGAATAAATATAGGGGGTCGATGCAACAGCGCAATCGCAAGGTCAAGACGCCGCACAATCCCACCACTGTACACGGAAGTGAGGCGGTCAATAAAATCGCCCAAATCCATAACTTGAATTACTTCCTCGATTGCAGCGCTCCTCTGCGGCTCACGCAAATGCGCGAGCCCAGCGAACAATTCAAGATGTTCGCGACCGGTGAGCACTTTGTCGAGCCCCGCGTTTTGCGCGACATAGCCGAGCATATTGCGCGCAAGTTCGGGGTTTTGAACGATATCCACGCCATAAAAACGAATATCGCCAGAATCAGGTGCCGAAAGCGTCGAAAGACATCGCAAGGTGGTAGTTTTCCCAGACGAGTTGGGACCGAGCAACCCAAAAATTTCGCCGCGTTTTACGCTGAAACTTAGCCCATCCAACGCGGTGATGGTGGATTCAGTGCGCCTGCGACCTTTCTTCGTACGCCGCTTGAACGACTTGCGAAGGTTGCGTACTTGGACCGCAGGATGTCCGGCAGCGGCGAGTGCTTCGAGGTCGTAAGTGATGGGGTCGCTCTCAATAAAACGCCGACGAATGGCACCGAACAACATGCGTGGCGTATTGGATTGTCTTGGACATGTCGTTACATTGGGTTGACGTGTACATTTCGAGACCAACGCATTTCCGGTGAATGTAGTCGATGAAGTGGACACACAAAATGAAGATAAAAGAACCATTGCCAAGGTGATGTCCGCAATCTCGCCGGTTTTTAGAGTTTTATACAGATTGAATGCTCGCGTCTCCGATGAATCCCTACGTAATCAATTTACTGTAGGCGGATCAAGGTCGAAACTCCCATGCACTGTAAAGCATCTCGTTATTTTGTCCGCTACAACAGTGATATCGTACAGTACCGTTAGTGCGCTGCGAATCGAAAGCAGCACCCCGGCATGTTATCCGTTCATTTGCGGGATGCCGACGCGAACAAACTAGCGCTCCAAGAAGGGCTTGGTAGGTGCTTTGTCTTCAATTCCAGTTTAATCACACACATCTACTGCTGAATCTAGTGCTGATGCGACGATGGAAACGCAGATGAAAAAGTTGCGAAAGCGCGAGAACAATGTGCAATAGTGTGTGAGGCAGCGGAAAAAAGTGCCAACTCCTTAGTGAGCCAGGTATGTCTCTCACATACCTTATCATTTCCCGTATCATGTTTTAGAGCCTCACACAATATGGAAACATCACCACCAGTGCTATGCACTGCAGCGTGAAATCGAAGCGGAAACGCGAGCAGTACAAGAAGTTGCGAACGAGTGTGCGCTACATGCTACGATGTTGAAACGTGGACTGGATGCGTCGCAAGATGCGTTAAAACAACTTGGCGATGTCGCCAATTGGACTGCCGCACTCGAACAGTCTGCTACCGATGTTCATGCGCTCGCTAAACAAATTCTAGCCACTCGTGCGTCCTTATCGTAGAGTGGGACTCATGAATAATTGCAACATCATTCCCGATAGCCAACATCCATTTAATCCTTTGACACCAAGTTCACATTCTTATTTATCCCCTTGTCATTGTTTCTAGTTTGTTAAAATAGTCACCCATGATTGCTGTTCTCGAGCTGACACAAGTTCAAATCTATTAATACCCAACATTATGCAGAGCTAGGAAATTCACCTCTGTAGCGCAATGGATTTTTAGCCGTCTAACGCGTTGGCCTCCTATCTGATGATGACGGCCAGCCAAAGATTGCGGGTTCGAGCAATTCGAAACTCCCGCCAGAGGTACGAAATCGAGTACTGTGCACCTTTTTTTCGTTTTGCTCAACCGGCAGTCGATGAATAGGAAATGAATCGAGTAATGGCACTTCAATGAATGAATGGATGAATGGTGTAAGGTAGTGTATTTCTTCTCTTCACTTCAGTTATGTTCAATTCGGTTCCGTTTCAACAGTGGTAGGAAAAAGAGAAAGCATGGAAGGATCGAATGTGCCTTGCAAAGATGACACACATTCTATCTAATTAGTTCCATTCGCTTTCGACACTCTCCCATTTCGCTTGGCTATCGCCTTTGCAGCCTTGGCGCGTTTCCTTCGAACAAGAGCCAAATCCTTCTTCCGGCGACGTCTCGCCGCACGCCGTACTGTGCGCGCGTCGGCATCTGCTTTGCGTCTCATATCTTCCTCGATTTCTGCAGCAGTAATGGCCTCCAGTTTCAATGAAGTCAGTCTGTCTTGCTCGCGTCGCCGTTCTTGTCGATACACATGAAAATCACCACTGCCGGCACCAGCCGTACTACCAGTCACATTTCTCGTTTCCACAGACCGCGCATCAAACCCTGTCCTCGTCGCCAGTGGCTTTGAAGCGTCAGTGCTATTCATGGCTACACTTTGGAGCGGTAGGAAGAGTGCCGCCACCAGTATTGACTTGGGTACCGTCGCTACTGTGCTGGGAAAGTGAAGGAATGGGCAACACGCAAAAACATTAAATCCGTTGATTTTTTAAATAGAATCCAGGAATCATTTTACTTGGGAATTGCACCAGCATTTCCCTTGAGTTTAGTTGAGGTTGTGGTGGGATCAGTGCTGTTCGCTCAGATCTTGCTCGATTTGCTAAGTTCAAAGCAGCAATACTGTACCGATACTGTACCGTACATGCTTTTTTTACATTGAAGAGCCTCATGAAATTAGAATTGGAAGTGTTAATTCGAGAGACGCATGTTCTTTCCATTGCTCACACACTATCGCTTTCTTCTGACATTTCGTGCAGTAGCAGTTTGAACACACCTTCTCGTTCAGCTTCGAACTAACCCCAAATGGATGGACTTCACAGTGTGGTCGCGCATGTGCCAAATCTCGCAATGCACGAACACCTCGTTTCTCACTCACGACTACTGCTTCGCCACCCGCTACTGCATGCGACGCCGCTTCTGCAACGGGAGTTGCCGCCTTCCTTGATCTTCTTTTCGTTGTGTTTGTACAAACATGTGATACAATCTCTATTTCGTCATCATCATCGTCATCGTCCTCTCCATCCCTGTGATTGCGAAGGGGCGATAATAGACTTATCACCTCGATTTGGTCCGAATTTTCGGTGCCAACACTCTTCCATATGTCTTTACCTTTGCTTTCGTTCTTCATGTCTTTCACCACCGTAATTTCATCCTCCTTCTCTTCGTCGTCCCTTCCACTGCTACGAGTCGGTGAGGTAATACTCGATGTTTTTTGTGGGTCAAACGCCTCGAGTATTTCGGACCATTCACTCAGCTCGCCGCCGCGCATTTTCCCAGTTTTGCTCGTGTCTCGCTCATGCACACGATTGGAAGCAAGTTGTGTCGAGCATTGATCTTGATTTTTCGTGATTCTCATTGATTCTCGAGTATTGCGTATTTGGGTGGACGCTCGAATATTGCCGACCTGCAAGGTTCGGTTTCTCTCCATTCTCGACGGCTGCGACACACTCGACCCTTTCCTCGCACCATCCTTCGTGATCGTTTTGAACACGCCACGACGGCTTGCCATCCCATGCGATGCGATATCGGAGTTGATCATGGTAGTTTTCGACGCTGACTTCTTCTTCGCTTTCCATTGCGACAGCGGGACCGACGAATGGTTACTGACAACCGAACGCACTTCCTTTCGCGTGTCATCCGGTTTCGTGTTCATGTCTGGCAGTGTTTCGGAATTGGTCGTTTCGTTGTTGTCATTTGGGTGATAATCTGGATCAGACTCGCAGTCATCGATTCCGGAATCCGAATCCTCGACTTCACTATACCCGCGAAACCCACGCACATACGTAGACCTAGGCAAAAATGTTCGTGTCTGCTCACAGTTCGGTCTCGCGTCAAGGTACTTGGGTGGCATTCTCAAGCCATTTCCTACATTCACAGCTCTCCTCTCCAAATATCGTGATCTCAAGCTCCGAACCGATGGTCGCGAGCTGGAATGCACGGGGGAACAACTCGAGGGGTTGGTCGTATTTCTGCTACTCGACGCGTCCATTGTGCGTGGTTTCTTCGTTACTCTTTCGGCCGACGCGGAACGATGCACATGATTCGGCCGCGTGGTAGATTTCAAACAAGTTGTTGGCCGCGGCGTTGCTGGTGGACGCGCACAAGTCGCATCCTTCTCCTCGGAATCCGAGTAGTCCGAGCTCGAGTCGTACAGCCGTCCTCGCCAATTGGAACCGCTGGGTTTGCTCGGCATCCGAAGGGAGTATGGGTCTTGTGATTGTCTACGTTGATGTTGGGGCCACATTTTGAAACACTCGCAGTTCGAGGTGTCACCCACCCACAAGTCGTGGGTGGCCTACAAATGATCATTTTCTCACATTTCGCACTACAGTAGAGCAAAGTACACCACGCCGGATAGATAGCTTTTCGTCTTTTCCTATCCTTTCTGTCCACTCCTCGCTATTCGCAGTATGGACGCGTGGTACCCACTCCTTTTACCGTTAAGGGTTTTCTTTGCCCTTCCTTTCGCGTAGAATCTCTTCGTCTACTGGTCGCCTACCTGGAACTGGCTATGACAATATGGTATCGGTACAGTGCGCCATGTACGGTGTAGTGTAGTGCAGTGCTTTCGTGCTACACTCATTGTTCCGGTACTGTACCGGTACAGTGTTGTCACAAGCAAGTACTGTAGTATCTACACTGTATCGTGACTAGGATTTCTTTTGATACGATAGTCAAGATTTCAAAACATTTAATGTGAACCACCAACTTAATTGGTAGATGCATTCCTACTTGGACAGCCAAGGCGCATTCCCTCCCGCATGACCTACACCTGAGTAATCACATGGACTGTACTATGCATTACGAAATTCGATATAGTACTGTACCGTACTGTGCCCCCAAGAATTGTTTGGTGTTCATGCACAATTCTCCC
>JAAUYH010251301.1_pt1 | contig 10155 bp, 7 predicted proteins | sample 7278061 | NCBI WGS metagenome assembly JAAUYH01 (sample SAMN14350203, study PRJNA611818) | marine sediment metagenome | isolation source: surface marine sediment (0.6m) | place: French Polynesia: Moorea | collected 2018-08 | reverse complement strand
TTCAGCACCTCCCCGATGGCCTGCCAATGGGCCGACCAGCTCATCAGGTCTTCAGGCGTGCCACCCGTCGAGCGCCACAAGCTGACGAATCCTTTCCCCAGACACGCAATCACCATCACCGCCAGCGCCGTAAAAGGAAAAACCATGGCGGCGTAGGGAATCACGCGGTAGAAAGCACCTTCACCCCGGTGGGTGCCAAAAAACACATCATGTCCCTGGAATAGAAGGGTTAGCAGCAGAACCACGGCAATGCTGAGGGCTGTGATCAGCGAAACGACGAGCCCATTGTTCTGAAAAAAACCCTTCATTGCTTGCGGCCAGGTAAACTCCCAGTAGGTCTCCTGTCTGAGCTCCGCCAATGCCCGGGGGATGTTCAGCATGAATTCATGGGGCGGTGCATACTGGCAGGCATAGTAACACCCGCGACAATTGTGACATAGGTTGGCCAGATACTTGAGATCTCGTCCGGAAAAAGTTCGCCTGAGCTCCATGGCGGGAAACACCGCGCAGAATCCCTCACAATAGCGGCAGGCGTTGCAGATGGTCATCACCCGATCAGCTTCCTTTAAGGTCGTCGATGACATGGCGCACCGCCTCCTTTCCTGCGATTCGACCAAACACCGTACCGACCGTCATCCCAAACCCGGCCATATACCCCTGCCCGAGAATATTACCTGCCATAATTTCACCGGCCGCAAAGATGTTGGGTGCCGGCGTATTATCCTGCAGGATCACCTGGGCGCGTTCGTTGACCGTGACCCCGAGATAGGTGAAGGTAATCCCCGGTCGCAGGGGATAACCGTAAAACGGCGGCGTATCCAGGGGGCGGGCCCAATGGCTTTTAGGGGGCGCAAGCCCTTCGGTAACACAATTATCCAATTCCGCAGCATCGAAAGTACCAGGTCGCACGGCGGCGTTGAAGGCCTCTACGGTGGCGGTGAGGGCGGCGGGGTCGAGCTTCAGCTTTTCGGCCATGGCGCCAATCGAATCGGCGTCGATGGGTGGGAAAACCGACGGCATAAAAAGATCAATTGACTTGGCGTCGATGATGGAATAGGCGATCTGATCCGGCTGCTGGGCTACGATCCGACCCCAGATGGCGTAGCGCTTGGGCCAGAAATCCTCCCCCTCATCGTAAAAACGTTCGGCATGTTTGTTGACGACAATGCCAAAGGATACACAATCAAGTCTTGTGACGATCCCACCATCGAACTTGGGGGCCCGAGCGTCAATGGCCACGGCGTGACATTGGCGCGGGTCGCCCACGGATTTGGCACCCTTGTCCAGCAGCACGCGCAGCATGTGTCCCTTGTCGTAGGGCGTTCCGCGGACGATAAAGTTGTCGGCGGCCTCGCCCCAGTACTCCTTCAGCCAATCGATATTGGCCTGAAATCCACCGGATGCCACGACCACCGCACGGGCCTCAACGGTCTGCCGTCCGTTGAGGGATTCGAAGGTTACCGAAGTAAAACGGCCGTCCTGGATGGCAAGATCAACGACCTCCGCCTCATAAAGGATTGCCACCCCCAGCTGTTCGGCAGTGGCATAGTATGCGTTCATGAGGGCCTTGCCGCCGCCTAGGAAAAAAGCATTGGTTCGGGACAGGTGGAGGGTACCGCGCATGGATGGCTGAAATTTACAGCCATGCTCGATCATCCAGGCGCCTAAATTGCTCGACGCGCGGATGGTCAGACGGGCCAGATCTTCATCGGTCTTCCCTCCCGTGACACGCATGAGGTCGTCCCAGAATTCCGCTTCGAGGTAGGGTCCGGTCAAGTAATTATTGCCGCTGCCGTGCAGGTAACGTAAATTGCGGGTGTGGCGGCTGTTGCCGCCCCTGAATACGAACGGTGCGCTTTCGAGCAGCAGGACACTCGCCCCGGCTTCCCGCGCCGTCATTGCGGCACACAGAGCGGCATTCCCACCCCCCACGACGATGACGTCATATCGCTGCGACAGATCGATAGAGGATTGACCTTCTGCAGGCTTGGCGCTCACGTTGATTTCTTCTCCCTAACCCGGACGAGCCGGAACCGAATATCAAAAAATAATCAAAACTAAATATTGTGCTATAAGCGGCAAGAGACTGGATACTTGATACTCGATACTGGATAAAATAAGGAAAGCTACCTTTTTAAATCCAGTATCCAGCATCATTCCAATAAAGTGATGAAAAGGTACTCTTAAAAACTTTTGCCATAAAATGCATAAAAATAGTTGCTAAGCGCCTAATTTATCGAAATTGTCTCACCCTTTCTGGGTACCACCACCGCGAAACCATCTTTTTTCAAATCTTCCGCAAACGAAAGGGATTGTTCTTCTTCACCATGAATCAGGGCGATGCGATTTATCTTCAAATTGGATCCCTGCAGAAGCCGACGCATTTCATTTTTATCGGCATGGGCGCTGAAACCACCAATTTTGACGACTCGCGCTTTGAGCGGATACTCCTTGTTCATAAATCTCAATAAGGGTGCTTTGCCTTTTCTACCGGCTTTTTCATAGGCCTCACCCTGATCCAGAATGCGCCGGCCCAGGGTGTGCTGCGCCATGTAACCGACGATCAGAATGGTGTTTTTTGAATCATGAATTTTATGACGCAGGTGATGCAGGATGCGCCCGGCTTCACACATGCCGGAAGCCGCCACCACGATATGGGGGGTCTTGTCCCGGTTGAGTTTCATGGATTCCTCAACCGATCCGACAAAATTCATCTGCTCAAACTGAAAAGGGTTTTTACCCTGTTGGAGAAATGTCTGGTGGGTTTCCTGATCGTAAACTTCGGGGTGTTCTGCAAAAACCCGGGTAATCTTGGTGGCCAGGGGGCTGTCGACGTACACCGGAAACCGGGGCACTTCATTCTCATTATAGAGCTCGTGTATAACGTAAAGTAGCTCCTGGGTGCGACCAAAAGCAAAGGAAGGGATCAATATGGTTCCGCCACGATCATAGGTGTCCACCAGCACTTGCTTGAGCTTGGGTTTTAAATCCACAACCGGTTCATGCAGCCGATCCCCATAAGTGCTTTCCATGATCAGCAAATCCAGCTCTGCATCCTGTTCATCAAAGCTCAGGGTCGGATCTTCGATAATAGGTTTATCGAATCTGCCCATGTCTCCCGAAAATCCAATGGTAACCTTGCGGCCGTTATCGCGGGCCTGTATCAGGGTGAAGGCCGAGCCCAGAATATGACCGGCATCGTATAAGGTGCACGTCATCTCGCGTCCGATAGATACCGGATGACGGTAAGGATAACTATCGAAAAAAGATAGAGCTTGCTGGGCATCCTCGACGGTGTAGAGCGGACTGACACCTTCCAGATGGTACTCGTTCATTAACTCATTGACGGTTTCGACATCCGGTCTGCGGCCGTTTTTTTTCAGCATTTTTTTAAGACGGTCGGCTGCTTTTTTCGATCCTTTTTTGGTCCCCATTGATGTTTCCATTTTATGCAGGGCGGAACGAACGGTCTTATAGTTCAGGTAATCGGCATCCGATTCCTGTATATGTGCGGAATCGAGCAGAAGGTATTCGCAGGCCGCCGCCGTTGGCCGGGTGCATATAATGCGTCCGCTAAAATCGTTTTTGGTCAACAGCGGAAGCCGTCCCGAGTGATCGATATGGGCGTGGGAAAGCACAATGTTGGTCAATATGCGGGGGTCAAAGGGTATGACCATGTTTTTTTCCCGCGTTTCTTTGCGCCGGCCCTGAAACAATCCGCAATCCAGCAGAATGCGGTCATGTTCAGTGGTTAGAAGATGCATGGATCCGGTGACTTCTCGAACAGCGCCGTAAAATGTGACGTTCATATGATCGCTCCTTATAGATTTGGGATTTGGGATTTTAGATTTTTGATTTAAGGTTCGCCTCTGGCGGATCCATTTAATAAAAGCAGTTAGAGCGTAGCGATACAAAAAATCCGCAATTCAAAATCCACAATCCAAAATTGCTCTTAAAAGATGGTTTAACGGATTTGAAACCGGATGAAAATTAAAGCCACGTTGTGAATGATCTTCATCATTCCACCCATTACCGATCCATCCAGCTTAACCTCCCTGAATCCCAATCGAGAACACCGTCACCATCCGTATCGGCTGCCACGGAATAGGTCAACTGATTCTGCGCGGATAATTCAGCTTGGGTTCTTTTTTGACCTTCAATTCCGAGCAATCCGGATGTCGGCCAATCATCTTCATGGTGTACGATGAAAGGCTCGGATGTGGTTAAGTGAACGTAGCCATGATCCGGATGATAAAATGTACCGGAAATCTCGAGTTCTATGTAACCGGCGAATTCAGTGATATTCATGGCGTAATCTTTTATCCAATAAACCTGTCCGGATCCACTGTCCTTGCTGTAAGCCGAAAATGCTGCTTTGGTCGGTTGGTGCAAAAAGTCCATAGAGATTTCACCATCCCATGTGATCTCACCGTCCGTCAAATTGGTAAAAGAAAAATACGCCGTACTAATCTCTCCGCTAGCATTTGCATAGGTTCCATCGAAATCCGTCTCTCCCGAAATGGTAATCCCGTTATCACAATAATTTCCAAATGAAAAACTGCCGTCATAGAAACTTGATTCATAAATAAAGTCAATTGAATAGGACAGACTGCCGCCGCAATCGCCCAGTAACGTTCCACTCCTGGTCTCAACGGCGGACCTAAAAAAGGCAACTGCAGGTGGGGTTGTCTCATCCTTTTGAAGCGCTTCCTTTAAAGTCATAGGCAATCTTAATGGCCAAAAAGCGCCCAATGGGTCCGGCCTTAAATCCTGATTATTGCCGGTTCTTGAAGCTTCAAAGGGCGAAAGGCTGCCGGCAAAGCCCCCAGCCGACAGGTCTTTTGCGTTGGTTGAATCAATGACAGCCTGGGAGGTACTGCCCACAAATACGATTGAGCTGTCGTCGTCTTTAGGGTCTTCCTTTTTATCGTTGTCACCGGTAGAAAATACGAATACGCATCCACCATAGGTGTAAGGCATTGACAACATAAGGATAATAAGAAGGATCGTGTATTTTCTGCGATTCATTGATTGCCCCCCAAACGGATGGATAATTAATTCAGATTAGGCCCTAGGGCTCACTCAAAAATAACTTCACATTTTATACGTCGATGCATCCCGCCTGGCAGCGTTGCGAAAGCTCGGAATATCCAGATATTCCTGCGTTTTCGCGCCTTGCCAGACGGGATGCATCGACGTATAAAATGTGAAGTTATTTTTGAGTGAGCCCTAAGGTTAGGTGCCAATCCATAAGGACTTCGGGCTGAAACCAATGAAACAACAAAAGGAGGTAAAAATGAAAAAGTTGGTAAAGTTGTCTATCTGTCTGGTTTTTGTCGTAGTGGCTGTCGGCGGCGCATACGCGCAATTTGCCAAATCCGAGGATGCCATCAAATACCGCAAATCGGTCATGTTTCTGATCGGCCAGCATTTCGGCCGTATGGGAGCGGTGGTCAAAGAAAAGGCAGCCTATGACCAGCAAGCGTTTACCCGCAATGCCATGGTGATGGAAGCCTTGTCACAGCTGCCCTGGGAGGCGAGTATGGTGCCGGGGAGCGACAAAGGCGATACCACCCTGAATGCTGCCGTGTTTGCCAAGCAGGATGAATTCAAAGCCGGCGCCCAGGCTTTCGAAACCGGAGCCGCCAAACTCGTCAGCGTATCTCAAAGCGGCGATTTAAGCGCCATCAAAGCGCAGTTTGGCGAGGTGGCCAAAAGCTGCAAGGGCTGTCACGATACATTCCGTACCAAGTAGGTTGGTTGCCTAAAATATGTTTTGATTGAAATTCCATATTTGTGAGTCATGGCGAGCGAAATAAATCAAAATTTTATTTTTGAAGGGCTTGCTTTGTCGCTATGCTCCTCGCAATGACAGAGTAGCGAAAGCATAAAGGCTTGAATTGTGAATAATGGTAACGAAGGAGTAATTTGAAATACTGACCAGGGATCAACACACGTTTCCGATCGAATATAAGTTTCATCTCCTCCGTAGACCACTGCCGCTGATTGTTTCTTATCGGCAGGTAATTTATTCCAGAAACGAATCCCCTTAAAAAAATCTGAAGTAACCGTTTAACCGGTCTTGATATCCACTGGTATCAAATTATTTCCTTAATGCCCTTTTTCGTACCTCCGCGATTCCCTGAACGGATTGTTGCCAACCTTCGCCTATCACGTTATATCTGTGGAAGTTTTCTTAACCTTTTTGGCATAAAACAGAGACCGGAGATCATCCACAATGGCTGATGAACCCATTGCCACCATGCAGAAGGCGTTTTTATTTAACATGGACGAGGATAAATATGGCACCATCGCCGAGATCGGAGCCGGTCAGGAGGTGTCCCATTTTTTTTTCAGAGCCGGGGGTGCTGCGGGAACCATCGCAAAAACCATTTCCGCTTACGACATGGAATTCAGCGATGCCATTTACGGCGAAGAGAAGGACAAACGGTATGTCACAGAGAACCGGGTAAAGAAGATGCTCGACAAGGAATTCCGCCTGGTGCTGGAAAGGGTCGGCGATAAACGTTCCGATAAATCCACCTATTTTGCCTTTGCCGATACGATTACCGCCAAAAGCTACAGCCAGAAGGGGGAGTGCCATGGCTGGATGGGAATAAAGCTGCAAATTTATCCGAGGGCTGCACCCTGCGACATTCTCCTACATGTGAGAATGCTTGATGAGAGCAATCTGATGCAGCAGGAAGCTGTGGGCATCCTGGGTGTCAACCTGATCTACGGGGCATTTAAACATCACAGCGACATCGAAAGACTCATTCGTTCCCTGGGGGACAACCTGGAATGGGGTCGCCTGGAAATAGATTTAATACGCTTCAGCGGCCCGCATTTCGAAGCCGTGGACAACCGCTTAATGGCGCTGAAACTGGTAGAGATGGAGCTGTCCGATGCGGTGGTCTTTGCGTCGGACCGCAAAACGCTGGTGCATCCATCCGAACTGTTTTACAAACGGGAGCTGATGGTCATGCGCAGCATGTTCAAGCCCGCTACAAACGTCAGTGTCGATATGATCAACAGCGGAATGGAGATCTTCTTGCGTACCCCTGGTCTTGACGCGAATATGGCCATGGCGGTTGCGGAGATTTCCATTGCGGAGATGCGCAAGCTGGGTACATTCGACATGCAGGATATTTTAGACCGGGTGGATTGTTTGAATCTGTTGAACTATCCCGTCATCGTATCCAACTACCTGCGATTTTTTCGTGTCAGAGCCTACCTCGGCCGCTACACAAATGGAAAGGTCGCATTTGTAATTGGAATCCCCAATCTGACCACTTTGTTCGACGCCAATTATTACGAAGGGCTAAAGGGCGGCATGCTCGCTGCCTTCGCCTCGCTTTTCGATCGGGAAACCCTATTGTTCGTCTACCCCATGCGAAGCCCGGACGATCCCGGTCAGATCATTACTGCCGAAACATTTTCAGTGCCCGAGCCCCTCAAATACTTTTACTATTATCTACAGGCCAACGATAGGATTCTTCCGGTTGAAAGGTACAACAATGCCAACATGCATATCTGGCCGGAAGATATACTCAAACAAATCAAGAAGGGTCGCGGTGAATGGGAGACCAGCGTCCCTGAGATCGTTGCCGAAGAAATCATCCGTAGAGGCTTTTTCGGTTTCGATACCGGACGTTAACCTCATTTCTGATTCCAAGCCTCCTATGAAACAAGAATGATATAAGCTTCTACACGTTATGCTTCACTTTTTGTATGCCGGCTACTGCGCCTGCCGGGCGCTTCATAGCCCCAAATCCCTTCTGATATGTCCCAATACAATTTTGGGAATGTCCTTACGCTTGAGTACCTGATAAGATGTAAAATTTGAACGGTGACGAAAAAGCCTCAGAAAAATTGTTAAGGGCCAATTACGTTTCAGATGTAAGATAGTCACCCGATTTGATAAGGTTTTGAAAAAGCCGATAGTCTCCTGCAGGTTGTAGATGTCCATATCAGTAATCATCAAAACATCGGGCTTCCGGGCTTGAGAAAGGATTTGGCGAAGTTTGTCCGGGTCCACTTCTGTACAACCGCCATAGTAAATGGCCAGTGCTTTGTATATCTGCAATCGGTCTCGAGTGAAATCAAGCAATTTCTCCTGTCCATCACAGGCATAGCCGAAGTTGTAGACACCCACCCTAGCCCCGTTGGTAAGATAGGTATTGGCTGCGCAAAAAGCTCCCAACAAGGGATAAGAGAGTTCATGGTCTGGAGCGGGCATGCTTCCGGAGGAATCTAAGATGATGAGGCAGTCCGGCACATTGTGCGAAAGGTCCAGACTCCGACCTTCGGCCCTGTGCCAGAGTTTTGTAATCCCCGGCATAAGTCTAGCATAAGAGTTCCACCAGTCGAGATCTTCTAAGGGTGAGCTGGACTCCCACGGAGTGAGGCTAAGAGGATAGAGGGAACCGCCAGATTCAGTTACCCGGTGACGGACGGGCAAACGAATTTCGGCCGTTAACGCCTCATAGAAAATTATCCTTGACTCAAGCCGCAGGAACTCCTCTATCAGCACCTCCTTTTGTCCCAGTTCCTTCAGCAGGTTCCGAAATCGTTTGGGATCCCGGGTTTTGAGTGCCAAACGGCGCAGCCCCTTTATTATCTCGTCCCTCCCGTAGCGCCCGTATTCATGGGCTCCAAGATGGGGAGCCTGATCTACATATCGCTTTAAGATCCTGGCAAAGATTTTGATTCCCCGCTCCCATTCTTCTCGCACCAAATAGGATATATTGGCAAGCTTCTCTATGTCGTCTTTTGAGATTTCTCCTTTTTTAACTCCCAGATCTATTTCCCACAGCTGCTGATGAAGAGCGCACAGTAATTTTTCCACCGGTCTCTTGGGCAAGACACGCAGCAACCTTGGAAGAGGGGTGGAAAACTGACTTACGCAATAATTATTGACAACCACATCCAGAAAATAGTCATTAATTACCTGAGCCTTCAGGGGATCCTTTACCAGTTCGCGAGCGCGGGTATAGAGTTTAAGGTGAGTATAGAAATCCCACGGGCAGAAACAGTGGTGAGCCACTTCGTGGTCCAGGAGGGCTTCCAGAATATCGCCCAAATCTAAGCGCTTTGCTAAAAACCGGACAAGCTCATGATTTATGAAGATTTTCTTGCTAATACTGGATATGAAGGTGCCCCCCTCATCGGATAAGATAGGATCCGGAAGGGCCGGATAAAGGTGTTTGCGCCTTATCTTTGGCCAAACCTGCCTAAGCTGTCTTTCAATCTCTTCCAGATCCATTTGAATCCCGTTATAAGTTTTTTAAACCCTCTTGGGTAGAGTAGTTTATCTCCGGTATAGACAATCCCCCCTCTAACCTTGCCGAGACCCTTAACAGTTCCGCTAATCTTGATCTGCCCTTCTTTCATCCCTTGGCCCAGATAGTAGCCTGAATCTCCCTGGATGAAAAGTTCTCGTCGGTTGCGGTATCCTAAATAATCCATCGTCGTCCCACTTTCTCCCAGCCTTAAGTTCACCCTCTCCTCGGGGCAGTTATTGATTAGAAGGGATATAAAAAGGCCATTCAAGCGCATGGGCCGATTTTTTTCGATCTTTAAGATCTTCTGGCTGAAGAGGTGAATCTCATCCGTCTGATAGGGGAGATCTCCCACGATTTTTTCAGCCAAGTGATAGAGTGCCGGTGCAGACATTCCTTTATCGACCCGTTCAAGCCACTCTTCGTAGCATGAAAGAATATCTTCCACGCCCTTCATGCGAGACCGATTCAAGAATTGGCCCTGAGGGCTGAAACCGGCAAAACGCTCTAAGATACGAGGTTTAGTGATGGTCCACCACCTTTCTGAGTTCCCTGTATAAAGGATGGTCCCCCTGCGACCATTCGCCTTGGAATCCCTCCATCATCTCGCAGGCAGTCCTAAAGGCAGACTTGACAGAGGTACTTTGTTCTCTATAACGCGATGCCACCTCCTCTACCGACTCCCGTGCCAAATGTATCTCAATGGGGTCCTGTCGTTGGTCCCGCAAGGCTGCCATAAACACTTGTTCCTGCCACCGAAGACGATGGGCTAAGACATAAGGGGCAACTGCAGTGACGTGTTCCAGATCTACCTCTCCATCCTTTAAGAACCAGGCCAGGGACCGGGCATAAGCAAGTAATGACTGGCTGAAAC
>JAAUYH010247371.1_pt1 | contig 10155 bp, 4 predicted proteins | sample 7278061 | NCBI WGS metagenome assembly JAAUYH01 (sample SAMN14350203, study PRJNA611818) | marine sediment metagenome | isolation source: surface marine sediment (0.6m) | place: French Polynesia: Moorea | collected 2018-08 | reverse complement strand
CGCCGCCGCTGCCGCTGACGAAGACTCCGGCGCTGCGTCTGGTTCAGTGGACGGACCTGGCGCGGTTCTCGGTATGGCACAGGTCGGAGGTGCTCTGTCTGGCGCTATGTCCTCGCCATACTTGTAGGTCTGTAAAGAAGTAACCGATTTTTTCCCATGTGGAAAACGCTGAAGGGTTAGAGGTTTGAACTTCTACGGCTTGGCCCATGCCTAAGTCGAACAAGAAAACTCGATCAGCTATCGTAGTGAATTTCAAGCAGAATCAATAAACTTTCACAGAAAACAATATTCCTTTCCGATCACACTCTATTCAAGAGCTACAAACTGCTTTGCAAACCTAAAATAATGTCTAATTTCTCTATCTATCGTATCTCAGCTTCTCGCGACAATTAACTGAGGTGTTTCGATTGACGCATTGATGTGTAATCTGTTCGATCATTATTACTGGAAAAGTCTAATCAGAATCGATTCATTCAGATTATCGATGTTCAAAATACTATCAAACCAATTCAGTTAACTTATTTTGGCTCTTTCACATAGATACGAATAAATTTTGCTCACCGTACAGTATGTTCAGTTTTGAGCTGAGTATTTTTCAAACAAATATCAGCGCAAGTTTATCAAAAGAAAACTAGAGATTTTTGCTATTTTGAGTCATCTTTGATTCTGAACTTGTATTTTGTTTCGATAAAAAGACGTTTGTCCAAGATTGCGCTCGTCAAACTATGTTCCTTTGTACCAATTGTTGCAGAACGTTGACACCAGCGTTGTTTCCTTTCATACTATCTCTAATATTCCGTTTGTTATCATGATATATCTGTAACAGTTGAGAACATGAAAAATGTCTAAACCATCATTTAAACCTTCGCCTTTTTGTAAATTTTTAGGTGAATGAAAATTTCTCGAATTTCGTTTTGCCTTCAGGCGGACAATTCCCGTAGGCCGTCAAAATCAGAAACTGCTCCAAGAATGTGAATAGAATATAGAGAATTAGATGAACGATCTCCAAGGAAATTTAAATCCGTCAATAGCTTGATAAGTAGAGATTTTACGAAATAAGGAAAATGTTTCTGCATAATAATCGCACTCATTCAAGCAGCAAATAAATTCTGCTTTCTCTCATCATTTCAGGCAAGTGATTCACAACACACCTTAGTAAATATGCGAGAAACTCACTTAATTCCATCGAAAACGATAGATTTCGAGAAGTAATATTATTTAAAAGAAGTAAAAAGGTCATGGAAGTAACAAAGAAAGACATTGCACTTCCGTTAAGGACAGCTCTTCCTATTTTTGAAATATTTTGCAGCCATAATTTAGTTGGATGAATCACTTCGGACAATTCAGGACTACGCTAGCACGAAGCACCCAAGCGCAGCGAATATTTAGAAGCAGTGTTATCCTGTTGAGCTATTAAAAATTGAAAGAAATAATTCGGTACCTTAATTCAAAAACTACTCTAATCATTCAAGCACTTGGATCATGTTTTTTAGAAACTCTCAAATTTATATCTTCAAGCATGTCGGGCTTAGAATTTGCGTAGAAACTCCGACGTACAGGACAGAACCAGCCAACATGTGAGTACCGCAATTTTTCAACTGAAATTATACTTAAATTCGAGCAAAACGATTCCATTCAGACAAAGTAGATCTCAATAGAGCAGCAAGTCACGTCAAAGATATGATATTGAGTCATTCTGTACTAGTGGCCACCTTCCTTACGATACTTGAAGCTGAGATAAGATTTTTGGAGCAGTTAGAGGTTGGTATTGTCTTGCATAGCAGGCGATAGTCCTAAAATAGAGTATCATTCGAGAGGGTACGGTTTTGAATAGAATTTCATTGGTTATGATTGAAATTAATTACGATAGCTGACCGAGATATCATGTTCGGATTCAGAAGGAACCAAGCCGTCGAAATTCAAGCCTCTTACTCTTCAGGGTCCTCCTGCTGTGAAAAAACCGGCTACTTCCTTACAGATCTAAAAATATGGCGACGACATAGCTTCAGGAAGAGCACCACCAACCTATGACACACAAAGAACCAAGACATGTTAATCTACGGAGCTACACGCAGCATCGGGGAGTTTGCCGGTGGCCGCTGCCGCGGTCAGATTGCTGTAACTACTGGCTATTACGCCGCTGAGGGTGGAGAGGTCGACCTTTGCGGAGAAGGCGCTGGCAATAAGGCGAAAGAATGCAAACACCGCAGTCATTATTTGTTGTTTGGTGATTGTGAATGAAAGATGTGGGATGAAGAAATCGATAGCAGGTAGATAATTGCTTATTTTGGAAGGGAGAGTGGCCTTGATGTGAAGACAGTTGCCAAAAGATCGACCGATTCAATTTAGCAGTATCCTGTATAGTCTTTCGCCTACCGCTGATTGTTGCATTGAATAGTACAAACAAAGCAACTCTTACTTTGTAAGGGCCACGAACTCATTAAGAACAACATCTTTATCTAGTACTACCTTCACCATTATCTCTCTTCTCCTCTGTACTTTTTTCGTCCTTTCCTACGGCCGAAAAGGTTACCTTGACTGATTTGCGAATATGTTTCGTAGCTATTCATCAACACCATTTGTATCCTTGAAGTTCTAGGCGGTCAGATCCGTATCTGGTATAAGAAAATGACGAAGAAATCCGGCGAATTTCTTATTATGTTGCAATTCTCTATCAAATTCGAGCATTTCTGCAACGACAGCAGAAATGACGTTGGATACAGCAAGCACCTTTCTGATCTCCGAAAACATAGTGCAATTGACTCATTCTTTCACAAGGCTTGGATCGAATACCTTGACCTCTTTCATGTGTGGTTGAATGCGTTGATGCAGCATCTATTCGAGAGGCCTTCTCATCCGCCTCCGAATTCACGCTACTCTCTCACGGCTGCCTTGCCAATCTTTCCAGGTAATGGATCCAAAACAGAACATGACCCAGCTATTGCTTTAATAGCGCAACATCATTCGAAGAATCCTGGATCACCATGCTCTGCAGTCGCTTCAATTGCCCAAGCTGGACCATACTCAGGCGGTAATACTTCAGTACGATCTCTTAGTTATAATTCATCATTCATTTCTCTACCTGAGCTTCCCACCGCAAGCGTTCAAGCTCAAACATACAGCACTCCGGCTACATAACGGTATATTGGGAGAATACTTGCAAGGGTCTTCTCATTATAACTCTTTGAGTCATAAGAATGCATCAATTCGTCAACTAATGCATGCATAATTTCAATTGCAGCTGAGGAATTCAGCCATGGTTTGAACTCTACCGGTGCATCCTGCACTCCAAGCACTTCCTGTGCTTCCCACCAGGCTTTTAGTTTCTGCTCCTTAACTCTGCATCCCTATTTTGCCTCGATCTCAACCTGTTCCTAGGATCGTCCCATTAAATATTCTGGTATACATTCCACCATAGCATGGAATGTATCATCGCACTGTTGCTCCCCGATTTTTCCTCTCCATTCACAAGCTCATCATCATCTTCATCACATAACAGCACCGGCTGATTACATCAGGGCTAGAAGACTTTGTAAAAAAAATAGGTCACGTAACACTATGAACATCGCGAAGCACTTCAAAATAAAATATGCTTACTACAGCGGAGTCGATAGAGAGAGCGTCACATATTTTATCGTGCAATTGATTTGCGAGTACGGTGGATAATGAGCGTCAGACAGAGTATCTCCAGCTTGCGCCATATCGAGGACAGCTCATGTCAGTCCATGGAATCAGACGCAGCGCCGTAGTGTTCTTCATTGGCCGCGGCCGCAAACACATTGCCGTGACCACTGTTTATCACGCCTCCGAGGGTGTAGAGGTCGAATTTTGTGGAGAAGGCGGTTGCAAGAAGGCCGAAGAAGGCGAACACAGCGGTCTTCATTTATGGTTTAGTAATTGGCAGTGAAAGTTGAAGAACGAAGGAATGAATCACTGGCCAATGGTTGCGTGCCTCGAAAATAACAGATTTTTTCACATGGCTTGAAGTGAGAAGTGAGTTGTAGTGCGCAACGAAACTGAACGGACTTTTCATTCTGGTGAACTTCGTCGAACAATCCGTCTTACTCGTTCAATAGCTGGGCCTGGTTCCAAACAGATTTTTTTGAAATTTACCTTAATTTACCTTTTCGTCAAGGAAAAAAATAGAAACCTCTGATAGATGCCGATGGCTCAGGGCGATTGCATATGTTCAGGTATGAATGTACCAAAACTTATACTCATCATTAGGCTCATAATTTGTTACCTGTAAACTTCCCACATTTAGGAGAATTCTTGTACTTATTCAGTACTTAGCAGGCAGTTTCTAAGATTTTTTGACCTTCAAAGTCTTTAGTTAGAATGTTGTGAAGGTTCTTCATCAAAAATGGCATTACAGTTCGCGATAATAGTAGACATATGCTCTGTCTCATTTGAGCACTGCTTGTCATGGAGGTCGGGCTTTCAATCCGGCTATTTGGTCTTTACAGAAATAATGACCAAGCATAGATGAACCTTTAGAACGAGAATAACTTCCTAGGACCTGAATCCATATTTAGCACGGTTCTGTTGATGAACAGAACTCACGATCAGTATTAGGAACTCTCGTTTACCGAAACGTAAATGCTTGATTTGCCTTATGAAACTCGAAAACCGATTTTGAGACTCCTGAGATGAACCTTAAGTTCTATTCATGTGGTGATACAGATCACACAATGTGAGAGAATGATTGTTGAAAATAAGTTGAGTAATATTAGCTCGCCTATTACAGCTCATAGTACACGAAGAGCGCTATTGAACAGCGAACAGTATTCGCTCGGATCTTAAAATCGAGATGGCACTTGAATTTTGGAATTTTACGAAGTGCAGAAGATAGTCGTGATTTTCCAACGTGTACCTTATATAGTATTACCGTACAACAGGTTTGGAAAAAAAGAGCTCTCTCTTGATGCGCCAGATAATCAAGTACAATTTTAGGAAAGACTGGCTACGGAATCCGGAAATTTTCGACCATAAAAAATATTACTTCACTGTAAAACTATGAACTAAACAGAGGACTTTGACAGTAGCTAACACTATCTGTAAAATTAGCTTACGCAGACATTCAAAATCAGTGATTATATTTTTCAGATGTTCTTTGTTTCCGGCTCCATACTCTACAACAATGAGAATATAATTAAAAAACGAATAGTGCGAAAGGTAAAAAAACCAATCACGAGCATAATCTACGAATGAAAGAAGCTAGCAAATTTGTTTTTTCATATTCAAAAAGAACAATCCCGTCACTAATGTTCTCTTTCTTCAATTTATTTTTAATCGTAAACAAAATTCAGCGAAATCGATTAGGGAGCAGTGCTATTTAAGCGAATTTTCAGACAGTTATTTTAATATATAGCTGAATTTACTGAGAATAAATCATTTGAATGACGCTTATGCTTCCTCAATCCTAAAACCGTGCATAGAGCGATTTCAGATTTGTTACTCGGAATCGCATCCACTTGATTGCGATGCAGCTCTTGCTTTCTTCTTTTTATTCGAATTATTCCCGTTTCGCACACCGAATGAACTTGATTGGATGGATTTTATATCGGTCAATTAATCGAATTTACAAGAATCTTGTATCGCTGTCGATGTGACGATTCTACTATGTATGACAATCTGTAACATAATTCTTTTTAGCTCTGAAGACAGCACATCGTGTAAAATCTTCCTTTTTCGTACTGATATTCACTCTCAAAACGATTATTTGTCGTATCCGTTGTGGAATGATTTCGCCTTCATTCCAGCTAAGTTCGATGGTGTGATAGTTTTAAAACTAAGTTTATCTTAGATTGTCTAGCAAATAGTCGCTGTGAATCGAGGCCAAGCGAAATATTGCAAATTAGTTAAAGACTGCTTCGTTTTGCATACCTCTGTATCGATACGCATGTAAGTCGCGAATCTTATCGTCATTATAGCCTGATCATCGTTACATAGGTACATGCTAAATTTATTCACGAATGTCATTTTACTGTAATATACTGGCACGGATACGCTAATGTATTTCTATTAGTTTCATAATGCTGGCTGTTCTGATTAGTTTAATTCGCATGCGCAGGAAGTTCACATGTAATTAAACACTTTCATAATTTGATTCGAGGGTTCTTGTAGTAAGCTAGCTTTTAATTACATTCAGTAAAGCTTAGGCACGAAACATCTTAATCTTCTTGAATTGTTGTACAGATCAGAGAAAAAAATCGGTGGCGCAGACGTATAAACGATCATTTGACAGGTTGCGACAAATCACTTGTGCTGTGACAATTATGTAAACATTAAATTACAAACATCGGGTAGCAGCCCGTATGAAACGTTTCGAGCATTGAATCGATCTTTCATTCATATATTTAAGATCTCTGTAGGTCAGTATCGTCCAATATACAATTGAGCTTTGTAATATATCTACTAACGGACAAACCACAAGATGGTAGATAACAAGCGGCAATAAGGATAATTTGTCACACGATTAGGTCATTGCACTCGTGAACTTTAGCAACTGACAGCCAAAATAGGAAGCCTTGTCTCACCATCCGGGCAATTCACTCACGAACCACAGGGGCTGCAGGTTTTCAACAGCTCAAACACCTTGCAGCATTCGCTTTCTCTTGGCACGAAGACGATTAGCGGCGCTACCTCGCGAATAAATCTGCTTCTTCTCGGAATGAGAACGCTCATGAATAAACTCATCCTTTCACCTTACGAAGTCAGATTCTCTAAGAATTACACTCAAAATCTTCTTCGTTCTTTCATCCTTCGGTCGAATCGGATCGAGCACAAGAGGATTACGGCCATTGATATTGATCAGTTTCAAATCAGTTCTCTCTCTCATGAAAGATTTGGACCAGACGAAGCCAGTAGGAACACTTTTGATCTTCGAAAGCTTCATCTCTGATGATCAGTTTGTCACCCGCTTTTCTACTTTAGCTTCAAATTCTCGCATTAGCCAAATAGCTGCTCATGGAATAATTTTTTATACAGCTTCAGATTCCTATTGCCATGTTGTCGGGTCTTTTGATGCGCTCGTAGCACGATATACTTCTGCTCATGAATCATTTCACAAGTTTGCTTGTCAGCAAAAATGTACAATAGATTCTTGAATGCTTGACCAAAAAAATATTTAAAATAGTTGTATGCAATAACATTCACATGATCAAACAATTACATATACAGCTCTTGTATGTTCACCTGCAATCTGAATAACACTTCACACAGTAGTCATACATGTTTTGTAGTATCCACCGGAACATCTGTTTGCTCATTTTCTTGACCATAGTAATACTAACAAGCTCTGAGTTAACGCTATCGATTCGATGGCGCCTACTCGGTGTAGAGGAATCCAAGAAAGCAGATAGTTATACCTTTTGCGGCTGCAACAACCGAACTAAACTACTCGTAAATATCAGAAACCGACACCGCTTCGTCTTCTGACTTCAGCCCAGTGAAACGATAATCTATGTGGAAAAGGCAAGGTGAAGGTCGCCCACTAGACATAAATCAAATTTCATGAAAACCGCCCCTTCTGGCTCAAAAACCTACAGTATTCAATGATCGATTTCCCACAACATGTACCACGATGACATGAATTAGAAGCAATATCTGAAATATATAATCGGCTGATTATCAAGTTCTATACTTCATGCCCAATTTTTTTCTCATTTGCAGCAGCATGTAGTCGCCTTTTGATAATTTCACGATATTTCTTCATTACCAGTAAATTGGATGCAGTTGCCGCTATCTTTTCGTGTGGTAGCATGGTGCAGCAATATTGTACTATTATCGCTTTCCTCCTATTTTCTAGCCGCTGAGGGTACCCTCTCAGTATTACTTCACTGTTCAAGTTCAAAGCTGAAACGGTCACATTGTGTTGATGTTCGTAAATAGAATACGTTCCCTTTTGGAAAATATCAGCTCAATCATCATTTCGCATATGCTCATGTTCCACTGAATACCTGCTTTGTAAAATTCTGAGTTGGCTGCCAACACACTCACATGTCCTCGAGGCGTCTTGTCTAGTCCCTATCTCGCCAATTTACGTCTTTTGAACGTGAGGGAACGCATTCTTCTTTACCTAAACCATAGATCATTGAGTCACTTTTCTGCTTTCCAGTTTCAACATGCAAACGAAGCAGTCTCTTATCACTGGATACCTGTACAATTTTTTCCGCATCCCTTCAGAAAACAAGTTTACTGATTATTTTGTCCAAACTAAAGTCGTACTGTCATAGCTGCTGTTCAACATCCCGTAGACGAATTGTCTTGGCTTCTAGCCAGACAGACCCATCGACCACTTCAGCATATTTTCTGAAAAGTTACTTCATCTTCATGATTCACATTTGTACTATTCAGCTTTCTATTCCTAGCGTCCGTTAAATGTAAAGTTGTTGATCAGATGCCGATTGTTGAACAGTCTGTGCTGATATAAAGACAAGTCACAACTTACTTACGCCCCTCTGCTTGTAATCCTACTGGTATTACATTATATGAGTTTTATTGCTATATAGTGCCGTTCTTGTACTCAGACATGATATGCCTAACGTTAAAGCTAATCGCATGTCAATTTAGTACAGATTTTATAGTTTTCAACTTTAAAGAAAAGGAGCACAGTTAATTCTATGTGCCTATAGACCATATCTATATCTGTGCCCGGTTCCAAAGACAGCTATATTAGCCGAACAATTCAAGTACATTTCTGAGCAGTATATATTCTTGAGACAAAGCTTAGGTACCTATATAAGAAGATATTCTTCAGCTAAGAAACTAGGTTTTATTACAGAGTAAACTACTCAATCTCCTCACGGATCAATGTTCTTGCGCTTTTCGAATTTCTCACTCTGGACTGTTAAACGGGATTGAAAGGGGAATGAAAACGCGAGTTAGATCTGAATGAGGAAGATTTTCCCCTGTTTACTAGAAAGAGAAATTGGACTTAACGCCAACTGTTGTTCACGGATCATCGAAAATGTCAATCAGCAGTAAAACCTAATTCTGGATAATTGTTGATTATTTACTTTGTCCACCACTCTAATACTAAAGTAGTTTGCTTTTGTCTCATTGTAAGCCTGAATAACTTAGAATCTTGATTGATTTTCAAATCTTTGATGGCAGGGTGGACAACGATTGACTGTCTTCCCCTTCCAATAATTTTGGGCCCGGAACAGAAAAAGGCGAAAAGCATATTGTATTGTGTTGTCGGTGTAAGGTGTCCTGCACTTGTTCTTTAGTCCTCGCGTAAATTTTCTTCTAATATACTATGAGAGAAGCTGATTGTTTTTGTAAGCTTCCCGTCAGTGCGACTTGAATACTCCATCACCACCCCCACCGACTTCTGCTTGATGAATTCCACTGCAAAAAATTGGCTAGTGGATCAACTGGGGCTCGTTCACGACCACATTCTTCCGTACATGAGGACAAAACCTATCTAGATCTTGAACTTTTCTTCAATCCGCACTAACTTTGAAGCCTTAGTTTCGTCAAATTCGCTTCTACGACGTTCTTATTGCTAATCATCATACGTTTTCTGAGAGAACGAAAGCATGAACTCAAGGGCATTGACACTGTAATCTGTTCTGTTTTGGCGAACAAAGGCAGTAATATTGTGTATCTACCCATATACACATATTCTCCCGTGAGCATGTACAGAAACACAGTTCACCAGTTCTGCTTGTCTGCACGAAATTTTTCCTGCCGTCGCTCGTATGTCTAAGCTCCATCCGCAAAAAGTCCTGTTAAACTGCTCGGGGCACAACCATCAGCACGCTCTCACTAATTCCCACGCATGCCATCACATCTCAAACAATCATTCTTTACATCCATCTCCGCTTCTCTAGATATTGTCTGGCATCACTGAAGAACGGAAGGTGCCAAAAGTCTGAAAAGTTTAACCGTTTATCAATTGAAGCTCATTAGAAGAAACAGCAGACGTTGTGAGACGTAAGGATGACAAATTAGACTAGTATAAATGAGCCATCTACATTCACATTCTAGACAGTCTTCAATCAAACTACGCGAACACCTACAAAAAAAGAGCTCTTTTAAAAGTTAATTGTTTCACTGGTAGCATCGGCAAAATCCGTGAAGAAGATAAACATCCATAACGAAGTTGGAGACTATAGTATGTATAAACCAAGAGGACTAGACAAATTT
>JAAUYH010081777.1_pt1 | contig 10156 bp, 10 predicted proteins | sample 7278061 | NCBI WGS metagenome assembly JAAUYH01 (sample SAMN14350203, study PRJNA611818) | marine sediment metagenome | isolation source: surface marine sediment (0.6m) | place: French Polynesia: Moorea | collected 2018-08 | reverse complement strand
CTAGTGCCCTAGAACTATTTTACCTTGTTTTTTTGTCTCCCTCGCAAATTGACAGTTGGCACAGGCTACGGCCTATTTCGAGGAGTGGGTGTTTCTGGGGTTACCATATCGTGATCAGGTATTTCCACTTTGTAGCATTTGGTAACCCTTACTATACCGGTTTCTTTCCAACTAATTTTCGGAATTTCGGAATACTTTAGAAACAATATCTACAGCTGGTTCGGCATTGATTAAATTCCACTAAAACTAGATCCAGAAAAGGTTTTCGTTCTTTCACTTACGCGGTGAAGTATAAATTGTATTACTGTCAGATTATTTTCCGACTCCGACCCTACAATATCAACAATCGACCCCTCCACTAGAAAATTTTCCAGACATAAATTGCGTCTGGTACCACGGACCGCTAACGGTCAACTTTGAAATCTTTTGTCGTTAGAATTACGGTTTAGAAGAATGTGTTCAGCAAACTTTTTCAGAATCTCAAAACCGATTCTGAACTGAATAAATCAAGAAATGAACATTATCTGGAGTCTTTTAACTCTTTGAAATTTAAGGCGGAAATTCAAACTATTGGTGCTCAATCAAAACTTTATTATGAAAACCTATTTGAGCGAGTTCAGGAAAATGATAACTTACATCGCTTTTAAGGCGACTAACCTGGTCGTTGCAATAAAGATTGTGCTATTAACACAGAAAACAACTACTGCTGCCATGAAAGAAGTTCAAATTATTATCTGAATATAGAAATCCAGAACCCGTTACCACAACCAAACAGCAGTTTTTTTCTCCTATACTTCGGTAAAATTAATCTTTCTTGGGTTATATTTGAATATTTATTATTACATAATTAGTTGTCTGGAATATTCAGATGAATATTCTGTGTCTCATGAATGGCGGCGAAAATTATTTATTCAACCATCGGTAAGAATCCAAATGAAATTTATCTGTAATCTACAGGTACTCTTTCAAATATTAGAATAGCTTGGTTTTAGTCAGTATTATTTACCACAAAATCTTACCGTACTTTTACAATATTCCAGGTTTCAGTTGATAAGGCTAATAAGAGAGAGCGAAGAAAAACTGATTTCTACTCTCACTACAAATTTTTTTCAACCACGATCTATAGCAAGCAAGCTATATGTATATTTATAGGCATACATTACATTGTATACATCAATATCGCTGGATAGATATGCACTGTTGTTCAGTTATTCATGTTTCTGTGTTGCAATAATCAGTTGAAAAGGAAGTTCATTAAAAATTTTTGCTTTTCCCTATTGTTCAACCCTTCTTATCTAAACCTCGAAAATTGATATCGACTGGAGGACTATGTGAAACGACAGAATTTTTGTGTAGTAAGCCGGTTCGTTTAATGTCTACCGCTTGTTTGATTCATAATTTCCCAAGAGTCGAGAAAATATTTCTATTGCGCAAAGAGAATTGTTTTTGTTCGAACCTTCTACTCAGACTTATCGACGAATACGTAATAAATTTAAAATTTGCAGTAGAATTTGTCGAAGAAGATACTTCGTGAAACAAGGTAGTCTATAGTTTTGTTAAAATGCAGGGGGTGGACAAAATTCCAGAACAGCGTCGTTTGGAGCATCGTTTGTAAGGACTAAATCGGGCGAAATTCAACAAAATTCAGGGTTTCTCCTTGTAATGCTCCGATTGAATTTTTCGAGAAAACGAGCTTCCTCGATTTTCTTTAGGGTTCAGGAGTCGCTCAAGTGCATTGCTGTCGGTAGTTTTGAAAGCGTCGGCGCATTCTTGCGCACATTGTACATGGTACATCAGAATTAACTGAGGCGGCTGACAATGAATACGTTAGCGGCAGTAGACTGAGAGCAATCTCGCGTCTCGACTTATGTTCTTCATCACGAAGCGCATGTTGTTCGTGAAGTACGCTAAGTCGCGAAATTAGTGTCCTCGCCAACTAAAGGGGTTTCAAAAATGAGAAAGAGAAAAATTAAAAAGCCGTAGAAAATAAAAGTAGAAATTAAGTAACAATATAAATATTGTGAACAGTTCCAATCTTAGAACAAAAAATGAGTGAGCACCGTACTCAAGCCGTTTCAACCAAGAAGCAGAGAAAGCAAGTCGCTAACTGGATGATTTTAAGAAGTGGCAAATTCTGGCTCTGCCAAAAACATCTCGGCGAAAGCAGTTGACAGGTTTTCTCCGATTTTCAGATTATCTGATACTAAATCACGACAATCTTGTGTGAAAAATATTCTTCAGTGGTTTCTAAATCACGACCAATTTTTAACTGCACCCAAGTCTGAAAATGAGTTAATTTCTATTTTCTCACGATCTGTTCCTGGATTTCCAACAAATTAATTCAATTGAAAACGTTGCCGGGCGGTGAAAGGAAGCGCTGTGATTGGTTGTAATGCTTAAACGAACTTTTATTTTTAGAATTTGAGAAATTCAGTTCTATTAATATTAGGTTGGTGTAATTATTACGCGAAGAAGAATCGGTATTCACATCACAAGGTATCGATCCGATTCTCGAGCAATCAATTATCAGTCATATCACGTGTGAATGGATTGATTCTTTTTTGAGTCAGTTTAATATCGTTGTGGGACAATTAGTTCCTATTTAATCCTACTACCAATTAATTATTATCTGCGAAAGATGATCTCAGAATATAATATTTTGATATAACTCGTAAAGAGGCATGTGGCGATGAGTTTAGGCGACATGAGTAGAAGAAAAGAATATAAATAGTGAGTAGGAAATAATAAACAGGCAGTTCAGCTCGAATCAAGTTCCGACCTCCTAGTTGTAGAATATAATTACTATACAATTAAGCTACGTATGCAATCTGGATCATCATCTCCATCTCCATTTCACACATTAATGCTCTAGAAAGTCATTTCATATCATTCGGGTTGCCTACAGAAAAGCTTTATAGCAAATTAGTATGATGAGAATTTGAAGGAAAATTTGGACGAAACCCAATTTATTTTTAACACAGATGAAAGAAAAACAATGGGTGTGTGTGGGTGTGCAAAAGTCAATTATAGAAACGTTGCTGGTAGTGGGGATGGATTTACACTCATTCTATGTTTACATGGAGGGCCGAATGCAATATTAATAAATCCATTCATTTTATTGAAAATGGTGATCAAAAAATCTAATGATGAATTTAACTGACAATATATCAGTAATTTTTTACAGAACTCAAATGCTGCTTGAATGAATGGCTAAATGAATTTCGTGCAATATCCAAGGATATTTCTGATCATAAACGTCATCTTTCTTCAGACAACTGCTCGAGGCACCGTGTTCCTGATCATTTTGAAAGTTCAGTAGATTCAATCTAGACAAAGCTTGTCTTTTTACATGCTTACGCGATCGGTTTATGTCAACCATTGGACTCTTTTATTATTCAAAAACTGAAATCTGTGTTATGACGAGAGTGGGAAAAAGAAGAAATTATTTAAATGCATCTGGAAATTGGTATACTGGCCCCAGATCTTCTGGAAAATTTATTAATCTTCGAAAAAGCGTATTATATGCGCCTTGATAATTGCGTGAATGAAGTGCATTTCATAATCGATGACAATGGTATTTCGCTTCCACGAAAAGCTATGATCAAATGTGGATTGTTTCTCAAAACAAACGGATAATAGGAAATTACTCCATTGTTCGAAAATTTACAAAACATTTGTTGCCCGACAACCGATGGAATGTAGTGGAACGGAGCCAGATTTCAATTAATGGTTTAGAATTAAATTAAATCCCGACAAAATTTGTTTTACACTAGTACTTAGTACGACCAAATCGTAAGGACGCTAATTTCACGACTTAGGGTACTGTTTGAGATTGCATCGAGTGAGTCACCATTCTGACGGTGAGTCTCTATAGCTTGGACACCAGATCGAGTAGTGTGTCAAGCCTTTCTGCGGTTGGGCCAAATAAGGAGATAAATCGTTGAGTCCGTATCTTTGTCCAAATTACCCTCGCGGGGAAGGCACGTTTCGATACCGGTACTGTATCCTTCGAATCCAAATTCAGCAGCTTAAGTACATTTATGTGAAGGAAGTGCAAAGAAAGGCGGAACTATTTCTTATAACGTTTCCAAATTAATAGGGAGCTTCTTGTGGAGGAAGGTGCCGCTATACACGTGATGAGTACCGATATGTTCATTCTTCTTGTTCCCAGAATTCGTTCAAGTGACATTCTACAAGTGGTCAGACGGAAACCAGGTGATGCTGCTTACCTTGGCAAATAAAGCATGCCATCCACAGAAAGGCTCAAAGACTTGGTTCGCAGAGCCACACATGCATTGGTTACTTCTTTTGTCTTCTCAGAACTGGTCGTTCTATCTTCACTACGTGGCCAGTAATAGATTGCCACATGTTCCAAACTGTGACATACTCTTAAACGAGGAATAAAATCAACTATGTGTTTCGTGTGCCAATAAGTGATGATGATATAATGCAGATGTTCATTAGCTCGTTGAAGTTCGGAAATGGGAGAACCATTCAGCACTATCTGCTTTTCGTCCGTCTCGCTGCAGCTGAATGAAAACGAGCCGGTAAGCTCACGCAAGTTTGAGACATAACCAGCGATACTGCATAATACCTTCGGATTCTTCACCGAGAAGAAGGATAACTTCTGCAAACACGGTAATGGCTCGACAAAAATCGATTCTATCATCTCATCGCTGGCTTCATCCCACGAACTGAGTATTAATTCCTGGATATTACCAAGCACAGGAAGAAAGTCACGTGGAAGTGTACCAGATTCATACTCCAGTTCAAATTTCTGCAAACGAGGTCCAATAACATGCAAGCTATCGATGTCATAGTCCTGATAGTGAGTACACACTCTGCAATCAATCCATACATTAGGTGGACAAACATTGAGAATTGCGCGCAGGCCGTCTTCATCGAAGTAACTAGATAAGTCAAGCACCAAAAAACGAAGTGACTTCAACGCGACAAGGTAATCGGTTACAGTATTCTGAAAACTTGCTCATGCAAACTTGTGCAGATTCAACAAGTCCAACTTTTCCATTCGCGTACAATGACGTGCGATACAAACAAGTTCCCAGTAAGATAGTTCGCCACGAAATTCGATTAATGTATTCCCCACAGCACTCCATAGTGGTTCGAGACTTGCTCGATATTCAGTAAAACGTGAACTGAACGCTTTGAGCGACTTGCAATAGCTTGAACAGTCTTTTTCTTCGTCCGATGAGCAATGATTTCCAAGCTTTCTAGAGAGCCGCCGCAAGCGTTTAAAATCCTCTCCAACAACGATTCAGTACCATATGAAATTTTCAGCTCACGTAACGAACAAAGTTGTTCACAATTAATCCGTCGATGTTCCCGTCGAGAAATAGTTAAGCGAGTCAAATGTGGAGCCATCGTTGCACTTAATAAAGTGTGCTCGTGCCAAGTCCTGAACTTAAACTCAACGGTCATCAACGATTTGAACAACCCACGTGAAGTAACGCTTAGCCCACCACTAATCTGAAGTACGGTCCGTGTATCGTTATCATTGACCGAAGGTAACCAATTCTGACTGTAGGGCTCGTCAGAAAGGTGTTTCACCACAGCACGCAGCAACTCCGCCGGAATAGAATCGAAGTAATAAGTTGTTCGTGACACAGCTTGACTGTTTTGGGAATCAGATCCAGACGGTCGGCAAGATGTGGTTGAGGATGTAGCATCATGGTAAGCGGAAGAAAGTGAACTAGCAGAGCGTTTCATGAAATGAGGAATTGTAGGAAGCGATGCGGTGAATAGCCAACGTTTCTAACAAGTGATTCCGTACCAAAACTATTTCATTCGGCAATGATAACTACAGTCTGATGTACAGGTGCCAGTAATAGGAGTTCACCAGATATTACCGAATGAGAAGTATTTGGAAACTCTCACTATCCTGGTTACTTACCAATAAATTATCGGAAATTTTTCTGAATGAAAACAATATCGGCAGGGCCAGGCGAAAGCCATGATTTAGAACTAGATTATCAATTAAAATTATTAAAATTTTCTCTTGATTGCAACCGTCGATTCCAGACCCTATTGCGTAGTTCTACTCCATTTTTTCTATTCCAAAAATCTCTAGAATCACCGTTGTCGCAAGGACCGAAATGTGGGCGCGATGCCATTACAAGACCTGTTTTTACTGCAAATCCAGAACCGCGCATTCAGATAGGACAGGTACTACTACCAATACAGCTCTCAGAAATCCAGATCCTATTAGTTGAGGCTTCCATTCGAAATTGCAGCGCCGCTGTTCGGGCTGCCGACAGCGGTTCGGCTATCAAATATCACGTGTGGCGAGTTGACCCTGTGGATGAATTCAACCCCCTACTCTAAGCAACACAGCGACAAGAGGAGATTATTTCAGGCTTTCTGCATTGTGCGGTACGACAATGATATGCTGCGGTGTCCTATGGAACAAACTGAAGAGCAGGATGAGAATCAAGAGATATATATCAGATGTATCTACTATCTGTAATGAGGCTATAGTGACGCTGTAAACAGGCGCAGTAGTCAAGAGCGGAGGTAGTGAAAACAACCAAAGTCCGCAAAACGTTCTTCTTTCAGCGTTTGAACAGCTGCTGGTGATGATAGCCGCAAATTATTTGGGAGTCATGCAAAATACAAGCGACGAATCTGTTTCTGTGGTTGTATCGTAACTTCACGCACGATAGGTGTTCCGCCGCCCAAGCATGTTGCATAGAGTTAAGCAGGTTAGCATTTTGTGGAGTAAAAGGAAGCTGTGAAAGCGCAATGGACTGTCTGCCGTGACTTTGCAGCTCTGTATTAGCAGTAGCAAAGTAGAAAATACTCGAGCAATTGAGACGCGCTGTAATTGCATTGAATTTCAACCAAAGCAGGAATGCGTGCATATTCATTTGATCTGGAGCGAAATTACGTTAAGAGCAATGTTAATAAGCTTTGTAACTAGCTTCATAAAGCCAACCTGCACTGAAGAAGGTAGAGACGAATGACGCTGTATGGAATACGAAAATATCTCCAGCGAAAGTATTCGAGCACGGCAGGTGTTTCAAAGAGAAATCTTCCTGGTGCATATGCGCACGTCCGCTGTTGTATTGTTAGACAACAGGTCAAATTGGCTTTGCTCATCAGAAAAAATGAGGGCCAGATTGATACATCTTGTTCTGCTGTTTCCTAGAACAGAGGATTATGTGTTCATGAAATGAAATTGCTGGCTGAAATTAGTAGTCGCCAGTGTTATGTTGAGTTGACCAGCATCGAAGAAGAAGGAGGAATGGATTGTGATCAACTTTCCGATATTGAAAGATTGCAGCATAGAAACTCAACAGTTATGAATGCTTCTCATCGCACGACGAAGTTTGTTGCGCGTGAATCAGAAGAAAAGCAGTATTACGAATTTGATATACGGCGACTAAGAAAAGTTTAACGGGTGCAAGGTGAGTGGAAAAAGAGCTGTACGGTGGAAGGATTCATTTACTTACTGCACCTCCTGCCAATTTGAACATGTGCCAGAATACAGCACATCTTCCCTAGCAAGAGCTGTAACGCTTCACACGCTACATCACGAATGCTTCAAAGTTTCTGTTTTGGATAGTTCGTGCACTAAATGTGGTTCGCTCGCTGCATTAGAAGAAAAAGACGAAGGTTATCCTGCTTAAGTAAGTAGCACGTACTAACGAGAGTACTTTTGGATAGCTGGCTGACGGATATTTGTGGAACAGGTGGAACTTTTAGAAACGTTTTTTATCATGGGAATCGAGATGTTCAAGTAAGACTGCAGGATTTCTTCGATAGATTCTGCTCTATCTTAGAGCAGACAAATAGCTAACGACGCGTTCTGCAAGTTTTTAATATTGCTGCAATTCCCAAACACAGGCGGCTATAAAGATTTATTTTCATGTAAGAGGTGCACCACAAGAAATGGAAGTGGTGAACTTCGGATGGATGCTGCGGTAATTGATGGAACAGCACTCGGTATTCTTGGCAAGCTTCCATCATTTGAGCGGGTGGCATGTATTGTACCACCAGTTGCTAGAATACCCAGGAAGCAGTAGATCATGAAGGAACCGAAGAGCCGTGCGTTCGTAGATGGGATACTCACTTCTGCTAGACGACAGTTAGGGGATACTGAATTCATATCAATGCTCCTCAATAAGTTGAAATTATGCAGGGAGGCGTTGTACGCGAAATTTTTTCCCTCCCTTCTAGTGAAGGAAGAAGAATAATACGTTGCAGTATGCTTTTTGAGGATGTGCTTCTCAGTTAGATCCAGCAATGCTTTAGGGCCCACCAATTCTAGTAACGAAGAAGAGTTGTTGGAGTAGAAAGGCCATGGTTCCATTTTTTATCACTGACGGCATAAATTCCAAGAAACAGATTTAAGTAGGTCAGTGACTAACTTCGGCAGGTGCATCTTATCAATTTCCATCGCTGCAGCGACTATTCGGAATACTGCATCCGCAATACATGCTACAATACTTCATGAAAGGCAGATATCATTCTCCATGCACTCGCATGCAGCTCAAAATTTAATCTGAGCTGCTTGTTCTTCTGAGCTGCTTGCAGCAGCTCAAATTTGTAGCAAAACTGTTCATTTACCAGCGCAATAGGCAGCTTATTTATCTGAATCTGCATTGACTTGAGCAATGAACCGCTGCGGAAATTGGTATAAGAGACAGCGCGTGTGCTTCACTACTCAGTGAAAGTACGGGATAAATTCTTGAACAGCTACGCAAGTCAAAAATGTGCGAGTGCCCAGATAGTTATATCTCGAGCCGAGGCCATTCAAGCTCGGAAGCCGAGAGCTTTTCGAAATCACATCTTCGATTCATAACCTGAGGATCTAATACCCTTCTTAACTGCTAGGGCAGTATTCATAAAGCTCAGAGCTATCATTAGAAGAAGGGAAGGGAAATCAGGTATAACTGCTTCACTCTTCCGCAGAACTATAAATAATTATGGGCCTGTCAATATTATGGGTGTTTGAAATGAATCCATCATCTTGTGCTATTTCGCCTGTAGAACTTGTTCGACTTACATTTGCTAGCCGTAAATTCTGAATTAAAATAGTTGTAGTAGCTCTAGATACGGACGTTTTACGTCTTACAATGACGTTATCGCATCAACTGACACCAAAATTCAAAAGTATTCATGAACTTTAAAGCTGTTACTAGAAAAAAGGAAGGCAAGTCAGATAGAACTGCTTCACTCGTTCACCATACTTTCAAAAAATTATGAGCCTGTCTATGTTATGAGTGTACGAAATAAATCCATTATCTGTGGTATTTCTCCTGGAGAACTTGATTTACGTAGATTTGGTAGCCGTAAATTCAAATTGAAATATATTTAGTACCCCTAAAAACGGCATTATTGCATCCACCACCACAATTAATAGCGCCCGCTCCTTCGTCAACAATTTCTTCCTCTACATCTGAGTATGGTGGCATTATAGAGCTTTTGTACATCAATGCGATGAAGGAGAAGGTTTAAAAACCCCAATGGTACGACTACAGCAAACGGCAAGGAAAGTGTCTTCAATAATGGCTGAAGGGAACGATGTTTACTGTATGGCCTCTGTCGCTGGTAATCAGGGCGAGAACCAGATAGTGTATCCCATATATTCACCTGTTCTCATGTCTGCTTTGCGAAGATCGAATTGGGAGGGCTCTATTGCCTGCAGTTGTAGTCCGAAAAATTTCTACTCGAAGCGCCCTGGCCATCAACACTCCCACAAAAAATCTTACTCTTAAAATCAATCTTGGTTTAATTATTCTCCCACTATGTTTAGATGGGGATGACATGGTTCGAAGCCGATGTACAACAGCGCTTCCTTCAACGGACCATTCGACTTATGGTTTTTTGCAGTCATGAAATGGTGGGGCGGCTGAACAAGGTTGATTCGTACGCGCTCTCCAACATTGACAGGCGCCTATTTAACAACCTCTTCGCGGGAGCGAAGAAACAAAAAATTGTAAGCGGTCCTATGAATTACAAGATACTCACCATTCCCTGAATGAAAGGAACATTCAATTTTGTGTATAGACCCACGCGGAACAAAATAAAACGACTGCGGACAGTCTACAAAGGTGCTGAAGAAGGACTAGGATGAGGGACGTACTGTTTGATGAGGAAGGAGGGTGGACGAGAGAACTACTGAGGTGCTTAGCTT
>JAAUYH010221973.1_pt1 | contig 10158 bp, 8 predicted proteins | sample 7278061 | NCBI WGS metagenome assembly JAAUYH01 (sample SAMN14350203, study PRJNA611818) | marine sediment metagenome | isolation source: surface marine sediment (0.6m) | place: French Polynesia: Moorea | collected 2018-08 | reverse complement strand
GGTCGAGCACGGCGACCCTGAAGCCGTTCGCTTCCAGCCGGGCCGCCGTTGCGGCAATCAGGCTCGATTTGCCGCTGCGATCGGGCGCGACCAGGTGCGCATAGCGTCCGCCCATGATGGTGTCGAAGAGTACGTCATCGGCACGTCGCTTGACGTAGCTCGCGCGCACGGCGTGGAGCGGCTGTCCGACACTGAAAAATTCGTCCGATTGTTCCGCCATGCATGAATCCCGTGCGACTCGCTGATGTATTCTGTGCAAATAACAAGGGCTTAACCAGTGCGCGAACCCCCAAAACTGCTAAAAAAAGACCTTTTCGGCGAAGTCCGGCTGGAGACGACGGGTGGCCAGGCGCAGATCGTGCGCGACGTCACTGCGGCCCCCGCCTGGGCGCGGCCGCTGGCTCGCTGGCTGATGCGCCGCGAGGCGCGGGTGCTCGCGGCGCTGACCGGCATGGATGGTGTTCCACAGCTCGTCGGGTATGACGCGTCTACGCTCAGACGCAGCTACCTCGATGGCGAGCCGATGCACGTCGCCCGACCTTCCGATGCGGCCTACTTTCGCAAGGCATCGCGCCTGCTCCGTACCCTGCACCGCGCCAACGTGGTGCACAATGACCTTGCAAAGGAACCTAACCTGCTCGTGCGACCGGACGACAGCCCGGCATTTATCGACTTTCAACTGGCAAGCCATATGTCGCGCCGCGGTCGCCTGTTCCGCCTGCTTGCCCGGGAAGACATACGGCACCTGCTGAAACACAAGCGCAGCTATTGTGCAGATCACCTGACCGCGCGTGAACGCGCGATACTGGATAACCCGTCGCCCGCATCCCGGGCTTACATGCGTACCGTCAAACCCGTGTACCTGTTCGTGACCAGGCGCCTGCTCGGGTGGGCCGATCGCGAGGGCGCCGGCGACCGCGGTGCGCGCGCGTGAGTTTCTGCTAGACTGCCCGCGTCGCAGGATATCGCAGGAAACCGATCGTGGATTTTTGCCATCAACACAACCTGGTCGAGCCGGAATCCGCCGGGCGTGAACGGCGCTACGGCATTCGCGTCACGCTGCCTGAAAACGACACGCTAAGGAACCTGCTCGGTGACGATTGGGAGCGCCTGCACTGGTTCCCGACCGAAGCCGAACGCGATCGCGCATTCGACAAGATGGCTGAGCGGCACGGCTACTACCGCCTGACGGACTCGCCGACGCAGGTTCTCGAAAAGCTCGAGAAATAGACCCGCTAGCGCGGCGGCGAACCGACGAACAGGTAGAAGTTCGTCCTGCCGCCCTCGGCAAATCCCGCGGCCAGGTATACCGGACCCAGGAACGTATTCATGCCAGCGAACACGCTGCCGTTCAGCTGCATCGAACCGAAACTCATTGCCGCGCGCTCGTCCCAGACATTGCCGGCTTCGGCCGATGCGCCCAGGTAAACCGGCGTGTCGAAGAGGCCGCCCGCGGAACTGCCGACCCGCCGATACCAGACGAGCTTCGCGAGGGCGGCATGAGGACCCGCGATATTGCCGCGCTCGAGCCCGGAAAGCCTGAGGAATCCGCCGAGCGGAAAGTAGTCCTGAATACCCGACCGCGAACTGACCGTCGTCGCATAGCTCAGGCCAAGCGAGAAGGTGCTTTTACCTCGACTAATGGCCGCAAGCAGGTCCGTTTCGACGGTATCGAAGGAATTGTCCGCACCCAGGCCCTCACGTGACCCTGTCCAGATGATCTCTGCGCGTGCCCCGCTCCGCGGGAAATGCGCACTGTCGAGGGAATCGAATCGAAACTTCGCGAATACGCCGCCCGAGTCGAAGTCGAAATTCGGGATGGCCGGGTCACCGACCTTCACCCGTGCTTCACCTGTGCCGGCGAAGATGCCGCTTCGGAACTCGCCGACGCGTCCAAGCTCGTAGCCGACATCCAGGCCGGCTTCAGCGCGCGAAACGCGAAACCTTGCCGTCGTGTTGTCTTCGTCGAAACCATTGAGGTTCCATTGCTCGAGATCCAGGCGCGGCGCCACGAAAAACCTCGAATTGAAGCTAAGCGGCTGGTAGAACTCCGTGAACAGCAGAGGATCGGTGCCGAGCCTCAGATCGGTGCGCCATTCGGCACCAAGACGGTTGATGCCCATGCGCGTGTGTCGCACCGCAAGGTTGAATGACGAGGACCCTTCGAAGTCATCCTCGAGCGATACACCGAACTGCAGTATGTTGGGGCCCCAGCTTTTCGGGCGTGCAAGAAACTCGACACCCGTGTCGTCGCCCATACTCACGAGACGGTAGCTGACTTTCTCGTACAACTGCAGTCCGTGCAGCCGCCGGGCGTCGGCTGCGAGGCGATCGGCATCGATCGGATCGCCGGCTGCCGACTCGAGCCGCGTTTCCAGCACCTGCGGTGACAGTTTTCCACCGTGAACGACGCTGACGGCGGCGAGCTGTCCTTCGACAACGGGGCGCGGCGCACGATTCGCGCGGTATTCGCGGTACGCTGCCTCGGTCAACGAAAGCGGTTCGAGCCTCGCGGATTGCTCGCGGGTCGCCTCGACGCCGGGTTCGATCGTCTCCGCGACGCCGCCGAAATTCGTCGAAGCAAACAGCCCGAGCTCGGGACGAATGAGCACGTCGTCTTCGCTCAGCGTCTCGATCTGCCGCAGCGTCTCCTTGCGAATCAGGATCGTCAAAATCTGTTCCGAGATCGTCAGCGCAGAGTCCAGGTCCTCGGTCGGGTACAGCGGAAACTCCACGTCGACAGCAATGACCACGTCGACGTCCATCGCACGCACGACGTCGATCGCGAGGTTGCCAACGATGCCGCCATCGACGAGCACTTTGCCGTCAATCTCGACCGGCGCGAACGCAGCGGGCACCGACATGCTCGCGCGGATGGCCATGGCGAGGTCTCCGCGATCGAGGACGACGGCTTCCCCTGTTGCTATGTCCGTCGCAATGGCACGGAACGGGATCGGCAGCTCGTCGAAACGAGTCACGTGCGACGCGTCGAGCGTCAGCTCGCGCAAAATCAGGTCGAGCTTCTGTCCCTGTATCACACCTTGCGGGATCACTAGTCCGCCGTCACGCACGCCGACCTCGAAATCCATCGGAAACTCCCTGTCGTCCTGTTTGCGGCGAAAGCTCAGGTCCGTTCGCGGCGGCTGGTCGGTCAGCGCCGCAACCCAGTCCATCGAGCTGACCAGCGCCTCGAGCTCCGCCGAGGACATGCCCGTCGCGTACAGGCCGCCAACAATCGCCCCCATGCTCGTGCCGGCGATCGCATCCACCGGGATTCGCAGCCGCTCGAGCTCACGCAATACGCCGATGTGGGCCGCGCCGCGCGCACCGCCGCCACCGAGTACGAGTCCGACGCGCAGGCGCCCTGCGTCGTCATCATCGGCCCGGACCGGCTGCGGCAAACCCGAAGCCAGCAGAAGCAGCACGGGAACCAGGCATACGCATCGGTGGAACATCGGCATCTCACAGGTGTCGGGTAAGGCGAAGAACGCGATTATAATGACGGCTCTATCCCGAGGGTGGCATGAACACGGTTTTTTCACGGACGATCTGCAAAGCATGGATGGCGCTGCTGACCACTCTTCCGGCGGCACCTGCGCTGTCGCAAGAGGCAGAGGCAATCGACGAGTCCCGTATCGAGGAGCTCGTCGTGACAAGCCAGCGTCGCGAGCAAGTGCTGTTGACGCATGCCGGCAACATTGCCGTGCTCGGCGCCGACACGGTGCGCGGCGTTGCGCATCACCATATCCACGAGCTCATGACACGCATCGCCGGTGTCTGGATCAATCGAGCCAGCGGCCAGGAGCACCTGACCGCGATACGTTCGCCGGTGCTCACCGGTGCCGGCTCTTGCGGCGGCTTCCTAAACCTCGAGGACGGCATCCCGATCCGGCCTGCCGGTTTCTGTAACGTCAACCAGATGTTCGAACTGATCACCGAGCAGGCACAGCGAATCGAGGTCATTCGCGGGCCCGGAAGCGCGTTGTACGGCTCCAATGCGGTGCACGGTATCGTCAACGTCGTCATGCCGATGCCGGGCGCATCGCGCAGCCCGCATGCCGCCGTCGAAGTCGGATCGAACGAGTTCGTCAGGGTTCGCGGAGAATTGCCATTTGACCGCGCGTCGCCGGTGCTCGTCAGCGGCGTGTATGTGGATGACGGCGGCTTTCGGGACGACGCCGGCTATGAGCAGGCGAAGCTGCACCTCAAGGCGAAGGGCGCACTGTTCGGAGGCGAGCTGACGGGCGGATTGTCCGCAACGTATCTCGACCAGGAAACCGCCGGCTTCATCCTCGGGGAGGATGCCTACCGAGACCCGGACGTCAATCGCAGCAATCCCAACCCGGAGGCGTTTCGCAAAGCGCGCAGCCAGCGCGTTTACGGGCTGTGGAAGCGACAGGTCAGCGGCATCGATATCGATGTGCGCCCGTACCTGCGGCACGGCGACATGGAATTCCTGCAGCATTTCCTGCCCGGGCAGCCGCTCGAGGAGAACGGCCACACGAGTATCGGCGCGCTGACCGCCGCGACCACAAGCCGCGGCGCCGGTGTCTACGTCTGGGGTGCCGATATCGAATTCAGCAACAGCTTCCTGCGCCAGACACAGGACGGGCCGACGGAAGGCTCGCCGTTCCTGATGGAGACGCGCCCGGAGGGTAAACACTATGACTACGAAGTCGACACCTGGGTAATCGCGCCGTACGTTCAGGCGGAATGGACGATCAACGAGCGCATGACTGCTCACGGCGGCATACGCTTCGAGTACCTCGAGCACGATTACACGAACCTGATGATCAGTGGCAATACCCGCGACGACGGTACGCCCTGCGGCTTCGGGGGCTGCCTCTACACGCGGCCCGAAAACCGGCGTGACAGCTTCACCAATGTGGCCCCGAAACTCGCGTTCAGCTACGAGTTCGACAGGGCCCTGACGGCCTACGCGAATCTCTCGCGTGGCTTTCGTGCGCCCCAGGCTACCGAACTCTATCGCCTGCAGAGTGGTCAAGACCTTGCCGATCTGAAGTCCGAGCGCATCGACAGCATCGAGATCGGACTGCGCAAATCGGCCGCAGAATGGAGCATCGACGTCGCCGCCTATTTCATGCGCAAACGGAACAGCGTGTTGCGCGATTCGAACGGATTCAACGTCAGCAACGGGCGCAGCCGTCACGAGGGCATCGAGACCGGGGTCAGCTGGCTGATCCACCCGTACTGGCAGCTGGCAAGCAGTATCAGCTACGGCCGGCACTCCTACGATTTCGACCTGGTTGCCGCGCGCGGCGAGACCTTCGTATCGGGACGGGACGTCGACACCGCACCTCGATGGCTGGCCAGCGTTGATCTGACGTTCCGACCGAACGACCACCTGGATGCCAACCTGCAATGGACGACGATCGGCAAGTACTACCTGGATGCCGGGAATAACTTCACCTATCCGGGGCACGACCTGTTCAACCTGCGCCTGAACATGCGGCTCACGCAAACGCTGGATATCGTGGCGCGCCTCAACAACGCAACGGACGAACTCATCGCCGACAGGGCCGACTTCGCGTTCGGCAACTACCGCTACTTTCCCGGCCGCGGCCGCGAGCTGTTCCTCGAGCTGCGTTACACGCCCAGCGAATCGCTGTAGGCGTGCAGCGCATCGAGTTCGGCGCTCGTCGCCGCGTCATCCCACTGCATTTCCGTTGCCGCGACAGAAGCGACGGCGTCGTAGAGCGGCCGGCCCTGGTCGGCACGGAGCCCGATCATCAGTCGCCGGTAGACGATGTCGACCAGCGTTCGCGCAAATTCCTCGCGCACGGCCATAGCCACCTCGGCCGCCAGGACCGTACCGTCTTCGTCGAGCGTCTTCGCGAGAGATACGTCGAGGCGCGCGATCTCCACGATGCGTCGAGCACGTCCACCGTAGACGGCAATAAGGCGCTCGATGCCTTTTTCCGACAGTCCGCCGAATTCCTCGAGCGCGACGCGCGCCTCATCGAGACCGTAGCCTCCCGGCAGCACCGTGTCGTGAGTACGGCATTCCGGCAACTTGCGATGCAGCAGTTTGCCGACTTTGTCGACGGTCTGCTCGGCGAGGTTGCGGTACGTCGTGAGCTTGCCGCCGATGATCGAAATGAAACCGCCACCGACCTCGCGGTTCAGGCGAATGATGTGCTTGCGCGTAATCGCCGATTCGGGCCCTTCGGTGCGACGCGGCAGCGGCCGCACGCCGGAATACGTGTAGTGCACGTCATCGCGCGACAGCTTGGCAGCCGGAAAGACGCGGTTGGTCTCGGCAAGCAGGTAGTCGATCTCGGCGCGGCTGGCGCGGATGGCATCGAGATCGCCGTCGTAACGTATGTCGGTCGTGCCGATCAGGTACTGGTCGTTCCACGGGATGATGAAGAATGGCCGGCCGTCGCTTGCGGCTTCGACGTAGAACGCACTTCCCGGGGCGCCATCGAACACACCGACAATGATGTGGCTGCCTTTGGTGCCGCCGATAAAGTCAGTGTCTTTTGCGCCTGCCGCCGCGAGCACGTCGTCGACCCAGGGGCCGGCAGCATTCACGAGCACGGTGGCCTCCAGCTCGTCTTCTTCGCCGGTCAGCGCGTCGCGATAGCTGACCCGGTTGCCGCCATTCGCGTCGATGGCCGTGACCTCGCTGTGCGTCAGTACGGTTGCACCCGCCGCTTTGGCGGCCAGCAGGTTCTCGAGTACGAAGCGTTCGGCAAACGCGATTTGAGCATCGTAGTAGCAGGCCGCCGCGCGCAGGCCAACGGTATTGAGACCGGGTTCAGCGGCGATGAGCTCGTCGCGTCCCAGCATCTGGTGCCGCGGAAGTTTTTTGCGCCACGACAGCAGGTCGTACAGCAGCATGCCGATGCGTATGATCCACGGTCCCCGCCGCGCCGATCGATAGATCGGGATACTGATACGCAACGGCTCGACCAGGTGCGGCGCAATCACGCGCAATATCCGGCGTTCGTGCAGAGATTCGTAGACCAGCGGAATCTCGCCATATTCGAGATAGCGCAGCCCGCCGTGAATCAGGCGGCTGGAGATCCAGGAGGTTGCGCTACAGACGTCGCCTTTTTCGAGGATCGCTACGCGCATGCCTCGCAACGCGGCATCGCGGGCGATTCCGGCGCCGTTGATACCTGCCCCGACGACCGCGAGGTCGTACTGCGGCAAGTTGCCGCTCACGCGGGCCTGACCTGACCGCTGCCGCGAACGACGTACTTGAAGCTCGTGAGCTCGTTTGCGCCCACGGGTCCTCGTGCGTGAATCCGGCGCGTGGCAATACCGATCTCGGCACCCATGCCGAACTCACCGCCGTCCGCAAATTGCGTCGACGCATTGTGCAGCAGGATGGCGCTGTCGACGTTGTGGAAGAACTTCTCCGCCGCCGCTTCGTCGGCCGTCACGATGGCCTCGGTGTGCCCGGAGCCATACCTGCGTATATGGTCTGTTGCCGCATCGATGTCATCGACGATGCGGACCGAGACGATCGCGTCGAGGTACTCCGTGGACCAGTCTTCCTCCGTAGCGGGCACGGCATCGATGATCCTGCAGACGTCCTCGTCACCGCGGACCTCGCAGCCAGCATCAGCGAGCGCCGCGGCCACAGGCGGCAACAGTGTTTCGGCAGCGCTGCGATCGACGAGAACGGTCTCTGCGGCTCCGCAGATCCCGGTACGACGCATCTTCGCATTCAGAACAATGTCGCGTGCCATACCGGGGTCGGCAGCTTCGTGCAGGTAGACGTGACAGATACCCTCGAGATGCCCGATGACCGGCACGCGCGCTTCGTCCTGAACGCGCTTGATCAGGTTCTTGCCGCCGCGCGGCACGACGACATCCAGCCACTCGCCCATCGACGACAGCAGGAAGCCGACCGCGGCGCGATCCGTCGTCGGGATCATCTGAACGCTGTTGACGTCGATGCCCGCGCCCTCGAGCCCGCTCTGCACGCATTCGTAAATGGCGTCACTGGAATGGAAGCTTTCCGAGCCGCCGCGCAGGATGACGGCATTGCCCGACTTGACGCAGAGTGCGGCCGCATCGGCGGTCACGTTCGGACGACTCTCGTAGATGATACCGATAACGCCAAGCGGGACCGATACTCGCTCTATGTGCAGGCCGTTCGGCCGGTCCCAGGCGGCGAGAACGCGCCCGAGCGGGTCCGGCAGCTCGGCGATGGCTTCGACGCCCGCCGCCATTCCCTCGATCCTTTCGGCGTCGAGCATGAGTCGGTCGAGCATTGCCTCGCTCAGGCCCCGCTCCCTGGCCGCCGTCATGTCGCGCTGATTGGCTGTGATGATCACGTCGCTGCGTTCGCGCAGCGCCGCGGCGGCCGCTGTCAGCGCCGCGTTGCGCTGCGTGTCTGTCGTCGTCGCGAGCTGCCCGGCGGCAGCGCGTGCAGCCCGGCCGAGCTCGCGCATCATGATGGCTATTTCGTTGGCTTCAATCATTGTCGAATAACACCAGGTCGTCCCTGTGTACCATAACGGATCGACTGCGGTAGCCGAGCCTGGTTTCAATTTCGTCGGACTGACAGCCTGCAATCTCATGGGCTTCGTCGCTCGAGTACTCGGCCAGACCGCGACCCAGCTCCGTGCCCGCAGTGTCAACGAGGATAACCACATCGCCCCGTCTGAATCCGCCACTGACCGAAGACACGCCGACGGGCAGCAGGCTGTTTCCCTGGCGCAATGCGCGAACGGCACCCGCGTCCAGCACGAGTCTGCCGCCTACGTCGAGAGCGCCGGCCAGCCACTGCTTGCGGGCCGCGGCAGGTGTACCGTCAGCGCGAAATATCGTGCAACGCGCGCCGTCTTCGAGACGCTTCAGCGGCCGGTCGACACCACCGCTCGCAACGATCGTCGAACAGCCGGCGTGCGTTGCGATTCGTGCGGCAAGGACCTTCGTGGCCATGCCCCCGCTGCCGATGTCGGAACGGGTCTCGCCGGCCATCGCCAGAATCTCGCTGGTCACCGATTTGACGTCTGCGATGTGCTCCGCTGCGCTGTCGCTGCCGGGGTCGGCCGTGTAGAGACCATCGACGTCCGACAACAGCACGAGCGCATCCGCCATTACGAGCTGGGCGACCCTCGCCGCGAGCCGGTCGTTGTCCCCGTAGCGAATTTCCTCGGTCGCAACCGTATCGTTCTCGTTGATGATCGGTACGACCCTGCGTTCCAGCAATCGTCCCAGAGTACCCCGCGCATTGAGGAATCGCCGCCGGTTCTCCGTGTCGTCCGGCGTCAGCAAGACCTGTGCCGTGGCGATCCCGTGTCGCGCCAGGATCTCCTCGTAGGCGTGCACCAGCCGCACCTGTCCGGTCGCCGCTGCGGCCTGCAGGTCCTCGAGCCGTGCCCGCCGCTTGTTGATGCCGAGGCTGTGGGCGCCGATGGCAATCGCGCCTGATGACACGATCAGCGGTTCGTGCCCTGCGCTGTGCAAATCGGCGATGTCCTCTGCGAGGCCGCCGAGCCAGCTGCGATTGACCTGGCCATCGGCGTCGATCAGCAGTGAAGATCCGACCTTGACGACCAGTCGCTGGTAACGCTTGAGGTCGAGCGCCGGCATGCTCAGCCCGAGAGTCGATGATGCTTGTCGAACGTCGACAGTGTAATTTCACCTTTGGATACGGCAACGCTTCCGCTTCTCGCAACGGCCGCAATTTCGCCTACTGTCTCCGCCTCGTCGACGAAGCTGTCTATCTCCCGGACGCGCCCTGTCAGCTGCAACGTCCAGCTTTCCGGCGCATCGTCGAGCACTTCGGCACCGTGCTTTTCAGCGAGTGCACGCGCCGCCCCCAGCTCCTCGCCCGACAACTTGATCTTGACGATGGCAAGTTCGCGCTCGAAGTGGTCGCCGAGCGTCATGTCGTGGATATTGACGACATCGACGAGCTTCGCGAGCTGCGTGTTGAGCTGCGCAATTGCCGCGTCGGAGCCCGACACCACCAGCGTCACCCGACTGACCGTGGGGTTGTTGGTTGGCGCCACGTTCAGCGAGTCGATGTTGTAGCCGCGGGACGAGAACATGCCGGTCATTCGCGTCAGCGCACCGACTTCGTTCTCCAGCAGGACTGATATGGCGTGCCGCATGTTAAACCTCTTTCAAGCTGCGGATGGTGGCGCACTGACCCGAGTATTGCAATGCAAT
>JAAUYH010180626.1_pt1 | contig 10158 bp, 7 predicted proteins | sample 7278061 | NCBI WGS metagenome assembly JAAUYH01 (sample SAMN14350203, study PRJNA611818) | marine sediment metagenome | isolation source: surface marine sediment (0.6m) | place: French Polynesia: Moorea | collected 2018-08 | reverse complement strand
GAGACTGGCACAAAAATCTAGTTTAGCTTCGAGCATGGCGACAACCTAGTTAAGAAAACTTTTTACTTCAAAATCTTCTCCCCTCAAAATCTTAGAGATTAGAGAATATGGAGCTCAGTAATCCTGATGAGCCTCCTACTTATAAACATATAACAAAAAGACTTTATGTATTAGATAATACATAAAAATTAATTTAATCTTATATGTTCAACTCTAATCCCCCAGCTAGCTCCATTAGGGAGATCTTCGGTAGTCGCTGACGCGATCTCGCAAGTACAATATAATCTTGTTAATTTAGACCTATTAAATTCTTTTGCCACGCAATCAGATACGCTGTAGAGACGTAAGCTCCTAAGTCTCTACATTAATAGATTTATCGACATCCAAAATCAATAATTCTTCAACTACTGATCACGATTTTAAAATCGAACCAGAACAATTTCGGAGTAACCTCTAGTTCCATCTCCATGATTAAGATGCACCCAGTCTTCACTGTGAGGATTAACTCTTACTTCTAAACCGAATATGGAATACTTTGCTTCATAATCTAAGTCAAGATAAGCTGGGTCAATTTCGGAATCGTTATTAAAATCCCCACCAACAGCCCAAGGTGATTCAGACACTGTTCTAGCCTCAACTCCCTCTAGCTGTTGAATTGTGCCTTTAGGAATGATAACTTCTTCTAGCTGCTGAACTTGGCCCTCGGTAGTAGGAACGTCCTCTTGGGCCATAGCAGGCGTCGTCGAAAGCCCTGCTAATCCCATCAATACTAAACTGACGGTAGTTTTGACTGTGCTGCTGAAAAATTGGGAATCCATGATTGTCACCTCCATACATGGGACAATGTAAGTCGCTACTCAAGCTTTTTGCTACTTTGTTGGTGCGTGTCTCTTGGTCAGTTAGCATTTCCCGATATTCGTCCTGCCTCTTTATATCCCCTAGGAGAGGATATTAAATTATGTCCCTCCTTAAAGGAGGGATTTAGGAAGGTAAGATTATATCAAGCGGAATAATAAGGATGAGTAAAACCTCATTGGATTTGCTTGCCAAAATTCAAAGGATTGCACCGCTGTTGCAAGTAGCTTGTTTCCGATTGCCCCAGCGAATATATTATGCTCTATCTATAATATATATTGAATTTAGAAAATAATATTAATTGTTTTTTAAGTGATTGAGAATTGTAAAATTACTGTATATATCGTTAAACTATTGGCCAGTATTGTATAGTCTGGCACTAATGAAATTATTTAGACTCCTTGAGCTATGGTCTGGCAAACCCCAAATAGGTAAAGGTTATCGGGTAAAAAGGCTGAAGAAACTGCCATTTGGAGAAGCCTTAATGCATCATAGTTGCTCTTGCCTTTGTCAGAGGGGAAGTACAGTGAGAACCTCAAGAAAATTACTCAATTTCTTTGATGAAAACTATAGTGTTAGGAATTGTTTGGGAAAAGCAATGCCGGCATGGGAGTTCGAATGGTTGAGCTACTCAGTCCTAAAATTAAATGTATAGTCATTCCAAATAAAAACCGCAGGTCTTACCATATATTCCCACATATATTCAATGGGTAGATACGAAAGGTCTTTAGCCTCTGCGAATCAAGACAGGGAACACGTACCAAGATAGGGAAAAGTTTTTACTAGCTCTATGATTCTATTCTCCAAGAAATAATTTCTCCTACTTAATTTGGTCTTTGCACCAAGATTTTTTTTAAGTATGGAGCGATATCTATTAGTATTTTAGATGACTAAGGTTCTAATATATCTAACAGTAATTTATTAAAAATATCCTCAAGAGCTTAATGAAACAATTTATAATACACATGGGTTTTCACAAAACCGCAACAACATCTATTCAAACAACCTGCGCTGTCAATAAAGAGAAGTTGGAAGAACTGGGATTTTATTATCCATTATTTAATCTAGACCATAGAGTTATTACAAATCATTCCATACCATTTTATAGCTTGTTCACCAGTGAGCCAGATAAATATCATATGAATGTTCGCTGGAAAGTAGATCCTGGCGCAGCCAATAAACAATATGAGGAGCAGTTAAACCATATTTTAAACCAAGAGTATGAAAAAGTTCTCATATCAGGAGAAGATATTTCCAAGCTTTGTGCAACAGAACTTGAGAAAATGAGAACTAAAATACAGTCTTACGGTTATGATATTCGGGTAATTGTTGTTGTAAGACCTCCTCTTTCTTCTATTAATAGTTCCATACAAGAAATGGTAAAAAATGGTTATTCTCTTGAAAGTATAAATTTAAATCACAATAACAACGGAAGTCAAAATAAAAAAGAAAGTATAATAGTAACCAAAATAAAAACTATTGAATCTGTATTCCCTCAAGTTGAATTTTTCTCTTTTAAAAACCTATGTCACCATGAATATGGTCCTGTTGGTCATTTTTTTGAAATAATTGGGGTCACTGATTATTCTAGCTTGGAATTTTTCAGAGCTAATGATTCTATGTCGGAGCAAGCAACCAGATTGATTTCTTTTATCAATAAAGAACAACCCCTTTTTATTAGTGAAAAAATTAATCCTTTCAGAAAAGACGGAGATACTGTTGAGCTTCACAAATTAAATGGAGATAAATTTCAACTTAATAAAAATGAATTCCAGAAATTTAGAGATGGCGTAGATCAAGTTAATCAATATTTATTGAATAAATTTGATGCTTCGTTTTGTGATCAAAAGCCATATTTTCCCTTATCTGAACGAGAAATCAACTGGTCGGAGCAGCAATTTGAACAATTAAAGAACATCATATCTGAAGTAGATGAAAATATCAAGATGCTCGCCTACGATTATTGTAAAAATATTATCTGTTTAGATCAAGAAAAATTATCCGCTGTCTTTTTTCAAAAACATCAAGAGTTAGAGGATATCGAGCTTCCTAACAATCAAAAATCAGCGACTCATAATTCTTCCGAAAATCAAGAATCGGAAGTTATTGATTCTTCTGAAAATTACAAGTTAGAAATTCTTGATACTCCTATATATCGTTTCCAAAATCTTGAGATTCCAGGAAGTTACTTGTTCGCCTCAGAAGAAGAGGCTCATAATATTCGGACTAATTATCCTGACTTGATCGAAGAAGGTGTTGCTTTTTATGCAGCGATCGCACCAAATGAAAATTTAATTCCCTTATATCGTTTTCAAAGCAATCAACGCCCAGGAGCTTATCTATATGTAGAAGAAACAGAACGCAATCTAATCAATGCCGATTCTAATTTAGCTAATGCTTTCAACGATGAAGGGATTGCTTTTTATGTTTATCGTGCAGGAACGGGTATCGGAGTCTCATTTTCTCGTTTCCAAAATTCTGAGATCTCTGGAACTTATATTTATGCCACAGGTGCTGAAGCAGATAGTATTCGTTCTAGTTGTCCCAACTATATTGATGAAGGAATTGCCTTTGAAGCAGCAATTTAAAAATTGATTAGATTACTAAGAGTACATTCCCAAACTAAACGAGGTTGCACATAGGATAGTAAATATTTTCTGGTATCTTCCCATTGTTTGATCGTCGATGAATTATAGTCTTTTTGCCAGTAGCAATATTGTAGGTAATCTACTAACCAAAGTTGTGTGGCTAGATCTAACTCTTGAGTAATCGTTTTCGCTAATCTTAAAGCTACTAAATGATTTTTAGGAATTTGTTTTAATTGTTGTAGTACATCTTGAGGAATAGCTTGTAACTGTGACCAAGCAGCGATCGCTTCTCCGGGACTTCCTTGGGCAATTTTTAAGAGTTCAGGATGGTTTAATATTTCTTGATTTCCAGTATTTTCTAAAACCTGCTGCAAATCCTGTTGGGATAATCGCTGAAAGGGGATGGGTTGGCAACGCGAAACAATAGTAGATAGCAATGATTCGGTACTAGGTGCAATTAAGATTAAGGTCGCTTTTCCTGGCTCTTCTAAAGTTTTGAGTAAGGCATTGGCTGGTGCTTCTGCCATAGTGTGAGCATCTTCAATCACGACTATTAATCGTTCTGATTCTAGGGGAGGACGGTTGAGGAATTGAATAAGTTGGCGAATTTGCTCGATCCTAATTTTGGGAGGAGTTTTCCGTTTCAAGTCTTTAGCTAGGGCTTGAGAAACGGTTAGCAACTCCCCGCGATCGCTATAAGTCGGTTCTAGCCACCGGAAATCGGGATGATTATGATGTAATATTTTCTTGACCGTCAGAGATTTCTGCTTTTCAGACAAATTCTGAGTGAGCAATAGTTGGGCAAATCCTTGGGCTGCCAAACTACGTCCAATACCAGAAACTCCCACAAACAAATAAGCTGGGGCAATACGATTTAAAGATATTGCCTGTTGCAATAAGGTTATTGCTCGATTTTGACCGATTATATTCTTAAACGAAGAATCAATTTTCAATTTTCAATCATTAATTAACTTATTCTTCGTCATCAAAATCGATCATGGCAGGATCGATCAAAGTAATATCAAACGGATCATCAGGGGGAAGAGTGGGAAAAACATCATATTGACGATGTTCATAAACTGCCGATACTTGAGGACCAAAGACTACTTTATCGCCATTCTTGAGATCATGAAATGATACTTTTCGCTGATTGACTAGCAAACCATTAACACTGGTTTTCCCTTTTAAATCACCATCAATAATTCGATAGTATTCCTCGGTATCATTATGCGATCGCTTGATTAAAGTGGCATGATGACGGGAGACAAATTGAGATTGAATGCGAATATCACAATTTTGTCCCCTCCCTAAAGAATAGGCGGTTTCGGAAAGAACAACCTCTTTTTGTCCTTTGCCATCAAAAACTATTAATATATGTTCTTCGCGATGTTTTGCCGGTTTTACAGACATTAGGAAGCTAGAAACTGAACTTTACAGAAGCTTTATATATCATACTACTTACTATCTGAGATGTCTCCAGAGTCCTCGGGAAGTAGCGGGAGACCAGGGAAATAGCGGAGAAAGCGGGCTCCCTAACTATTTGCTTGATAGTTTTTCAAAAGTAGTGAGTTAGTAACCACAATTAGGGAACTAGAAGCCATAGCGATCGCTGCTAGGATAGGAGATAACAACAAACCGTAACTGGGTAAAGCTACACCTGCTGCTAGAGGAATGGCAATCGCATTATAGCCTAATGCCCAAAAAAGATTTTGCTTAATTTTCTGCACTGTAGCATTGCTTAATTCTATAGCTTTTAGCACATCGGCAAGATTGTTTTGCATCAAGATAATATCAGCAGTTTCGATCGCGATATCGGTACTACCTTGAAGAGATATGCCAATATCAGATTGGGCTAAAGCTGGCGCATCATTGATGCCATCACCGATCATGGCCACTAGTTGGGATTTATTTTGTAATGATTGGATAATTTTTGCTTTGTCTGCGGGTTTAACTTGAGAAAACACTTGAGAGATTCCAACTTCGGTGGCAATTTGTTGTGCTATTTCTTCGCGATCACCAGTTAAGAGAATCGTTTCTAAGCCCATTTCTTGTAGCTTAGTAACGGTAGCATAAGCATTTGGTCGTAATTGAGCTTTAAAAGCAATCAAGCCCTCAAGCTTTCCTGATTTGGCCAGATAAACTATCGTTTTGCCATCAGCAGCTAAAGAGTTAGCTCGCTCTTGAATCTGATGATCCCAAGTGATTTGATGTAGCCTTAACCAATCTTGATTGCCTAAGAGAATAGTTTCTCCTGCGACAATGCCTGAGATTCCCAACCCAGGTTGGGTGGCAATTTCGGTCGCTGTTAATAAAGATAATTCCTCTTGCCTAGCATGATGAACGATTGCCGTCGCTAGAGGATGATTACTCTGAACTTCTAGAGTCGCTGCTAATTGTAACAAACTAGCTTGATCCAAACTATTGAGCACTTCAACATCGCTAACCTGCAATTTTCCCTCAGTCAGAGTTCCTGTCTTATCAAAAACTATCTTATCCAGTTTTTGAACCTGTTCTAAAATATCTCCTCCCTTAATTAAAATCCCTTTGCCTGCGCCAATTCCTGTCCCCACTAAAATAGCAGTAGGCGTTGCCAAACCGAGGGCACAGGGACAAGCAATTACCAAAACCGCGATCGCTAATTGTAAGCTTAATAACAAAGGAGAAGTCGGCATCATCATTCCCTGATGCATGGGGGAAGAACTTGCCATTAAAACTTGCGGCCAAAGATCCGTACCGACAAAATACCAAAATAACCAAGTGAGAATCGCGATCGCCATTACGCCATAGGCAAAATAACCCGCTACGGTATCGGCTAACTGTTGGACGGGGGCTTTGCGAGTTTGTGCCGATTCAACTAAATCAATAATTCTCGCTAAAGTTGTCGAGTTACCGATATCAGTAACTTGGAAAGAGAAAACCCCTTCTTGATTGATGGTACCTGCAAAAACGCGATCGCCTATTTGCTTCTCAACAGCTATAGATTCACCCGTTAACATGGATTCATCAATGGTCGTTGCACCCGAAACAATTTTGCCATCAGTAGGAATCTTTTCCCCGGGCAAAACCCTCAGCCATTCTCCAACTCTAACTTGTGCTATCGGGATGTTAATATTAGGAATTTCCGAGACATCGACCTGATTGCCGATCAAACGAGCCGTTGCTGGTTGCAAAGCTACCAACTTCTCTAAAGCAGCAGAAGCCCGAGAGCGAGCTCTCGCTTCTAGAGTGCGCCCCAAAAAGATAAAACCCAGTAGCATTACAGGCTCATCGAAAAAGCATTCCCAACCTAATCCCGGCAATAACAGCGCAAAACAACTAGCAGTATAGGCGCTAACTGTCCCCAACCCCACCAAACTATTCATATTGGGCATGCGATGGTAAAAACTTCTGGCACCATCGATAATTAAATTACGTCCAGGAATCAAGAGTGCCAGGGTTGCTAATCCCCAATGAAACCAGATATTCGTCAGGATAGGGATACTAGGCAACCCTAAATGATTAAGATGACCGATACTGGAAAAAATCAGTAAAATAGAAGCCGTAATGAGTTGCCATAATTGTCGCTGTTGCTGCTGTTGGCGTTTTTCTTTAGCTTGCTCCGCCTTCTCTAGGATGCTATGATTCTGTGGCCGAATTTCCGTCGGAAAACCAGTTTGAGTTAACTTATCAGCTAAAGTTGCTGGTTGTACATGTTCTGGTTGATACTCAACTACTGCGACTTCTGTGATCAGATTAACGCAAGCTGAGATAACTCCAGGATTTTGTTGTAATTGTCTTTCTACTGCTTTGACGCAGCCTGCACATTTCATCCCTTCCACGTCTAGAGCAATAACGCTTGAAGGAGTCGTTAATAAAGCCGCAGTTTTAACCATAAATTGTTTTTCGATAGCTCTCTAAATAGTAACTAAAAACGACGCATCATCCTAAATTCTGTTGGGAGAAGTAACATATTTTAGACCCGAACAAAAATCTTCGTATTCCCCGGTCAACCTCAAAAATATACTTGATGAATTGGATTGAGTATTATATCCATTGCTTTGAAGCAGAAGAAATTTTCTCTGCTTCATTGAGAGCCAAAACTTACCAACAATAATCAATCTTAAGTCCTGCTCCCAAAAAGCTATATCTCATGAGAGTTAGAAAGATCCAAGTTATTTTTTGAAGAGAAAAAATTGGTTGGTCTTCCATATATTGCCCAATTTATACTTGCTCAACTTTTACATTTATTAAACATAATAGTAGAATTTAATGCATTTCAACTACATCTTAAATTCTCTTCTGATATTCTGCTTCAGTAAATAAATCTTGATTACTTTCTAGGCGATCTAAAAATACTATGCCGTCAAGATGATCTAGTTCATGTTGGAAAATACGGGCAATAAAATCTGTAAAAATCTTCCTTACGCGATCGCCTGTTATGGTAGTATATTCAACTTCAATTGCCCGATCTCTGGGGACTAAACCTCGTAAACCAGGAATACTCAAGCAACCTTCCCAATCTTTGACGATTTCATTACTACGGGAAATGATAGTCGGATTAATCATCGCTGTCGGGTTCATTTTTGGTGCTTGGGGATAGCGAATGCTAGGGCGAGAAGCCACAATAAATAAGCGATAAGATGCTGATACTTGAGGCGCAGCAATCCCTACCCCATTATTTAATTCGACTGTAGCGATTAAATCATCAATAAGTTGTAAAATTTTGGGCTCTCTCACTTTCTCTATTGATTGAGCCTGGCATCTTAAAATGGGATTTCCTAATTCGGCAATATCTAATATTGTCATAGCCACACAAAATATTGATTTAAAATTTTTCTCTGGAGAACTATTCTAGCGTCAAGCAATCTGAAATATATTTTTTAACTTCAGGAAGAAGAAGTTGGTTACCTTTTTCAGGACTGACTTCCTCATTCGCTTACACCGAATTTATTCCTCGAAGGAAACGGCATCACCGTCTTTAAGATAGGCAGCTCCTTTAACTACAATCAGATCGCCTGCTTGTAATCCCTGAATTACTTCTACTTTCTCATCGGCTAAAATTTCGCCAATTTCCACCGATTGAGCTTTAACCGTATTATCATCTTGCACGACAAAAGCGATCGCGCTACCATCAGCTTGGGGTAATAGGGCCTTAACTGAAACAGTTTTACCTGGCGCTGTCGCCGTACTAATAGTTGCCCGCAAAAACATTCCTGGCTTGAGAGCAACTTGAGATGGTAAATCGATATTGACCGTTGCTTGGCGAGATTGGCTATCTATAACGGGATCAATTTCTCGAACCGTTCCGATCAGAGGTTGAGAATTATACTGACTAATAATTTGCACTTTTTGTTGGGGTTGAATTTGAGAAATCGAAGTTTCGGGAATTTTTAGCCTTAACTCTAAGCGTCCATTTTCTATAATTGTAAATAAATTATCAGAGTTAGAAGTTAATTCACCCAATGTCCCATTGCGTTCGGCAATAATTCCTGAAGCTGGGGCAGTTACGGTAGCATCCTGTAGCTGAGTCTCAACTAATTTTAATCGACCTTGAGCCTGTAATAATTCGGCTTTAGCAGCTAATTTTACTTCAGGACGCTCTCCTGCTTGTAATTGTGCCAATTCTTGTTTGCCTTCTGCTAACTTAGCTTGGGCTTGTTCGAGATTCGCCCGATTAATGCGTTCCTCATTATAAATCTCATCCAAGAGATCGCGAGCAATCGCACCTTCTGTTTCTAAGGTTTGATTTCGTTCGACTCTTTTAGTAACTAAGTCCAAATCTGACTCAGCACGAGCTACTTCTGCAGCTAAACTTTTCACTCTTTCTTGAGCTCTCGCAATTTCTTCAAACCTGGTACCGGCTTCGATCTCAGCTAAACGTGCTTCTGCTTGGGCAACTGTCCCTTGAGCTTGCAAATATTCAGCCTCTAGGGCATTACTATTTAGCCTAGCTAGGACTTGACCTTTTTCTACATAATCGCCCTCATCTACTAGGATTTCTTGTATTTGCAAACCAGTCGCTTGGGACATCACTGGAATTAACTCATAAGCTTCTACGGTTCCTGAAGCTTTCAGCGATCGCGTTACGGTATTAGAAGCTACCTCAGTAACCGTAACTTGACGAGCGACCCCGCTCGGGCTTCCCGAGCTAGGGAACGCGCGAGTGTGACGAGCGACCCCGCTCGGTTTCTCCCCAGATGGCTCAGCTACAGTCTGAGTTTCCGAAGCCGCGATCGATTTTTCATTAGCTATGGGAGAGATTAATTTTGCCCCTCCCCAGGCAATCGATAAGCCCAATCCTATGCCGATAATTAAACTGTTTTTCATGTAAAAATTAGCTAATTTTTGTCGATAGCTAGTAACACAATCCTGCTTTTCTGCTGTTTTTTTTAGGTTTATTAAACTAGACATATTTTGTGAGAAGTTTTGTATAAATTAAATAAATTAGGTTAACTAAATAACTAAAATATCGAGAATTTTTAATAAGCTAATGAAGCTATTATCCACTCTATTATTACAATTTATTAATATTCACGCCAACAGTTTCAAGATAAGACCCATTAAGAGGATTGTCAGAACTAGGAAGCAACGATTTATGGATATGGAATCACCTCTAGATTGTACCAGTACAAATTTTGAGAAAATTGCCCTCTCAAAATTTTTCGCTTTAAGTCGTCATCTGCCTCATGACGTTAAGATTTTCCGTGAGCCTTGGGGAAGTTCCACTGTGCTATGT
>JAAUYH010026647.1_pt1 | contig 10158 bp, 7 predicted proteins | sample 7278061 | NCBI WGS metagenome assembly JAAUYH01 (sample SAMN14350203, study PRJNA611818) | marine sediment metagenome | isolation source: surface marine sediment (0.6m) | place: French Polynesia: Moorea | collected 2018-08 | reverse complement strand
TTCTTATTTGCTCATGAATTTATGTATGTTTTTCAATTAATCTAGTTTTACAATCAATAACCTTTGCCATACAAATCGAGACAGTTATATAGAAGTCATAATTTAATTTTTAAATAATAACCATAGATATAACTTTAAATATAACTTTCTACAAGTAATTTAGGACTGCGATGTAAATAGCATATGGCTGATAATACTAGTATATACATTGTTCTCTTGAACTATTTGTTTAGTAACTATTTTGTAATCAAATCTGTAACAATATGAAAAGCAATCAACTCAAATAGATTACTGGTATCAATGTAACTTTTGAAACTGATGATGCTATTGACCGTGGTAATGGTAGTAGTACTAAGTTTTCAATCAATAAGTTAGGACGGCTTTCTAGTAGAATTGGGATATAGTCACCACAGGACATTGGGAAACTTATCACCAAATCTTGACCTGTCAGAAGGAAAGTAGAAGTTTGGAAACGCCACCCAAAAACTTACCCATTAATGGCAAAACCCCAGCCCCTGAGCCTAGCTATGCCTTAGGCTTTACGTAATGGTAGGTATTTAGTTGGATATGATATCACCCAAGCAATTGCAAATTCTTTAAACCACAAATGCTTTGTTTTGGTTTTGCTTAGTGCCATTCACTTATAATCTCAAATAATAGATACATTAAAAATTCGTGAAAATGGCGGATATTCCCGTGGATAGCCCAGATTTTGTTTGAAATTAAGGCAATATCTAGCTTGTAACAGTTTTCAGTAGATATACCATTGTTGCTTGTTATATTAATTGACTAAGTTATATATGTTGAAAATCTAAATTAAAGGTGAAGTTTATTTAAAGTCATTACATATACCAATATTTATAGTTATATTATTTCTTGTGGGGATAAAATATTACCCATAGTTAAGTTGATATTTTGTAAATAAAGTTACTTCTCAGTAAAACCCAATTTAACTATAGAATTTAGATGTCGTTTTATGGAGCGATAAAAATTAATGTAACTGAGAAAAATTTAAAAGTAATTTTAAAGAAAAAGCATCTATCATATTTCTCTGTAAAGCATCTTTTAGATTAAAAGCTCTATTTTACAATACCAGAGTTATAAATCTAAATTTTTGCACATGATCAAATATGATTACTGTATCTATGTTTAACTAGATGCCATCCTGAAAATATCTGATTCCTATTTATAGATATTGAGAAACTTAGATAATTTATCGGAATTATCACTAGGTTTAAATATCTATTTCTGCTTATTCTGCATAATAAATGCTATTTTAACCAAAAATCTTTCAATATTTGACTGATATATAATAAATAGCAGTGAATAAAAATACATAAAGACTGATATCTCATAAAAATATAAACTGAATATTTAAGTATAACTTGATGGAGCTGGACTTCGATGGTCGTTTGATCTCAGTCCCTCCAACGTAACCTTCTTGATCTTCTAGCTTATTGTTTGGAAATACGCTTTGTTTCCAAACAGTTAAGTCTGTGGAGAATAGGTAATTAACCCTTAGTTGTTGTGAGAGGAGGTCGAATTGCAGAGAAGGTGTGACAGAAATCGGAAACGTTCAAAACGAAGAGCAATATATTGTCCAATTCATAAATGTTATTTAGATAGTGTTAGTCAAAAGTATCCACTGTTTGCCAATCGTCCAGGACAATTGCAGCAAAGAGGAGTAAGGAGACGAGAAGCATTAATATTAATCACTTCTCAAACAGCAGTTACTTTGAAGAATGAATGGTTAGAGGCTTTCTGGTGTAAGGATTGTCAACAAAAAAAATGGTATCACATCCATAAATCTTCCACTAGCACCTATGAAGTTGCAGTCGCATCTCCAGAACTTTGGCAAAGAGCAATGAGGGTTGCCTATCCTCATGGAAACCATTCCGTGGGTGAATTTTCTAGCCTCAATTCACGGACTATGAACTATCGAGGACTCCAAAACTTTAAGAATATAGATTAAAATATCTGCATTTTATATGTTGCAGATTTATAAAAAGTATTTACAACTTGCCAATCAGGAGATAAATTTTCTGATTTATATGCATATATGAAAATTGCTTATCTAGTTAATCATTATCCTCATGTGAGTCATAGCTTCATCCGACGAGAAATTATCGGTATTGAAGCTTGGGGGATCGAAGTCGCTCGGTTTTCTATTCGTCCTTGCACCTCTAAATTAGTTGATGAAGCAGACAAACTGGAACTAGAAAAAACTCAATCTATTCTAGGAGTTGGGATTATCGGCTTACTCTTAGCTGTAATTCGAGTTTTTTTCACTCAACCCGTCCATTTTTTGAGAAGTTTAAAGTTAGCTGGTCAAATTGGCTGGCATTCAGACCGAGGACTTGTAAGAAATTTAGCATACCTAGTTGAAGCTTGCGTCCTCTTGGGTCAATGTTCTGATTTAGGAATAAACCACATTCACGCTCACTTTGGTACAAATTCAACTACAGTAGCTATGTTGTGCCATACTCTGGGTGGTCCATCCTATAGCTTTACCATTCATGGGCCCCAAGAATTTGACCGAGCGACTGTTCTTGCTTTAGATGAGAAAGTCAAACAAGCATCTTTTGTAGTAGCTATCAGTTCTTTTGGCAAGAGTCAATTGTATCGATGGTGCGATCGCCAGTATTGGTCAAAAATTCATGTAATTCACTGTGGTTTAGATGCAAAATTCTTAAATACACATCAGACTCCGATATCAGAAGAGCCTCGTTTAGTCTGTGTTGGACGACTAGACGAGCAAAAAGGACATTTACTTTTAGTAGAAGCAGCAGCTAAGTTAAATGCCGAGGGATTAGATTTTAAATTAGTATTTGTTGGCGATGGTTCTTTGAGAACTGAGATTGAAACTGCGATCGCTCAATTCAATTTGCACAACCGCATTGAGATTACAGGTTGGGCTAGTAACTCCCAAGTACGGGAGCAAATTTTAGCAGCACGAGCCTTAGTACTACCTAGTTTTGCCGAGGGTTTACCAGTGGTAATTATGGAAGCTTTAGCTTTAGGTCGTCCAGTCATCAGTAGTTGTGTCGCTGGAGTTCCTGAATTAATTGAGCATGGTAAGTGCGGCTGGCTGATCACACCTGGGTCTTTGGAGGATTTAACAGTAACTATGGGTAAAGTGTTGCAGTTACCCGTGGAAAAACTCAAACAAATCGGTCAGACGGGGGGTGAGCTAGTTGCTCAACGGCATAATATTACTGTTGAAACAGGGAAATTGGCGGCACTATTTCGGTCTAATCAGATTGAGCGATCGCCAAAACAGAGAATAATCAAAACAACTTTTGATGGTGAAGATGCTTTCACCACTTCAATTTAGTTACCAGGAGTAATTGATAATTCAATACTTACTCACATATCACTGAGTAAAGCCTATGAAGAAAGTGCCAATATATTTGGGTATTCCTCAATACAATTATGTCTACGTCATCACTTAAGCAACAAGCTATCCGCGCTGGTATCTGGACTTTTATAGATCATTTTATAGGTAATTTCATCAGATTAGCATCTAATCTGATCCTAACTCGCCTACTCGTCCCAGAGTATTTTGGTCTCATGGCTTTGGTTACTACCTTCCTATCTGGTTTAAACATGTTCTCAGATATTGGTATCGGTCCGAGCCTGATCCAGAATAAGCGTGGCGATGACCCAGATTTTTTCAATACTGCCTGGACATTGCAGGTCATACGTGGCTTTGGACTATGGCTAGTTACCTTGTTAATTGCTTGGCCTATTGCCACATTCTACGAGGAAGAAAAGCTTCTGTTGCTGATCCCAATAGTTGGGTTTAACGCAGTTATTGAAGGGTTTCAATCTACTGCTGAAGTTTTGCTGATCCGCAACCTAGAAATTGGTAAACTGACAAGATTTGGGTTATTAGGAGAAATCATCACTCCCGTAATCATAGTTTCCTGGGCATGGTTCAATCCAACAATCTGGGCAATTGTTGGTGGAAATCTGGTTGCAGGATTGATAAATGTTGTGCGAAGTCACCTATTAATTCCAGAAATTTCTAACCGTTTTACCTGGGAGAAATTTGCAGTCAAAGAACTATTTTCTTTTGGTAAGTGGGTATTTATATCAACAGCTACTGCATTTTTGGCGATGCAAGCTGACAGACTTATTTTAGGCAAATTGCTTTCATTAGAAATATTAGGTGTTTATACTATTGCATTTACCCTTGCATCTCTGCCCAAACTTGTATTTTCAAGTATTAGTGGGAAAGTTGTTTTTCCCATAATTTCCAAATTTAAAGACCTCCCTCGCAAGGAGCTTCAAGCCAAAGTTACACATAAACGCAGGCTATTAGTTATGGGAATAGCGGTGGTTATGATCATAATAGTTTGTTTTGGTGATTTACTCATCTTGGCTTTATACGATAAAAGATATGATAATGCTGCATGGATGCTACCTATTTTGTGCTTGGGTTTTTGGCCTCTCATATTAGGAAGCTTAAATAATTCTTTTCTTTTAGCTTTTGGAAAACCCATTTATGGAAGCATTGCCAATGTTTTCAAGCTAATTTATATGGTAATTGCACTTCCTCTGGGATATTCCATAATGGGAGTTTTGGGGGCTGTGATTGCAATTGCTTTGAATGATATTCCCGGTTACATGGCATTCAGTTATGGTCTCTGGCGAGAAGGAATGACGACTATTGTACAAGATATGCAGATCACTATACTAATGCTGGGATTGATTGCCATGTTTACTAGTATTCGATACTTTTTGGGTTTTGGACTACCTATCGATGGAATTATATAGCAAAAATATACAAGTGAAAAAAGGATATTCGTTTTGAAATTATTGAATGATTTTGAATGCTGCTGTAACTTCAAAAAATTACAAATAATCAATCAATTAGGGCTCTTCAGTAATTATTCTGCCAAAAAGATCGAAGTCTTGCCAGAAAATAAAAATGAACATTATTTGCTAATATTTTCTTCCAATTCCCCTAGGAATTTAAGCTTTCTATCCTTGATTTAAAAGTCAAGTTTGGATATTTAACTAATAGTTTGGCATACAGTTTGGCATACTGTGTACTGAAGAATCTCAATTGGTTTTATGTTTAGAGGATACCCAAATGTCTCAACCCGTAGATTTGCTATTGATTACTTGGAACCGCCGAGAATATGTTGAAAAAACACTCCCAAAGTTACTTGAAGATCCGTCGGACTTCCGGTTATATTTCTGGGACAATGGATCTACAGATGGTACGGCAGACCTGATCAATTCTGTAGATGACCCCCGTGTCGTCAAGCGTCACTTTAACCGGGAAAATGTTAGGCAAACTGAACCTTGCTTTTGGTTTTTTGAAACAGCTACAAGTGATGTAATTGGTAAGCTTGACGATGACATCCTACTTCCAGCAGGTTGGACTGAGCGGATTGCACCAATAATTCGCAAAGAACCAAAGTTTGGTATGCTTGGCTGCTGGTATTTCCTGCCTGAAGAATGGGATGAGGCCCGTGCCAAGCACAGTATTATTGAGTTATCAGGTGAAAGAATATTCCGATGTCCCATTCTTCAGGGACACTCATTCTTGGCCCGAAAGGAGTACCTGAATCGTTATAAGGAAGTACCACTGTATGGGTTACCCGTAAAACGGATGGAAATGTCGCTGGATGGTTTGGTGAGTGGTTACCCTCTCCCCTTGTTGTATGTTCACAATATGGACGATCCGCGATCGCCCATGAATAAAGAAAGGAAATCTGGTCCTCTTCAGAACGATTCGGCTTTAAGTGCGCGGATAGGAAAATTCAACTCAGTTGAAGAGTTTGGAGAATATCTTGCCCAACAAGCCATTACGTTGCAAGATACTCAATTTGAAGAAGAAATGGAAAAACAACGCCAAATACGATTATTTTGGAGCGATCCAAGCCCGATGGGAAAAGTAAAACGGACATGTGTGAGAGCGAAAAATAAGTTCTTAAAACTATTGGCTTGATGAAAGTAGAAAGTCTGATCTGATAATACATTCTGCCTAGACAAAGAAAGCCTATGAGTTCCCCAACAGCACAACTTGCACTCCTTCTGTGGTTGCCAGTTGTTTTTTACTTATTTATTCGATTTCCCCCTCAGAGAGCAGTTATTATCGGCTTTATCTTTGCATGGATGTTCCTGCCACAGAAATCAACCTTTTTCTTGATTGGTTTTCCTGACTACGATAGGAGAACGGCGACTTGCTACGCTATCTTATTAGCCACTTTTATCTATGATATTGGACGCTTTAGTAAGTTCAAATTTGGCTGGATAGATATACCAATGCTCATCTTCTGCCTATGCCCATTTGTTTCATCAATGACTAATGGTCTGGGTGCTTACGATGGCTTTGCACAAACTATTTCTCAAACTATGACTTGGGGCATACCTTATTTTCTGGGTCGGATATATCTCAATAGCTTGCCTGGACTGCGTCAATTAGCTATTGCCATATTAATTGGTGGATTAGTCTATATGCCCCTATGCCTCTATGAAATCAGAATGAGCCCACAACTACATATCATGGTTTATGGCTACTTCCCTCATGGGTTTGGTCAAACCGGACGTTTGGGGGGATGGAGACCACAAGTCTTTATGGAACATGGTCTTGAGGTTGCCATGTGGATGCTAGCCGCAACTTTGATTGGAATTTGGCTTTGGAGGTCTGGCAGCATTAAGCAACTCTGGGGCATTCCAATTCATTGGTTGGTGCTACCCTTACTGATGACATTTACGCTCATGAAATCTACAGGGTGTTATTTTTTATTTCTTTTAGGACTAATCGTTTTCGTTATTGCTAAACAATTTCGTAGTGCCATACCCATATTACTAGTAATTGCGTTTATAGTTTTTTATCTAGCTCAAAACACATTAACTGAAGCTTATGTCACAGATCAGATTGTTAGTTTTTTAAGAGATATAGGACTTCCGGAAGACAGGGTTGGTTCTTTAGTACATAGATATAACTTTGAAGAAATGTTGGTGGATAGAGCACGGCAAAGAATAATGTTTGGCTGGGGAGGATGGGGCCGAAACCTAGTATATGATTACAATTGGGCCGGAGAACGTGTGAGGGTCACCGCTATTGACAGTTTGTGGATTTTCACTTTTGGTGTCAACGGTTTACTCGGTCTAAGTAGTCAATTTTTATCCTTTTTTCTACCAATAATTGGATTTATAAAACGTTATCCAGCCAGTTTATGGTTCAATCGGCAAGTGGCACCAGCTGCTGCCTTAGTAGTGGTGTTTATGTTGTTCATGATCGATTGTTTAGTTAATGCAATGATTAACCCAGTGTTTCTACTTGCTTCTGGGGGTATAGCTGGAGTGGCAATGAAAAAACGAGAGACGAATAGCTTAAAGGGCAATTACTCATCCCTCGCAAGGCGTTCTTTACCTCCATCCATAGTTAGACCTTCTTTACCACCAAATAGATAAAAAATTAATCAGTAAGTAATGTCAATGTCTCAACCCCTCAGAATCCTATACGCAGCTGGTCCAGGCAATGTAATTGGAACTTACAATCATTGGACTAAAGGAGAGGACGATCCATCACAGGTTTCGGTCACCTGGTCAGGTCAATTCTACGATGTTTGTCAAGTTTTGGATGCACAAGCATATGTTGTATCCTCCTGTAAAGAACAGAAATTTGTGCATGATGGTCGATTCACAATCAAGCATCATCCGAATCCGTCCTGCAAGGCATCAGGTATTATATATCACCTGTATCATTTGTGGTATGGGTTGCAGTTAATTGCTTTGGCAGTCCGCTTTCGAGCCAACGTTGTTGTAGTTGCTCATGGGACAACACACTGGTTTGTCTTTTCGTTACTACCTTGGTTGGGAGTGCAAGTGATACCATCCCTAGAATGCGTACTTTGGTGCAAGTACCTTCCTCAAAACTGGGCGCAGCGATTGCTACTAAAATTGGATAAATATCTTTTTGCCCGTAATTGCACTGCTATTTTAGCAATGTCAGATGATATAGCTGAACAGGTAGTAGAAATTACAGATGGTCAGCATAGACCAATAATAAATTTCTTACCTAATTATCATCGCTCAGAGTTTGCAGGGGCAAGCGAACCAGATGAACAACGTTCACCCTTTCGAGTATTATTCGCAGGTCGGATCGAGGCAAACAAGGGTGTTTTTGAGCTTCTAGAAATTGCCAAGCGTTTTGCAACTGAGGGCAGAGAGGATATTAGGTTTGATATTTGCGGCAATGGATCAGCACTGGAGTCTTTGCATCTGGCTGTCAAGCAAGCCGGAGTTGATTCCTCTTTTGTGTGTCATGGTCACTGCAATAAATCACAAATGCGAGAAATGTTTAATCGTGCACATGTTGTAATTGTGCCAACAAGAACAGACTTTGTAGAAGGATTTAACCAAGTTGTTGTTGAAGGTATTTTGTCAGGACGACCAGTAGTTACCTCTGCTGTTTGTCCAGCCTTATCTTATGTGCGGGATGCAGTTGTAGAAGTCCCACCTGATGATACCAAGGCATATGGTGATGCCTTACTCAAGTTATGTGATGATCGTGAATTTTATGACCAAAAGCGACAAGCATGTCTGGGTTTACAAGAACAATTTTATGATACTTCACAAAGTTGGGGGGCTAAACTCAAATCTATCCTAGTGGCAATTCAAGAGAATCGATATCTAGACAAAAGAGAAATTCACATAACCCAACAAGAAGGTTAGGGTTTGATTAATATGTTCTATCAATTTTAAGTAACAAACTAAAATTAAGTATATTTATCCAGTTTTGAAACTGTGTTTATAATTTACAGCCTATTACTTTAACAGAATATTATGACTGCAAATTCTCCAATTACTTTTGTTTGCTGTATTGAATCTGGAGGGCTCGAAACTCAAACTTTACGTATGATAGAGAGCCTACGTCGATGGGGAGGCAAGTTTGCTAATGCACCCATATTCGCAGTTACTCCCCGGTTTGGGCCTCCCCTGGCATATTCTACCTATCAAGCTTTTAAGCGGCTGGATGTGGAGTATATTCGTTTTCAGGCAAAAAGCAAATACTCTTGGAACAAGTTCATGAATAAGCCTTTTGCCTTAGTAGCTGCACAAGAGCGTAGCACGTCTGAATGTATTAGCTGGTTGGATAGCGATTTATTGTTTGTAGGTGAACCAGATTTACTTAGTTTAAATCAGGCAGAAGATTTTCTGGCTTGTACCCCCGACAGTATTGGTGCAACAACTGGTGTGGGGGATTCTCTGGAAACTTACTGGCAGGAAACTTGTAAGTGTATCGGTATAGAAATTGAAGACTTACCCTGGATAAAAACAGAATTGGAAGGTAAACGTATTCGTCTTTACTTTAATAGCGGGGTTTTTGTTTATCGTCGCTTAACTGATTTTGCTAACCATTATTTACAATCATGCAACCAGTTACTCCATTCTTCCATAACCAATCAGATGCATGGGATTTTCTTTACTGATCAGATTGTTCTTGGTTTAACGATGGCAAAAATGGGTTTATCTTGGAGAAGTTTACCTCATTCTCATAACTATAGTATGGGTAGTAAAATTCATGCTCAATGGTATAACCAAGAAGAACTCAAGACAGCAAAAATAATCCACTATCATGATTCCATGTGGCCACATTTCTGGCCAACATTCATGGAATGTATCTACGATACCCATCCAGATGTAGCAGAGTGGCTATCCTCTCTTGGTCCCATGCAAAATGAAGCTCCACCTCAATGGCGTACTTTCGGTAAAGTCATCAACTATTTTAGGTCAAAGCAAGAGACAGCATATAAAGAATCTTGCCGAGTAATTTGATATCGTGCTGGTGATGAAACCAAATCAATTTGATGAAACAAATGTTATAGCGCTACGCACAAGTAATAAGTAACAAGTAACAAGTAATAAGTAATAAGTAACAAGTTTACTGTTTATAGGTTTCAGCATTCAAAAATGTCCTAACATGCTTTGGTAGTGTTATATTTTCCCAGAGTTCATATTTTATATAGCAGAATGATTTTCGTTTCTTGATTCTGTTGAAGAAGGCAGAAGGCAGAAAGCTCAATTACTGGGGGTCTTAAACCCAAACTGGGCAAGGCAAAAAGGCTTACCTTAAAACTTATTCAAACCTCCTGCCTCCTGCCCTCTGCCTTCTGCCTTGCCCGAAGGGCAGAT
>JAAUYH010123698.1_pt1 | contig 10160 bp, 10 predicted proteins | sample 7278061 | NCBI WGS metagenome assembly JAAUYH01 (sample SAMN14350203, study PRJNA611818) | marine sediment metagenome | isolation source: surface marine sediment (0.6m) | place: French Polynesia: Moorea | collected 2018-08 | reverse complement strand
CGCACAGCGCATCAAACAAAGGCCGATATTCTGGGTCCTTGTTATGACGCGCTCGGGGATAATGCTTGGCAGATATTGTGCGAAATCCATCTGCACAATCTCGAAGCGGTTCCCATCGGGATTGGCGATATCCAAAAATCCATCGGCCTGTCGGCGACCATCACCGCCAGATACCTCGACATCCTGCGATCCGAGCAATTACTGCGCGGCTCCGGTCCAGATGGCCGGCTGGACACGCGAAACCTCAAACTGACCGATTTCGGGCGTTCGCAAGTCGCAATAATCAACAAACGGGTGGGCGAAGCCATTGCTTCCTTGTTCATGCATAGCTGAATTCAGGTAACTGGACCCAACTAGTCCGATACCCGATCGACGTTTCGCAATGCATTCAGTGCCTGATCGACGTGCAGCGCCACGTAGGAGCAGCCTTCGGTCTGGTCGAGGATTGCAAGCAGCTCTTCCAACTGGCGCCCTAAAGCCTCCAGCTTGACAGCACGGTCTGCCGTCTCTGCTTTTGCTGCGTTATTACGGTTCATTCTTCCCCAATTGTCTGGCCACTTTTCCCCGGACAAGAACAAAACGCACATATTCTGGCAAAATTCAACTCAGTTCTGACCAAATGGGCGAATGTTGCGACTTTTGACAGTATCGCCAGCGTCAGCCCGGGCCACTCATTCGGAGCCGATTTGGTTGTCAGATAACTGAATCAAAAGATCCCGAAACTATCGGATATGTGCCGATCCAGTCCGGCGGTCCTCGCGAACCAACTCGTCGATCAGCGAGCGCAGCCGCTGGTTCTCGGCCAACAGGCTGCTCATCGGATCACTCTTTGCCAAGATCATGAACGGGTCGTCGGCGTCTGGAATGATGATTTTTCCCGGTAGTGATTGCGGGCGCAATGCAGGCAGTGCCGTGGCCTGCTTTGCTGGCGGTTTCAACCATTTACGCACCGCCTTGACCATCTTGCTGTGTTGCCATTGTCCGAGCGCCCTGCTGCGCAATCGGTGAAACAGGACGGAAGGGCTGTACGGGTGATATTCTACGAGCTGGTTCGCTGTTGCTTTCTCCATATGTGGTCCCCCAATGCTACTCTCCTACCACATATGGTATATGGGCACGGACTCAGGATCACCATCAATATTGGAATCATATTGGTTGTATTTTGCCCTGAAGGCGTCGCTGAACAGCATCTGAAAGGCAGAAGGCGGGTCAGTCTGGCTGTTTGTGCGCGAGCCAGAGCATGCAGAATCCAATGGCCAGGCCAGCGATCGAGATAAGCGATTCAAACTGGCCGTTCATCATTGCATCTTTCGGTTATGCCCCGTCCGGATGTTTCCCGGAGAACTGGCTTGTCACGCCGGGCCGCCTTGTGGAGGTTTCCACGTCAAAGCCCTTCCACACATGGCCGTTGTCAACTTCACGGATAAAATGGCCCTGCTCATTCTCTTCGGAAAAGTTGAACATCTCGACATTGACGGGTTCCGAAAACAGCACTCCGAAATTCTGGCCGTCGACCCAACGCACTTCGCCATGCACCCGGCCATATCCCTTCTTGATCACGTCGATAAACTCAAACGGACGCAGAATACCGCCGGTTTTTCCACCAAGACCGTGTTTCGAAATGTTGGTCACAATGGCCGAAAATCTGGTGCCGTCCTCGTTTTCGATTTCGACGTTGATCAACCGGCGAAAGCGTTGCTCCCGCTGCAGCGGTCCATCCTGCGGAGTGGATCCATCATTTGCCAAATTTCTCATGCATTATGGAACGGTTAGATGGTTAAAAAATTAAGTCCTTTGTTGCGGCCAAGCCTTAATCGGTTCCGAGAGATGCCGTAGTTACTTGTGGAAAATCGCAACCCCACACTCCGCCTGCCTGGAATCGTTCCCCAAAACGCGCTGGCAAATGTCAACCGGGCCGGCAATGTCGATTTTCCATTGTGCGGGTCAGGCAATCTGGTCGTTGCCTGACCCGCTTTTCCTTCGTTGGATATCGCAACTGGATTAGCGCTTACCCGCGGCTCGCGAGGCAAAACCTACATCTTGATGGCCTTGTCAAAAGCCGGGCGGGCGGCGATGCGCTCGACATAGGCCTTCAGGTTGGTCATCTCGTCGGGAATGCATCCCAGGCGATTGCTCATGAAGGCGGCATGGCCAAGCATGATGTCGGCACCCGAAAAATCACCGATCAGATATTCCTTGCCTTCCAGCGCCTCGTTGACCGGCGCCCATGCCTTGGTCAGCAGGCGCCGTGCCTGCTCACGCACGGTGGCGTCCTGGCGGTCTGGCGGCAGCAACAGGGTGTGGACGACGATGGTGTTGACAGGCGGCATCACCATGCCTTCGCAATAGTGGAACCACTGCAGGTAGTAGGGATATTCGGGGCTGTCGACGGCAGGTTTCAGGCCACCATTCTTGTGCCGTTCGAGTATATATTCGACGATGGCGCCGGACTCGAAAATTAATACATCGCCGTCTTCCAGTACCGGAATGCGGCCCAGCGGATGACGCGCACGATGCTCGTCTGATTTCAGGTCCTTTGGATGAAAATCCATCCGGTTCAGTTCATAGGGCAGTTCCAGTTCCTCGAGCAGCCAGCTGATCCGGCTGGCCCGCGAATTGGGGGCGAAGTGCAGTTTCAGCGTCATGTCATTCCTTTCCGGTCGGATATCTAGTTGCCCTGCGACGCGGCGAGCTCCCTGCCCGTCACATAGCCGTCCTGATTGGCGTCCGCACGGGCAAAGGCACGGTCATAGGCACCGAAGCGGCGAACCGTGGATGCCCGGCCGAGATCATCATCGGCATTGGCATTTATGAAAGCCCGGAATTCGCGCTTGTCGAGGCGCGTGTCACCGTCGGCATCGGCCTGCCTGAAATTCTCGCGCGCGGCCGCACGGTCTTCGTTGTCCTGCATGGCCATGGCAGGCGAAGCCAGGCACAAAGACGCCAGCAAGATTGGAATGGCCTTGCGCATGTTCGTCAACTCCTCTGGCACGGACCATGTACACATCAGGAAATGAACTCAACCCAAATTGCTGCGTTGGCGGGCAAGCCAGGGCGTTGATTTGTCAGCGCATCACCTGTTCGGCTTCCTCGACCAATCCTTGCGCCCGCAGGCTTTGCGCCAAACCCGTCTTGCTCGCAATCGTGTCGGGATGGCCTTCGCCGAGCACCTGTGCGCGCCGGGTCAAGGCGTGCAGGAAGTAGGATTCCGCTTGCTCGTACTTCTGCTGGTCGAGCTGGTTCTGTGCCAGCATGTGCAGTATTTTCATCGTGGCAATCGCATAGGGGCCGTCGACATTGTTCGCTGTCTTGAGCGCTGACCGGAAGTTGGTGTCCGCTTCCGGATGGCGCTGTTGATCCCTGTACAAGCTGGCGAGGTACAGGCGGGACAGCAGCGTTTCAGCGTGGTTTTCTCCCAGCTTCTCGATCCGGGCATCGAGCGATTGCTTGAGCAGCTCTTCCGCCCGCGGCAAGTTTCCGGCAAGTGCCAGCGCATTGCCGAGATTGGCCATGGCGGCAACGGTGGCGATGTGCTCGGATCCCAGTATTCGCGCACGCTGGTCAACTACGTGCTCGAGCAGAGACACGGCCTCGACCGGCTGTTCTAGCGCGATTAGATTTGCACCCAGATTGTTGGCCGCAGACAGCGTGTAGGGATGCACCGAACCGAGTTTCCGCTCGAACAGGACATGGCTTTTGCGAAGCACCATGTTCGCGACCAGGTAAGAACCCGATTGGTGCAAAGCCTTGCCCTGCCGCTCAAGTTCCTGGATCTGGTCGATGTCGCCGGTTTCGGTTTGCATCCCCAAAAGCCGGACCACCGCCGACGACGCATCGTAGATCGCATCTTCGTCACCGCCAAGCCGGCTGGCATCGGCTTCCTTTGCCAACGCCATGATGATCCACTGCCTATCTTCGGGAGTTTCAAAAAGGGATAGCTTTGCTTCAGCCGGTCGCGCGGCAAGTGCCAGCGACATTGTCACGGCATGCGGCCAGTATCGGAATGCAGCGGCCAAATCTGGAAAACCAGTAATCAAACTCTCCCCCACGCGACATGAAGACTAGCCAAGTCTTTTTGAAAACGCGACAATTTTCGAAGCTGTACCGGTAGTTCGACACCGTCGAAACCGGACTTTTCCGGCGCAAAATATGGATAGCTTAAAATTAACCATCAAAACCAGCGGGTCGGTAACCATAGGCCGAAACCAAGACTTATCGCTTGATCACGATAAGCCCCCGCATGAAACGGGGAATATTACCAACTGCCTATGCAGGACTTGCAGCGACCGGGGCCATTGCTTTCGGATCGCCTGCCCTTGCCGCCGACACCGGATCAGGTCATGGATTTGCATCCGCGGCTTCCAGCATGGCGGGCAGCAAGAGCGCTGCCATATTGGGCGGCCAGACGAGTGCGCTGGAAGCAATCCAGACGGCGCAGAGCGGGCAAGTTTCAGCAAGCTACTCCAGCCAGGCACCGGCATATGCCGATACCCCTATCGCCGCATCAGCGTTGGAAACTGCTGATTTAAATGCTGAGAAGGAACTTTCGACGGCAGCCATCAAGGCAGATCCGTTCGAATGGTCCGTCGGTGTCGGCCAGCCGGAGCCGCGGATCACGGCGCCCGTCGCCAGGATCCAGCCGAAAATCACGCCGCGCAACATCGCCGATATTTCGACCTTCCTCAACAAGCCGGTCAAAGCGGCCCCCGCACGCCTCGTACAGAAGACAGCCGCCAACAACCAATTCGCCAGTGCCGGAATCGGCCTGCCCAGCTGGGATTACACGTTGAAGCTCGTCAGCGAACCGGTAATCGATCTGCCTGGACTGCGCGAAACCAAGCCGGCGACGGTCCGGCTGGTCGGTCCTATCCGGCCGCAAGTCTCCGGCTATGCGCACATCCGGAAAACATTTGGCGAGCCGCAGTTCGGGCTTCGGTCTCGCCGCTCCGCAAGGAAATCTGCGACGGTCTTTACCGGCAGACCCGACGTCTTTGGTTCCAGGGCACTCGCGGTGAGCCGGACGCCACTCGATGGCAAATGGCACAAGGTATCGCGCTCGACCGGGGTCGGCCGGAAATATCTCGCCGCGATCCGGGCTTCGCAGCCCTATGAATCGAAGGACAAGATGTCGGTCATCAGGTCGGTCAATGCATGGGTCAACAAGCGGGTCGAATATACCGAGGACAAGGCTTATCGCGGCCGGAACGATCACTGGGCGCTACCCAGCGAGACGCTGCGCGTACGCAAGGGTGACTGCGAAGATTATGCGCTGGCAAAGATGCAGTTGCTGGCGGCGAGCGGAATCAAGTCCAAGGACATGTTCCTGGTGATTGCCAAGGATCTTGTCCGGCGCGCTGACCATGCCCTGCTGGTCGTCCAGCTGGATGGACAAATGCTTGTCCTGGACAATGAAACCGACCGGATCCTCAACGCCGACGACGTCCGCGACTATCGTCCGATCATGAGCTACAGCAGTTCCGGCAAATGGCTGCACGGCTACAAGGCCAAGCCCCGGTCCACGCAGATGGCAGCGCTGTCGATCAATCGTTGAACCAAATTGCGCTTGCGCTAGCGTTCGGTCAGGGCCTCCGATCGCGCACGGATTACCGGTTTCAGCAGATAGGTCAGAATGCTCTTGCGTCCGGTTAGTATCTCTACATCGCATATCATGCCCGGCGTGATTGGCAGCTGTTTCCCGGCGGACTCCAGAAATGCCGTATCGGTTTCAATCACGACGGTGAAATAGGCTTCCTGCTTGACTTCATCATAGATGCTGTCGGCCGAGATCTGGACAACCTTGCCCTGCAGGCCGCCATAAATCGAAAAATCATAGGCCGTAATCTTCACATTTGCCGGGTCATTAACGCGAATAAAGGCGATATCGCTGGGCCTGACACGCGCCTCGACCAGCAGGTTGTCGCCGATCGGCACGACCTGCATGATTTTCTCACCGGGACCGACAAAGCCGCCCACGGTGGTCACCTGCACATCGTTGACGATGCCGTCGACCGGAGAGCGGATCTCGGAACGTTCCAGCCGCCCCTTGGCGCCGCGAATCGACTCTTCGTTGACGGCGATCTGGGCGGCAACCTGGCTGCGCTCATTGAGTGCCTCCTGCCGGAACTGCAAATTGGCTTCGGACAATTGTGCCTGCGCCTCGCGAACCCCGGCGCTCGTCCGCGACACGCTTTGCCGCGCGGCAGCGAGCCGGCCTTGCAGGTCGACCAGTTCGCGCTGCGCCGTCATCAGCTCGGTTTGTGGAATGATCGACTTTTCGGCGAGTGGCTGCAGCATGTTGACCTGGTCCTGCGCGAGGCTGACGCTGTTCTGCAAGCTGCTCACAGTCGCCTGGGCTTCTGCCTGTTCGCGGCGGCGTTGTTCGACGGCCGCTGACAATCCGGAAAGCCGGGATTGCAGGGCCGCCTGCCTTGTCCGCTGCAACGCTGCCTCTTCCTCGCAAGGCGCACCGGGCGGGCAATCGGCAGCCGATCCCAGTCCCTCTCGTCCCAACCTCGCCGCCCGGGCCGCGAGCGACTTGTTTTCAGCTTCTATCTGGCCCAGCTGCGACGAGGATTCGGTATCATCGAGACGGACAAGCAGCTGGCCTTCCTTCACGCGTTCCCCCGAACGCACCAGTATCTCGGAAATCGTGGACGGGTCGGCGGCCTGTACCACCTGCGCCTTGCTGGACGGAATGACCCTGCCCTGCCCGCGCGTGATTTCATCCACCTGCGCGAGGCTGGCCCAAACGAGGAAAAGCAGCAGCCCGACGGCGCCGACCAGCAATATCTGCTGGCTGCCGGACAATCGGCCAAAGGATTGGAGCCATGATTTCACTCTTGCCCACCTTGCTGTTCTGCTGGCGCCTCGGCCGGAGCAGCCTGTTCCTGGATAGCGGTCAGCTTGCTCAAGCTGCCGGAGGATTCGGTCGGGTCCGGGATGCTGAGAGTCCAGCCCTTGCTGACATCAAGGCGTCCGCCCACATCGGTGGCCGTGTGCCGGTCGGTTATCGTTGGCGGCACCGAAACACCGGTTTTCGCAAATCGCTCGCTCGCCGTCTCCACCATTGGCTGTTCCGCCATGGCATATTCACGCAGAGCGGGGATGAATTCGCTACCGGAATATCGGCCGTTGAAGGCAGGCCAACGTCCCCATGATCCGGGCCAGCGGTAGAAGATATGGGTGCCGAGCTTGGAAATCTTGGAAAGCTTGGGCGCCCAATAGGGTGAAACATAGTCGGCATGATAATGGGTTGCCGCGCCGACCTTGGCTTCCACCGTACCCGAAAGTGCTGCAAGCGCTACTGCGCGGGCCTGCTTCCACGCGCTGGGTTGCGGCGTGCGCCGTAGCGAACCATCGCAGGTGAAGCTGAACTGGCATCCGGGTTTCAGGTGCCCCTGGTAGACGACGCCGCACACCGATGACGGAAATGCCGGATGACGCATCCGATTGAGCACGACCTGCGCTACCGCGCGCTTGCCGGACAGGGGTTCGAAGCCCGCTTCATAATAGACGGCCTGGGTCAGGCAGGTTTCCGCGCGGTTCGCCACCGGCGCAGATGTGCTGGTCAGCCGGAATGGCTTGGCTGCCACGATGGGCGCGTTGGCAAAGGGCAAGGCCTTGTTGGCTTCAAGCGCAGAATCGCCGGTCTTGACGACGCTGGCCTGCTCGCCCTGTGTCGCCTCGATCAGCATTTGCTGTTCAGGGGTGCGGGGCGGCTGTGCGTTTTCGTCGACACCCGCGTGCTGCGAATCGGGATCGAGCCATTGCAGCACGGGCCCGCTCCACCGGTCATAGCTGATCCAGAGCGCTACCGCGATGCCGAGCAGCAGCAACAGCAGGCCCGCAAAAGCCGCTTTGCTAACGCCTTCCGGCCGCGCACCTTTTACGGTTCGATCAGCCAATTCACCGGCGGGTTCAAATGATGGATCGTGTATCATGCCATCTTCGCACTTTCACTGACCCTGCTTAACATTTCGTCTCTTGGCCCATCGGCAACGATCTTGCCCTGGTCCATCACGATGATCCGGTCGACGAGTTGCAATATTGCATGGCGATGGGTCGAGATGATCAATGTCTGGTCATCATCCAGCGCATTCTTCAAATGCGCGATGAACTGTTCCTCGGTGTTGACGTCCATCGCCCCGGTCGGTTCGTCGAGATAAAGCAACTTGAACGGGTTCATGAGAGCGCGGGCCAGTACCAGGAAACTGCGCTGACCACCGGACAGCTTGCCGCCGCGTTCGCCGGCCAAACGATCAAACCCGACTGCATCCCTCGCGAGGAATTTGTCGGCACCCGATTTCTTGAGCACGGACATCATGTGCTCGGTATCGCTCTTATCGGCGCCGAGCTGGAGGTTTTCCTTGATCGACCCGCTGAACAACTCCGAATCCTGACCGACATAGCGGAATGACGAGCGGATCTCGCGCGGCGGATATTGCCGGCTATCCAGCCCGTCGATCAGGATGGAGCCGGTATCGGGCGGATAGAGGCCGCATATCAGGCGTCCCAGAGTCGACTTGCCCGATGCGACCCGGCCGATCACGGCGACGCGTTCACCGGGGCTGAACTTCACGTTGAGTCCAGCCAGTGCGGGCGTTTCCGTATCCGGATAGGAAAAGCCGGCATTGTCGAGTTGGATCAGTCCGGCCGAGATTTCCGGGACGACCGAGCGGCTACCCATGGTCCGTTCGTCTTCCTGGTCGATCATCACCTGGATGCTGTCGAGCGTCTGGAATGCCTGGCGGCCACGCGTCATCAGGAACGCCAGTTGCCCCACCGGTGCCAGCGACCGGCCGGCCAGCATGACAATCGCGATGATCGCACCCATCGAGATAACCCCGGCGTTGAACAGGTAGAAGCCGCCGATAATCAGGCTCATGCTTGTCGCCTGCTGGCATAGCGAGGCGAGGTTGACTGCGGTTGCGCCCAGCCGCCGCATCTTTTCCTGCGTATCGGCGCTCATTTGCGCATATTTGCGCCAGCGCGAGAGCATCCGGCCCTCGGCCCCGACGGCCTTCAGGGTCTCGATACCAGAAATCGATTCGACCAGCATCGAATGCTGCAGGCTGGAATCAGCCTGCGCTTCCAGCGCTGCGGTCGCCATCTTCTTCTGCAGCGCATAGCCGGCGGTCAGCATCAGGGCCATCATCACCAGCGGTACCAGCGCCAGCCATCCGGCAAGGAAAGCGATCAAGCCCACGAACAGGAACAGGAAGACGAGGTCGATGACCAGCACGACCGTGGTCGAGGCAAAGAAATCCCGGACCAGTTCATATTCCGAAACCCGACGGACCATCGCGCCGGTACTGCCCGCCTTTTTCTCAAGCGGGATATTGACGATTTTCTCGAACAGTTTCTGCGACAGCTTGGTATCGAGCTTACGCCCGGTCTCGTCGATCAGCCGTGCCCGTGCCAGCCGCATCGCAAATTCGAGCAGGAAAGCCAGCAACACACCCGCGGCCAGCACCCACAGGCTGGCCACCGCCTTGTTGGGGATGACGCGGTCATAAACATTCATCGTGAACAGCGGCAGCGCAAAACCGAGCAGGTTGATGAACAAGGCAGCGAAGGCGACCTGGCGGAAAGCAGGTTTTTCCTTGCGCATCTCGTCCCAGAACCAGTGCGTTTCATGCGGCTCGTCCCACGGACGTTCATCCTGGCGGATCTTGGTTGCATTGGGCACGACCTGGACGGCTTCGCCGGCGAAGGCCTCGTCCATCTCGTCACGCGTGAACCAGGCCGCTTCTTCCATGGAAGGCTTGTGAACCAGCAGGTTCTGCCCTTCTGCTTCGAGAATGACGGCGGCCTTGTCCCCGTCAAGTGCGACGATCGCCGGCAGGTCGCGATCGGACAGCTTCTTCATGTCACCCCGGACGGGATGGCTGGTCAGTCCCAGCAAGTCAAAAGCCGGGGCCACCTGGTCGAACGGAAGCCGACCCTGCTCGTCAACCGCAAGGCCCGACCTCAGGATGAGCGGAGAGGTTTCCTTGTCAAAATGCTGGGCGAGGAACATGATGCACGACAGAACGTCGTCGCTCTGCGCCTCCATCTCGGCATTTGTCTCGGGAACCTCCATATTCATGGTCTATTCCGTTCGACCCATTTTACGCAAACACTTCATGGGTCGCCTTACCTCGGGTATCGGCGCCGGTCTG
>JAAUYH010218776.1_pt1 | contig 10164 bp, 8 predicted proteins | sample 7278061 | NCBI WGS metagenome assembly JAAUYH01 (sample SAMN14350203, study PRJNA611818) | marine sediment metagenome | isolation source: surface marine sediment (0.6m) | place: French Polynesia: Moorea | collected 2018-08 | reverse complement strand
GCACCGGCAGATGCTGGCGCTGCCGGTGCGCCGTTTCGGCCAGCTCTTCGCGCCCGTAGCCGACGTTGACACACCACAGGCCGGACATGCCGTCCAGGATGCGGTTGCCGTCCGAGTCCCACAGGTAGATGCCCTCGGCCCGCGTGATGATGCGCGCGCCACGCTGGCCGAGCGCCTTGTGATCGGTGAACGGGTGCAGGTAGTGGGCCGCATCGAGGGCCTGCAGTTCGGCGGTGGATCGGGATGTGGCTGTCACGCTGTGTTTCCTGGGCGATGGTGAATCAGACGTTGAGCAACAGGAACTCGCGCTCCCACGGGCTGATCACCTCAAAAAATGTCTCGAACTCGCGCTCCTTGATGCCGACGTACAGGTCGACGAACGGGTCGCCGAGCACCCGGCGCAGCGGTTCCGAACCCGTCAGCTGCTTGAGTGCCGCCGACAGCGACCGCGGCAGCGTGATGTCCAGCTTGTAGGCGCTCGTGGTGAGCGGCGCCGACGGTTCCAGCTTGTCCACCATCCCCAAGTAACCGCAGGCCAGCGACGCGGCGATGGCGATATAGGGATTGACGTCGGCGCCCGCCAGGCGGTTCTCCACCCGCCGGTCGGCCGGCCCGGAGACGGGCACGCGAAAACCGACGGTGCGGTTGTCGTGGCCCCAGTGCAGGTTGATGGGCGCCGCCATGTGCCGGGCAATGCGCCGGTAGCTGTTGACGTAGGGCGCGAAGAACGCCATGGCCTGCGGCGCGTAGATCTGCAGTCCGGCGATGAAACTGTGGAACAGCGGGCTGGCCTCGCCGTCGGGAGCGCTGAAGACGTTGTCGCCGGAAACCGCATCGACCACGCTGTGGTGCAGGTGCAGGGAGCTGCCCGGTTCCCTGGCCATCGGGCGCGCCATGAAGGTGGCGTAGATCTGGTGTCGGTGCGCCACCTCGCGCACCGTCCGCTTGAACAGGAACACCTGGTCGGCGAGGCGCAACGGATCGCCGTGCAGGAAGTTCACCTCCATCTGCGCGGCGCCGGCCTCGTGGATCAGCGTGTCGATGTCGATGTCCTGGGCCTCGCAGAAGTCATACATCTCTTCGAAGAGCGGATCGAATTCGTTGACGGCGTCGATGCTGTACGACTGGCGCACCGTTTCCGGCCGACCGGATCGACCGATCGGCGGCTGCAGCGGATAGTCCGGATCGGTGTTCGCCTGGACCAGGAAGAACTCGACCTCCGGCGCGACGACCGGGCGCCAGCCGCGCTCGGCGTACAGCGCCAGCACCCGCCGCAGCACCTGCCGCGGCGCCGTGGGCACTGGCGTGCCGTCGTGGTGGAAACAGTCGTGGATGACCTGCGCCGTCGGTTCCAGGGCCCATGGCACGACACGCACCGACTGCGCGTCCGGCAGCAGCACCATGTCGCCTTCCGTATCGTCCAGCAGCTCGTCGGGTGGATACTCGCCCGTGACCGTCTGCGCAAAGATGGTGATCGGCAGGCGCAGGCCGTCCTCGCGGACGAACTTGTCGGCGGGCATGATCTTGCCACGGGCGATGCCGGTCATGTCGGGGATCAGGCCCTCGACTTCCGTGATCGAACGCTCGTCGAGCCAGCGGGCCAGGTCGATCTCGCTCATGCCACCCTGCCCCGCGCGGCGCACCGCTGGCGGCACGCATCGCCGAACGCCGCGAAGATGGCGCTCGACACGGCGTTGGTCTGCGGCTGCCATTCCGGATGCCACTGCACAGCCAGCGCGAAGGCCGTGGCACGAACCACGGTGAATGCCTCCACCAGTCCGTCGTCGGCCACGGCCTCGGTGCGAAGACCCGGCGCCAGGCGGTCCACGCCCTGGCCGTGCAGCGAATTGACGACGATGCGGCGCTCGCCCGTCAGCCGCGCCAGCAATCCGTTCGGCGCCAGTGTCACCGGATGCGATGGCCCATACTGAACGTCGAGGGGTTGCGACGAATCTTCCCGGTGATCGTCGAGGCCGTCCACGTCGTGCACCGCCTGGTGCAGGCTGCCGCCCAGCGCCACGTTCATTTCCTGGAAACCACGGCAGATGGCCAGCACGGGCACGCCACCGTCGATGGCGGCACGCAGCAGCGGCAGCGTCGTTTCGTCGCGGTGCGGGTCATGCAGCGTATCCGGCGCCGACGCGTCCGCGCCGTAGTGTTTCGGCTCGACGTTCGAGATGCTGCCCGTGAACAGTACGCCGTCCAGGTGGGCCAGCAGCGATGCCACGTCGAAGCGTTCGCCGATGGCCGGCATGACCACCGGGACGCATGCCGAGGCATCCAGAACGGCATCGAGGTACTTCTCGCCCACGCCATGGAACCAGTGCGGCTCCAGGTGCTTGCGGCAGGCCGGAACCCCCACCAGCGCTGTCGGGCGCGTTGCGTTCATGCTCCAAAGGTCGCCGGCCGCCGGCGCTTGACGCAACAACCGGGGACTCCTCACTATAGGTCTGTCCGCATTCTTGCAGCATTCCCATGATTGTCAATTCGCACGACGACGTCGATCGCTTTCTCGCGGACCATCCGGACGTGCAGCGGGCCGACCTGCTGATCACGGACACGAACGGCCTGCTGCGCGGCAAGCGCGTTGACATCGCCGCCCTCGGCAAGCTCTACAAGAACGGGCTTTGCCTGCCCGGGTCGGTGTTCGCGCTGGACATCTCCGGCGAAACGGTGGAGACCACCGGCCTGGGCTTCGACCAGGGCGACATGGACCAGGTGTGCCACCCCGTGCCGGGCACCCTGAGTGTTGTCCCCTGGAGCGAGGTCGCCAGCGCGCAGGTGTTGATGAGCATGCACACCGCCGACGGCCGTCCGTTCTTCGCCGATCCGCGGCACGTGCTCGCCGGCGTCGCCGCGCGCCTCGGCGCGATGGGTCTGACACCCGTGGTGGCGATCGAGCTGGAGTTCTATTTGCTGGACGCGCGGCGCACGCCGGACGGTGGACCGCAGCCACCGGTGTCACCCGCGACAGGGCAACGCGAACGGCGCACGCAGGTGTACAGCATGGACGACCTGGACGCCTACGAGGCTTTCCTGCGCGGTGTCGCCGACAGCGCCGCGCTGCAGGGCATTCCCGCCGACACCGCCGTCGCGGAATACGCCCCGGGGCAGTTCGAAATCAACCTGCGCCACCGGGCCGACGCGCTGGCCGCCTGCGACGATGCCGTTCGACTGAAACGGGTGATACGGGCCGAGGCCCGGCGCCACGGCATGGACGCCACGTTCATGGCCAAGCCCTACGCCGATCAGGCCGGCAACGGCCTGCACGTGCATCTGAGCCTGGTCGATGGCAACGGCGACAACGTATTCGCCAGCGACGCACCGGGCGGCAATCGGGCCCTGCGACGGGTGGTCGCCGGGATGGCCGACCTCATGGCCGACGCCATGGCGATCTTCGCCCCGACGGCGAACGCCTACCGGCGGTTTCAGGCGGGCAGCTTCGCGCCCACCAGCCCGGCGTGGGGCATCAACAATCGCACGACGGCACTGCGCGTGCCCGCCGGACCGGCCGAGGCCCGCCGCGTCGAGCACCGCGTTGCCGGCGCCGATGCCAATCCCTACCTGGTGCTCGCGGCCGTTCTCGCCGGCGCCCACCATGGCCTGGCCAACGACCTGGAGCCGGACGCACCCTGCAGCGGCAACGCGTACGACGAGTACCCGCCGACGCTGCCCGCCGACTGGGGCGAGGCACAGGCACGCCTGGCGGGCAGCCAGCACCTGGCCGACTATCTCACCAGCGATTTCATCGCCCTGCATGGTGCGCTGACTGCCGCCGACCGGCAACGATTCGATGCCGTGGTGACACCCCTCGAATACGAGTGGTATCTCGACGTTGTCTGACCCCGATCCGGCCTACCCGGACTCCTGGTATGCGGCCAGCGTGCCCGAGCGACCGGCCGAAGCGCCGCTCGCCGGCGACGTCCAGTGCGACGTGTGCGTGGTCGGCGGCGGCATCACCGGCCTGTCCACGGCGCTGCACCTGGCGCAGATGGGCTACGACGTCGTCCTGCTCGAGGCGGCGCGCGTCGGCTGGGGTGCGTCCGGCCGCAGCGGCGGGCAGGTCATCTTCGGCTATGCCTGCGACCAGTCGCGGCTGGAAGCGCTGGTCGGCTTCGACGATGCCCGTGCCCACTGGCAGATCGCCTGCGACGCGGTGGCGCTCACGCGCCGGCTCATCCGCGAGCACGAGATCGACTGCGACGCCACCGACGGCATGGTGCACGTGGCCATCAAGCCGCGGCAGCGCGACGAGCTCAAGGCCTGGCAACGCGAACTCGAGCAGCGCTACGACTACCGGTCGCTCACGTTCCTCGATGCCGGGGCGCTGGCCGACGAGGTCGACTCGCCCCGCTACATCGCCGGCCTGCGCGACGACCAGAGCCTGCACCTGCATCCGCTGAAGTACACGCTGGGCCTGGCGCGGGCGGCGCGCAAGGCCGGTGTGCGCGTGTACGAGCACAGCCGGGCGCGCGGACTCGATGCCGGCGGGCGCAAGACCGTGTTCACCGACAACGGCAGTGTCCACTGCCGGTCCATCGCGCTGTGCGGCAATGCCTACCTCGACCGCCTCACCCGCCGGCTGCACCGGCGCATCATGCCGGTGGGCACCTACATCGTGGCCACCCAACCGCTCGGCGAGACCGTCGCGCGGTCGCTCATTCCATCGCACGCGGCCGTGTCCGACATCAACTTCGTCCTCGACTACTTCCGCTGCTCGGCCGACCACCGCATGCTGTTCGGCGGACGCGTCAGCTACTCGCGCATGGCACCGCCCAACCTCGCCGCCTCCATCGGCAAGCGCATGACGCGCGTCTTCCCCCGGCTTGCCGACACGCGCATCGACTATGCGTGGGGCGGCTACGTCGGCATCACCATGAACCGCGCGCCGGACATCGGTCGGGTCGCACCCGACGTGGCGTACGCGCAGGGGTTCTCCGGCCACGGCATGGCCATGACCGCGATGGCCGGCCAGGTCCTCGCCGAAGCGATTGCCGGCACGCACGAACGCATGGACCTGTTCGCCCGCATACCGCACCGCGACTTTCCCGGCGGCGCACTGTTGCGCACGCCGGCACTGGTGCTGGCGATGGCCTGGTACCGGCTGCGCGACTGGCTCTAGCGCTGATCCCGCCGGCGCGGCGGCTGCCCGGGAGCGGCGGAACGGACCGGCGTTTTGCCGCGCTGCGCCACGCGGGTCGCGCTTTGTACCGCCGACGGTTCGCGGCTATCATGCCGCCACCGGATCCGGCTCGCTGCCCCCGGGGCCGCGGGAGAGGCGTTGGACATGAACAATAACGATGAGGCTCCCTCGAAGCCGGCGCACGGCAACCTCGACGCCTACTGGATGCCCTTCACGGCCAACCGGCAGTTCAAGGCCAAACCGCGGCTGCTGAAATCCGCCAAGGGCATGTACTACACCACCGAGGACGGCCGGAAGGTGCTGGACGGCACCGCGGGCCTGTGGTGCACCAACCTCGGCCATGGCCGCAAGCGAATCAGCGACGCGGTGTCGGCGCAGATCCGCGAGATGGACTACGCCCCGAGTTTCCAGATGGGCCACCCGCTGCCCTTCGAATTCGCGCGCCGCCTCGTCCGACGCACACCGCCCGGCCTCAGCCGGGTGTTTTTTACCAACAGCGGCTCCGAATCGGTCGACACGGCGCTCAAGATCGCGCTGGCCTACCACCGGGCGCGCGGCGAAGGCGGTCGCACGCGGTTGATCGGCCGGGCCCGCGGCTACCACGGTGTCGGCTTCGGCGGCATTTCCGTCGGCGGCATCGTCAACAACCGCCAGCATTTCGGGGCCCTGCTGCCCGGCGTCGACCACTTGCGCCACACGCTGAACCTGGAGCACAACGCTTTCTCGCGCGGGCTGCCCGGGTGGGGCCTGCACCTGGCCGACGACCTGGAGGACCTGGTCGCCCTGCACGGCGCGTCCACGATCGCGGCGGTGATCGTCGAACCCGTCGCCGGATCGACCGGTGTCATCGTGCCGCCGGCGGGCTACCTGGAGCGGCTGCGCGACATCTGCGACAGGCACGGCATCCTGTTGATCTTCGACGAGGTCATCACCGGTTTCGGCCGCCTCGGCACGCCCTTCGCCGCCGACTATTTCAATGTCGTGCCCGACATGATGGTCACCGCCAAGGGACTGACCAACGGCGCCATGCCCATGGGTGCCGTATTCGTGCGCGACGACATCCACGGCGCGTTCATGGACGGGCCGGAACACCTCATCGAGCTGTTCCACGGCTACACCTACTCCGGCCATCCCGTGTCGTGCGCGGCCGGGCTGGCGGCGCTCACCATCTACGAAAAGGAAAACCTGCTGAGCCGCGCCGGCGAACTCGCCGGCTACTGGGAAGACGCGGCTCATGCGCTGGCCGATCTGCCGCACGTGATCGACGTGCGCAATCTCGGCCTGATCGCCGGTATCGAACTGGAGCCGAGACCGGGCCAGCCCACGGCGCGGGGCTACGAGGTGTTCCTGCGCTGCTTCGAACGCGGCGTGCTGGTGCGCTTCACCGGCGACATCATCGCCCTGTCCCCGCCGCTCATCATCGAAGATCACGAGATCGATCACCTGTTCGGTGTGCTCGCCGACGCGATCGAGCACACCGCCTAGCCAACGACGAGAACCCGAGGAGCCGCAATGAAAATCGGCATACCGAAAGAGATCAAGACCCACGAATATCGTGTCGGCATGCCGCCACCCGGCGTGCGCGAACTCACGAGCCGGGGGCACGAGGTTTTCGTCGAGACCAACGCCGGTCACGGCAGCGGTTACGACGATCGCGACTACGAATCCGTCGGCGCGACCGTCCTGGACACCGCCTCCGATGTCTTCTCGCGCGCCGAGATGATCGTCAAGGTCAAGGAACCGCAGCCTGTCGAGTGTCGCATGCTGCGCGAGGGCCAGGTGCTGTTCACCTACCTGCACCTGGCACCCGACCCCGAGCAGACACGGTTGCTCCTCCAGTCCGGCGTGACGGCCATCGCCTACGAGACCGTGACGGATCGCTTCGGCGCCTTGCCGCTGCTTCAGCCGATGAGCGAGGTGGCGGGCCGTATGTCGATCCAGGCCGGCGCGCGCTGCCTGGAGAAAGAGCACGGCGGCGCGGGCGTCCTGCTCGGCGGCGTGCCGGGCGTGGCGCCGGCACGGGTGGTGGTCATCGGCGGCGGCGTCGTCGGCGTGAATGCCGCGCGCATGGCCATGGGCCTGGGCGCCAGCGTCACCGTGCTGGACAACTCACCGCGCAAGCTGGTCGAGCTGGACGCCCTGTACGGTCCGCGCCTGCACACGATCTTCTCGACGAGCGCGACCCTGGAAGAATACGTGCGCGCCGCCGACCTGGTAGTCGGCGCCGTGCTCATTCCCGGGGCCGCGGCGCCCAAGCTGGTGAGCACCGCCGACCTGAAGCTGATGAAGCGCGGGTCCGTCGTCGTCGACGTGGCCATCGACCAGGGCGGCTGCTTCGAAACCAGCAAGCCCACGACACACCAGGATCCCACCTACATCGTCGACGAGGTGGTGCATTACTGCGTGGCGAACATGCCCGGCGCGGTTGCGCGCACGTCCACGCACGCGCTGACGAACGCGACGCTGCCGTTCGTACTGCGCCTGGCTGACATGGGATATCGGCAGGCGCTGAACGCCGACGAGCATCTGCGCAACGGCCTCAACATCCACCGCGGGCAGGTGACCTACGAGGCTGTCGCCACCGACCTCGACTACGACTACGTGCCGGCGCTGGACGCGCTGTAGAGCGCTGCCGTCGCCGACGGCGCCCGCCGCTGTGGGAGCGGCTAGTTGTGGGAGCGGCTTAAGTATGTGGGAGCGGCTTCAGCCGCGATATCCAATGAATCGCGGCTAAAGCCGCTCCCACCATGCAAGACACCCGGCGCGCGGCGGTTTTCTTAAGCGCCTACTCGTCGCCCCACGGGAACGTGGTGGACACCGACAGGATCACCCGGCTGTCGACCCCGAACTCGCTGTCGAGGTCCGTGTCGACGTAGCGCAGTTCGGCGTCGAAGTTGCCGAAGCTGCGGGTCACGGCGATTCCATAGTCCAGGTACTCGCGCAGACCGGATTCGACCTCGGCTTCCAGCGCGTCGCCCTCGGTGTAACCGACGTGCACCTCGAGACCGAAGTCGCTCGGCAGTTCGAAATAGGCGGCACCCTCCAGGTAGAAGGCCGACTCGTCCAGATTGAAGAAGTCGTCGGTATACCAGTAGTACACCTCGAAGATGTTGTAGGCCGCACCGACGTAATACTCGCCGTAGTTGAGGTCGTCGCCGCCGGGATACGAGTAGAAGTTGTAGCCGACGTCGAAGCTGACGTCGGCAACGTCGAAGGCATAGCCGGCGAACCAGTCCACCTCCAGGTTCTCGTTGCAGCAGTCCTGGAAATCGACGTTGCTGACCCAAACGCCGGCGTAGATGCCGTCGTCGTGCTCGAAGTCGATGCTGAACTGCAGCGCCGGGTCTTCGTCGGTCTGCGTGACGCCGCGGAAGTCATAGTCGGTCGTGGCCGTCGCGGTGGCCGAAAATTGAGCGTGAGCCGGAACGGCGGCAAGCAGCGCCGCGGCGGCCAGCGGAACGATATAGCGGTTCATGGTTACCCCCAGAACGGCCCGAGCCGCAGGATGCGGCACCGGGCGGCGATGAAATCGGCCGGCATCATATCGCCATATCTCGCGGAAACACAAATATTTGTTGCGACGCACATAGACCCATCGGCGGGCGCCGTGCACCAGATTGGTGCATCCCGCGTGACCGGCCGGTGGCGGGCGTGGTGGCAAGCGATGGCTGCCACCGTGGCAGTCGGTCCGGCCGCACCGAATTGGTGACCCGGCGCCGGCACCGACCTCAGCCGAAGCGGCCGGTGATGTAGTCTTCGGTGAGCTTGTGGCTGGGGTTCGTGAAGATGGTGTCGGTGTCACCGACCTCCACCAGCCAGCCGAGATGGAAGTAGGCCGTGCGCTGGGAGACGCGGGCGGCCTGCTGCATCGAGTGGGTGACGATGGCGATTGCGTAGTGTTCGCGCAGCTCGTCGATGAGGTCCTCGATGCGCGCGGTGGCGATCGGATCGAGCGCCGAACACGGCTCGTCCATGAGGATCACCTCGGGGCTCACGGCAATGGCCCGGGCGATGCACAGGCGTTGCTGCTGACCGCCCGACAGGCTGGTGCCGGGCTGGTCGAGCTGGTCCTTGACCTCGGCCCAAAGGCCGGCCTTCTCCAGGCTGGTCTGCACCAGCATGTCCAGCTCCGAGCGGTTGCGTGCGAGTCCGTGGATGCGCGGCCCGTAGGCAACGTTGTCGAAGATCGATTTGGGGAACGGGTTGGGCTTCTGGAACACCATGCCGACGCGTGCGCGCAGCGGCACGACGTCGACGCGCTTGTCGTAGATGTTCTCGCCGTCCAGGGAGATCTCTCCGGTCACACGACAGCTTTCGATGGTGTCGTTCATGCGGGTGAAGCAGCGCAGGAATGTGGACTTGCCGCAGCCGGAGGGGCCGATCATCGCCACCACTTCGTTGGCGCCGATGTCCAGGGAAACGCTGTTGATGGCCTGTTTGGCGCCGTAGAACACATCGACGTTGCGGGCGGTCATGCGGGGATTGTCCACTGTGACCTTGCCGATGGTCTCGTGCGGCACGTCGCGCTGGTTCGTCCGCGCCGATTCCACGCCCTGTCTTTCCACGCTTCCACCGATGTCTGGGGCAACGGCGACACCGGTGTCGTCCGCGCGATTGCGTTTCGGGAACTTTAGCATCGTCTCACCTCGGGCGCCGCCGACGGGCGGTCACCAGCGAACCTCGAATTTCTTGCGCAGGATGACGGCCACGGCGTTCATGAGCATGAGGAACGCCAGCAGCACCATGATGGCCGCGGACGTTCGTTCCACGAAAGCGCGCTCGGGGCTGTCGGCCCACAGGAAGATCTGCACGGGAAGCACCGTTGCCGGGTCCAGCGGGCCGGCGGGAATGTCGACGATGAACGCAACCATGCCGATCATCAGCAGCGGCGCCGTCTCGCCCAGGGCCTGCGCCATGCCGATGATGGTGCCCGTCAGAATGCCCGGCATGGCCAGAGGCAGAACGTGATGAGATACCGTCTGCACCTTGGAGGCGCCGACACCCAGGGCTGCTTCGCGGAT
>JAAUYH010063363.1_pt1 | contig 10164 bp, 4 predicted proteins | sample 7278061 | NCBI WGS metagenome assembly JAAUYH01 (sample SAMN14350203, study PRJNA611818) | marine sediment metagenome | isolation source: surface marine sediment (0.6m) | place: French Polynesia: Moorea | collected 2018-08 | reverse complement strand
TACAAGCACTCGATTAGGCATACGTCGAACTATTAACCAACTATACCAGATCTAGGATTTTGAAGAATTGAAGCGGAATTGTAGTAATTTCAAGGTACAATCAAGAATCAAAGAAAATTAAATTTGAACACAATACGAAAATGCAGATTTGTAACAACGGAAACATATATGATCACTGAATCCTCTTCCTCTAATAAGAATTTTTTATTTGCACAATATGGATACTCTACACTACTCGTACACACAGACAAAAACTGACTTAAACTAATTTGGTCCTTGCGGACGCAATAACTCGAAAACTTTATCCACCTTCGTTGTTTCACTATCCCCATGGCTCTTAGTTATTTTCGAACATGAAATTCAAGTGATCTAATCTGCAAACTATACTCTTAGCAGTTACTAGTCTGAAAGCTATTCTGAATGGTTTAAAAGAAAAGTAATGTCGAGACAGAAAACTATGATTTCGAAAAATTCTAGTCAATACCAAGTTACTCAAGATCATAATCTAAGCCAAGATGAGACTCGTTTGCTGTTTTGGCTTCGGCTCAATAAATATGGACTATTTATGTTTATCGAGTTGATTAATTAGATTGGAGTGATCCATTAACTCCATCGTAATTACATCGACATGTTCTGTTGGCTCCTGGATCAATCGCTCCCAACGCGATATTTTTCTCCAGCCTTTCAATCCTTTTTCATCCAATTTCTCAATGATTTCATTTTGCCTATTGATCGTCCTAAAATCCCATACGTCCGGAAGGTTCAGATAAGACTTTCAGCTCGGTTTTTCCCAGATCGAAATTTTGCTCTATTCATTAAGCTCAAAGCTCTCGGTTCAAATTCCATTGGCGAACATAATCCGCAAATCTGTCGAAAGTTGGGCAATTTGTTCCGACTCGGTTTGTGAAAAAGAACAGGAGATGGGCAGTCATGATGCGTACTGGACTTGGAACCTAAGTTATTGAATCGGATTTTACTATTCGAACAGAATCTCTTAAACGACTCACAATAGTAGTTGGTGTGTACTACTTGGAGAGTAACATATAAACATCCACCATTACGAGGAACACATCCGACCAATGTATACAATGATGCAACTAGGGACATGCAATTTTATAAAGGCTACCGGCTATTCAGAGGATCAATTTCACCTTCCTTCTCAATACTTCTTGTATCGCACTCCAGTGCCTGTAGTTACCACGAACATGTCTACTTGCTATCACCTACGAGACAATGTCACGGCTTCGATTCACTGCCGCAGTGATAGGTCACATACTCTTCCTTAATTTCCGGTCGATCTCTTTTTCTTTACTGACACTCTTTTCGATACCCTAATATCAAAAATCAGTAAATCTTCGAACCTTTAATTGCTTGTTTATGGTACCACTACCCTATACCGAACCTTGACTATTATCCTTGTTCGCATTCTTCCATTTTCCTCTTCCCATGACTATTTCGCCGTTCCTCAATCAGGGTTCGCAGGAAATGAAAGCCGTTTTTTGCAAATCGACCTGTTCATTCTTTTTCGCCTAGAAGCGTAACGGATGGGCTGTCGATCATCAGTCGGAGCAAAGCTGCCCTACCCATAGGAGCCGTAAGCCATCGAATCCGTGAAGAGCGAATGCAGAAACCCAGTTGCAGTAAGTAGCCGTAGAAGGATTTTACTCATTGGACATTTTTTATTCGTAGTGTGCGGTTGAAGAGCCTTGGCAATATCGTATTCTCACAAATCGAGTTCTCAGTTGGTCTGCTTTTGTATTTTGTCTACACTTGCTGAAACAGGGTTTCGTGTCCCCATTTATAGGGAGTGTTACTAGTTTCGAAGGTTGAGCAGAACGTTCTACATTTCACTATCATCTTCTTGTTTCGATACACATCCGTTTCGACAACAATAAATAGTAACTCGAACAACAAATAAAAAACGAAAAGCCTTAATGAGTTCAGTTATACCGTCGATGTGAGCGGTCAAACATATAGCCGAATAGCAATTGTACCACCGACGGTTCATTTCGGCGAGTGTGACGTCTTTCACGATGACGTTCGTTGCGAATGTAACGGCGATGCACAGCACGGCGTTTCGCCATTCGACTCATTTCGCGGCGTCTTGCTTTATGTCGGCTTCTGCGATCGGTGTGTAGATCACGATGATACACGCGCACACGATGTGTGAGGCGCAACTGCAGGGCCAGGGCTTCGACCAACGCGACGCTCCGATGAATTCCACAGTATGATACGAAGGCGAGACGAACACGCCTGGCTGTGGTGTTCCTTGCGTAGTGGAGCGCCTCGGCGAGAACGAACTGCGCGTTTCCTGACGACAATATCGCGTCTCGCACGTCGGGATGTTGTCCGTTGTAGTAGCGTTGTATGTCGGGCGATACGTTGGGTAGTGCTTCAACGTTCCATACACACGTGAAGTGGGTTCTTGGGGGGCCGTTAGAACGGCCGTAACTCCATAGCTCGATGGGCATGGCTTCAGAAGGTGGGGATGTGCGGGACAGACCGGGACATTGAGGAGCAATGCTTTTATGCGTTTCAGAAGGTACAGTAGATTGGATTAGGGTATCGCGTGATACTGTACCGTACGGTGTGCGAAAGATCGAGTTCGGCGTGGATTTTCGGTGACAGGACATACACTCGCATACTGATTCTTGTTTCGCTGCGCCAACTAGCAAGCGTTTCCACATTTTCAACACTCAATGTTCGCACGGGCGCGGCGTATTTCAGTGACATCAAGTGCTACGTCATGTGGGCTTGCAAGTGATACATTAAGGAATGACCCGAACAACTTCGCTTCGCCCGAATCACATTTGCGTTTTGCAGGGCGTCCGAACGCTCACTTTCCTTTCCACTTGCAAGCACAACCAAGTGATGCATTCTCAGTGCATGTGTCGAATGGTTACACCGGCTGCTGCTCTACTGGTGTGATTGATACCGATAGACGTATCATCCGGCTCTGTACGGTACCGCGTTGGGAAATTGGCTTTAGTGCAGCTGACAGTGCACATTACGTGGAACATTGAAGCAAATGCTACAATTAACCAGCGGCACATTTGTCGCCGCGTCTTCATCTTCGCAAACACATTTACCAGGCCGTACAAGTTTTATGACCACGCCACAAGTGCCAAGGGGCACCACATCGCAACACATCGGTGTGCCACCCAGCTAGCCGCCAGATGCCGCGAAAAACGGCCAATGCTGAATGCGCCGTCTGCATCTCGACGTGCGTGGTGTAGGTGGATGCCAACAATCCATCGACAACGATATCGCCGTCCAATGTGTGCGGATTGTAAACTCCATAATCGATGAATCGACGCACACTAACTATCCTGTATACCTCGCCGTTCCCGCCCATCACCCTATCCCCGCTGCCCATGTCGCCTGCACGAACCAATCCTCGCGGGGTGTGAACCAGATGGCCAGGCGTTACTACCAGCGATTCCCTCGCTGTCGTTATGTTCACAAACTGCGCAACCTCGTTCGACGCATGACTAAACATGTACACCGTGCTGTAGCGCCCACCTCCGACCAACACCTCGTCGCCAACCCGCAGCATGCTCATCGCTCGTTTCTCACCACTCCGTAGCTGCACTTCGCCGCTTCTATGAAAGCAAACCGTTGTCGAGGTGAGTTTCGCATCAATACCGGTTTTGCTATTTGTGATGTTCGTGTTGCTTGTTGGCGATGTAGGATTTTTGTCAGTATCGTTCATGCTCGGCGCAGCTCCACTTGATTCTCCTCCTCCTTCACCATTCAAACTTGGTTTCTGGCCGGTATCACCTTTCACTGGTATTTCTCCGTCCTTGTCCGATTCCTTTTCTGTTGGCTTGCCATTTTCAGGCTTATTCTGTTGCTCCCCATCACTATCTGTCATTGCTGGTTTCTTTCTACCGTCATCCATCTTAGCCGACTCCTTTCTACCGCCATCCGTCATTCTTGAGTCCTTCCTATCACCATCGGTCATAACTGGCTCTTTTCTACCCCCATCCGTGTTAGCTGGTTCCTTTCTACCACAGCCCGTTTCAGCAGGTTGCCGTCTTCCGCCCTGCTTTTCATCTGTTGCCTGCCCGGTTACAACAGGTGTGCTAAAATTCGGACAGGTCTTGTCACAATGGGAGACGCAGCAATAACAGTCAGCGACCGACTGCGCATGTTTCTCGCACTTGTCCTTATAAAGCAACTCGAACACATTCGTATCGAACTTGGCGCGAACGCCTTCACAGCCAAGCCCATCGGGTGGGTCGGCGACGAACAAATCATAGACCAAACTAAGGTACTCGTATAATTCGCAGCACTCCATCGACGACGAGCCGCCTTTGACGCGACACTCTTTCACCTCAGGCGACATCCATTGCGTCTTGTAGTACACGGTCTCCCATTCGCAGCACTCCATAGCCGGCGCGGAGTGGCACCGCAGCGCCATCAGCGCCACCAGAAACAAGAACAGCAGCATTTTGCAGTCGGGTTCCACGGGAGCGGTTGAGTCATGCGATTAGGTTGAGACATACCATGGACTGGATGCGATGAGACTGGACATCTTCATTGGTACAGCAGTGTGGCTATTGCCTTGAGGTGGCGAATAATAGGTTGGCGATGACTGGGCGTTTCGGATTCTATTTTGGACCAAGATGAACTGTTGCTAGTTAGGAGATTTATCCAGATCTCATTCCGTTTCCATAGCAACGTGGATCATTGCGGTGCGGCACGGGGTTGATGGTGACGGACAGAGCGAAAACGTTAGGGCAATGGATTGCGTGGAACTGGCCGAATTTCGACATTTCCGATTGCACGGCTTGCACCCCGTTGCCGGTTGCATGCTTGATAAACTGACTGAAATTGAAAGTGGTTTGTAAGTAATGAGGCACTGTCGCCATAGTTAGAAAGCAGCAAGGAAGACAGTTACAGTTCGAGGAATTCAGTGTATCCCAAGAAAGGGGGACCTACAGCAATGCCGCCAGGGAAAGTGTACGCAGGCGATGATGACGGCGATGACAGATGTTCAACGGGTGGGGGTGGGACTGCGTGCCCAGATAAGGGATTTGCGCAGTTAGTGAACCCTGGAACGTAAGAGGCTGAGTCTTTACAGTCTGGACCCCGCTCCATATGTGTTGTGGAGCTTTCGACGTCGCCTATCGCAGTGTATCAGCGCCGCCGCGGTTTCGTCGCTGATGGCGACGGGGGCGATAAACAATGAGGCACGGCACCATCGGGAGAGTGCGGCGTCGATCCGCCTGAAGGCGCAGAAGCTGCGGCGCGCGCTGGATGGCGACAAGCTGGAGGAGGCCGTGCGCGTGGCCGCGGATGTCGCCGCGGAGCTGCGCGCGCCCGGCACGACCACGCTCACGCCCAAGGCGTACTACGACGTGTACCTCAGCGTCTGCGCCGAGCTGCGCGTATTGGAGATGTACATGCTGGAGAGCGCGCGCCGCGGCGCACCCGTGCTCCACCTCTACGAGCGTGTACAGGAGACGCCCCTGGTCCTCCCCCGTTTGTACCTGCTCGTCACCACCGGCGCCGTGTACGTGCGCAGCGAGCAGGCACCCGCGAAGGACGTGCTGCGCGACCTGGTGGAAATGTGCGCGGCGGTGCAGCACCCGCAGCGCGGATTGTTCCTACGTGCCTACCTGGCGCAGATGATGAAGGATAAGCTGCCCGACGTGCCCAGCGCCGACTGGCAGGAGCAGCAGGAGATGGAGGAGAACGGCGGTGGATCGTTGGTGGATAGCGTGGAATTCGTGCTGCGCAACTTCACCGAGATGAACCGCCTGTGGGTGCGCATGAAGAACAACGTCGCGGTGCACGAGCGCGCGAATGTGAAGAACCAGCGCATGGAGTTGCGCCTCCTGGTGGGCAGTAACTTGTCCACACTCAGCCGCTTACTCAGCAACGATCAGCACATGTACATCAACAAGGTGCTACCCGCGATTGTGGAACAGATTGTGGATTGCCGTGACTCCATTGCGCAGGAGTATCTCGCGGATTGCGTCGCACAGGCATTCCCCGATGAGTTTCAGCTCGCCACACTCGACATCTTCCTGCGTATGTGCGCGAAACTCGTGCGTGGCGTCAACCTGAGAACCGTGCTCACTTCTATCATCGATCGCCTCACCAACTACGCGCTCACGTCGGAATCGGCGAAGAATGAAATTCGTGGCGTGGACGCATTCGACACCTTTCATCGCCACTTCCCGGCGGTTCTGGGCCGCCAGCAAACGTGCATGGCGTTGCCCGAGCGACTGCACGTGTTTCAGTCCCTCATGCGGCTCGTGCTCACTTTGGAGCCGGAGAAGACCGAGTCGGTCGACGCCGTGTTGGCGCTGGCTGTGGAATCCGCGTACTTGTTCGTGGGGCCGGGTGAGAACGAGCTGGTGGAAGAGGTGAATGGCACGTTCTACACCGCCGCGCCGCTTGGTGGTGTCGGCAGCCAGAACGCGGGCGTGACGGTCAACCCTAGACCGACGGCGCAGCCGTTGCGAAGTCAACTCACGGATGAGGAGGAGAAGTTGGCGTTGGAGATACTGTCGATGCCGTTGTCCGAGTATCGCGACGTGGCGGTGGCGTTGCGGCTGAACAATTTTGGCGAGTTACAGCAGTTGCTGTGCTTTGAGAAGCAATACACGCTGGCGGCCAGAGTGCTACGCTCCGTGCGAGAGTACAAGCCGTGCATTGCGGAAGTGTCACAACTAGAGAAATTGTTTGTTTATGTGAGACCTCTGGTCGTAGGCGAACGAGCTACCGTGAATGAACCGATATCACCCGAAGATATGTCCTCGCCGGCGGCGATATTCAATCCGGACACGTTATCACCACACCATGCATACTTGTCGGCGGAGGTTTCCTTGGGCACGTGGAATGCGGCGTCCGCCGGCAATCAGCATGCGAATACGGAACCGGAGCCGGCTTCCGAGCCGGCATCGCTGAATTACGAGGAAGAGGGGATTGACCCGGTCGAGGAACAGCAACAGTTCATGGAGAGCCAGGAGCTTGTGGCGAGAATCGTGTTTTTGTGTCACAATGACTCGATTGCAGGTACGGTAGCGTTGTTTGAAGTTATACGAAGTCATCTACTCGTGGGCGACGCAAAAAGAAGAGCTATAACGCTGCCACCGCTCACTTTTGCGGTGCTTCAACTTGCGATGCGTGCGAATGAGACGAGCGCGGCTGCTGGTGAATCGATGAATGACGCCTCTGCGCCCACGCAAATCGTTCACTTTGCGGTGGCTTGTGTTGAGGCACTAGTACCGGAACATCCGATGATTGCGTGCAGATTGTACCTGCAAACAGCGGTGGCGGCGGCGGCGATGGCCATGGCGGTTGGTAGCGATGTGGTTTACGATGCGGTCGCGAAAGCGTTTCTGATATTCGAAAACATGATCAACGCGGCGGCGGAACAGTTCACCTCGCTAGAGGCGATTGCGGGGACGTTGGCGCAGATTCGCGGCGCACTACCCAGTGAAGCGTATCTTGCACTGGCGCGACGGGCAGAGAAACACGCGGCGAACTTGCTCGCGAGGTCGGACCAATGTCTCGCGCTGCTGGCGTGCACGGCGATGTACGGGAAGCTGGAAGAGGAGGAGATAAGAGCGGTGTCGTGCATCGATGCGGCGACCAATGCGGCGAGAGCCTGCTCCAGCACGGCTGAGCGATTCTTTTTGTGGGTGGCGGTGGCGAACCGAATGATGAAGCTCGTGGAGGACGGATGCACGGCGGTGGGCGGCAAGGACCGCCTGCGGGACGTGCTGTGGGCGATGCGTGACATTGTAGCGAATCGCGCCACGAAAACTGTGCCGCTTGGCAGAGCGGCGCTGAGAAGAAGAGCGCTGATACTCGCGCACATCCGTGCGCAGCCCAACGTGTTCTCGTTCCTGAATGTGGCGGAGTTGTAGGTGGCTGTGAGCTGGAGGCGTATCGCACGACTACTTTGTACATTAGCAGAAAATGGTTAGTTGTTATCGAGCGTTGACTCCCTTTGCGCGTGCGAGTAAATCGAGTTGAATGCTTCTGTCGTGCCTTGGTGTGGAAAGTGTGGGACGAGAATTGAAAGTCGGGTACTAGGAAGAAGTCTGGGAATGTGTAGCTCGGCGGGTTTCAGTAGTCTCAATGTGTCTCGTGAAACTTCTTAACATACAAGTGAGTACTTTCTCTCACTCAATATTACTGGTTCCAGACGCTTGGCAGTGCAAACTTATCAAAATCAACTTTTCATGGTAGTAGAGGATTGAGTTGGGTGGATGGATGGGTTCCTAACTTCTATGTTAAGAAGTACCATGCCGGTAAAACCGCATTGGAATGGGCATTAGTTCAGCTCTTTCTTCTGAAATTGTTTAACTGCCTTGGAATTCGTTAAAAACTATCAACGGACAAGACACCTAAAGTATAGAACTATCGATACAATGTTCAATACGATTAATTACAAGTTAGTTTGAAGGATACCTGCTCTTTCCTGCTCTTTAAAGCCGTATACGAGCACAAGTGTCCAATAGACGAGCGGAGTTTGTTGCGCAGAACGATATCTTCCAACTTCACCGACGCACGAGTGACAACACCGAAATTTACGCACAATTTCAAGTGTTATCATCAACGAAGTAGATGGTGGCACCGACAACGATGGAGTCTGTGAGCTTGTCGACAATGCCATACGATGGCAGCGACAGTTTGTGCAGCGGCAACACGTCGCGCCATCCCCACCCGGAGTCGACAAACTCCACGATCTCACGCGTCCACTTTTTCGTCGATGTCACGGCCAGTTGCGCGTTCGCGTTCAACACGAACGCCTGATAGGTGACCTTCCCCTTGGGCGTATCGCCCACTTGCTGCGCGCGCAAAAACAAGCAGAGCGAATCGTCTGCGCGACAAAACTCCACCTCCAACCGCCACCGCTGTATTCCGGTGGGGTCCAGTATCCAAGGCGTCTCCTGCTCCTCGCCGTTCGCGTCGGCACTGACCGCGTGAGAAATGCCGTATAATCGGTACTGAAACGTGAACGACCGCGCGTAACGCGTGTGCTTCGGCCGTTCGAGGGGGTCCACCGGCGTGCACACGGGCTCCGACAGTCGCATCAACTTCTCCACGCATTGCTCGTACAGCGCGCCCAACTTGGCTACTTGGGAGATTTTCGCCGCCACCTTCAGGTCCTGCCCGTTCAAGTTACCGACATCGACGTGCCGTTGCGGTTCGCGCGCCACGGGCGACTCGAAACATGTGCGCAACACCACCGTCTCCAGCGACAGTCCCGCGTTCTGCAGCAATCTATCTGCCATTCGCGCCACATCATCCAAATTCTCCGGGCAATAGGACACAGGCAGCGACTCGCCCACCGCGCGCATCTCGTCATTGAGGTCCTCGTTTCGCACCAACCAATTGACGATGCCCACCAACACGTCGAGTTCGCTACGTACCGAAATGTCAGGACTCGACACCACCGACGTCAACACCTCAAACGCCAGTTCGGCAAACTCCTCCTTCGCGTGCACAGCATGGAAGTTGCGCTTCAGTATGGAGTTGGCGCACTCGCCCAAGTCGGCAATCTCGAAGGTGTCGGCGACGCGCAGGATCGCGCAGCAGTTGTCGGCCTTGAGGGTGTCGCCCAGCAGCGCGACCATGTCGGCCTCCAGCTCGAGGAGCTGGAAGCGGCGCGCGCAGTGGAGCACGTCGATGGCGGCGTCGGTGTCGCACACGCGGATGTCGGCGGTGTAGATGTAGTCGAGCACGGCGGCCCAGGTCGTGCCGCGCAGCTCCTTCAGCGGCACCTCGTTCTTGCCCGTCTCGCGCATCCCGTTCGTGAGCATCGATGCCACCACCGGCGACGCCGCCGCCACCAGCGCCCGGTGCGCCGGGTACCGCTGCCCCTCCACCACGAACACCACGTCGTGCAGCCGCGTGTCGTCTCGCATCCGCCGGTGCAGCTCCCGCAGGTACCCCGTGCGCGCCCGCTTGTTCCCATTCCCGCCCCCCTCCCGCCCCTCCGGCGGCGACACCAGCAGGCGCTTGAACGCGGCGGTCACCATCAACATGGGCGGCGCGTGCGTGCCGCTGCGCGCGAAGTGCAGCGGGCGCAATACAGTGGTGTAAGAGGGCGAGGGTTCTGGCCTGGGTTTCGTGGACCAGCTCTACACGTTGGCCTCGATTTACACGTTGATCTGGTGCACACTTTTTTAGTTGGAT
>JAAUYH010149392.1_pt1 | contig 10168 bp, 6 predicted proteins | sample 7278061 | NCBI WGS metagenome assembly JAAUYH01 (sample SAMN14350203, study PRJNA611818) | marine sediment metagenome | isolation source: surface marine sediment (0.6m) | place: French Polynesia: Moorea | collected 2018-08 | reverse complement strand
GAGCGGAGTTACATCTCGCCCGAAGCCAAAGAGACGCGCAAGGCCGGTGAGCGGCATGCGTTCCTCCAAGTGCTTGAGGGCGGTGCCGCAGAGCGGGTCAAAGAAAACTCTGCTGCGTTGACCCACGATTCTGGCGACTCCGAGGACGAGCCGGAAAACCCAGTAAAATCAAGCAGTTCTCGTAAGCGTGGATAGGGGCGATAGCCCAATACCGGCCACCCCGTCCGGTATCCGGACGCTAGCAGCCTACAAATTACTACCTACAAATTGCTACCTAAGGTCTTATTGAGAAGCCGTCAACCAGTCCCGGCCCCCCAACTCGCTGCTGCGGCTCCGCACACCGCAACCCCATTTAATACGACTTCATAGGCCCAGAGCGATTTTCCGCTCTTCCAGGGTCATAAATTCCCAGCCACAAACTCCTCATCACCGCGAAAAGATACGGGGAATTCAGTTCGCCAGTTTGAGCGGCAGCGAGCGCAACCGCTGCTTGGTCGCCGCGTACACCGCGTTGGCCACAGCCGGAGCCACCGGCGGCAATCCGACCTCGCCCACACCGCCGGGTTTGGCCTCACTCGGCATGATGCGCACCATCACTTCCGGCATTTCATCAAATCGCAGCACGCGATAATCGTGGAAATTGCCCTCAACCACCCGCTGCTTATCGACGTTGATGGCGCCATACAGGGCCGCCGACAAGCCATAGGCCACCGAGCTCTCGATTTGTGCGGCCACAATATCGGGATTAACGACTTGACCACAGTCAATGGCCGCCCACAACCGATGGACGTGAATCTTGCCGCTATCGGCGACCGAGACTTCAGCGATTTGCGCCATACTGCTGCCAAAACAAGGATGCATGGCCACACCGCGGGCCCGTCCCGGCGGCGGTTCACTGCCCCAATCGGCCATCTCTGCCACCGCCTGCAGCACCGCTTTATCGCGCGGAGCCTTGGCCAGTAGGCTGTCGCGCAGCGCCACCGGATCCTTCTTGCCGGCGACTGCCAACTCGTCGATAAAACTCTCGACCACAAAGGCGGTAAACGAATGGGATACAGCCCGCCAAATTCCCAGCGGCAACGCCGATTTTACCTGGGCATAGGTCACCGATAGGTTATCCAGGCTATACGGCATATCGCGCACCCCGTCGACTGCGCGACGCAGCGAGCCGGCCACCCGCTGGCGCCACGCGACCGGCCGACCGTCCTTGCCGAGCGCGGCACTCACGTGATGGGCCGTGGCCTGGCGGTAATAGTCGTGGCGGATATCGTCCTCACGGCTCCACACCACCTGCGTCGGCCGCCCGGTTTTCTGCGCCAATTCCGCCGCTTCCAGCACCTCTGCCGGCACCGAACGCCGGCCAAAGCCGCCGCCCAAGAGCGTGGTATGAATCTCGATCTTGGGCCGCGGAATGCCCGTGTGCTCCGACACCTCGATCTGGGCCCGCAGCGGATCCTGCGTCGGCACCCAAATGTGGCAAATACCGTCGATCATATGCGCGGTGCAGTTGATGGGCTCCATGGCCGCATGGGCCAAATACGGCACCTCGTACAGCGCCTCGACGCGCTGGCCCTCGGCGGTGGCGGCAACCGCGGCGGCGGCATCGCCGATTTTCTGCACCTCCTCGCCTTCACCATCGCCGTCAGCATCGCCCTTGGCTACTACCCGCAGGCGCTCGGCCATAGCGGCAGTGGAAAAGTCACTGTCACTCTTCCACTCCACCGCCTGCGCCAGCGCATCCCGGCCGCGCAGCGCGGTCCAAGTGTCATCGGCCACCACAGCGATCCCACTGGCGATCTCGACCACGTCGCGTACCCCCGCCATCGCCTTAATCGGAGCGGCATCAAAACCACTGGCCCGGCCGCCGATCAAGGGCGAGCGAGCCACGGCGGCATAGATTTGTCCCGGCCGGCGCACATCGAGCCCGTACTGAGCCGCGCCATTGACCTTGTCGGGAATATCGAGCCTCGGCAGCGGCTGCCCCAGCACAGTAAAGTCTTTGGCCGACTTGAGCTGGACGTCTTTTTCCTTGGGCACCGGCAGCGCCCGCGCCAACTCGGCCAGGGGACCAAAGCCCATCTTGGCCCCGCTGGGCTCGTGAATGATATAGCCGCCTTGGGCGCGACATTCGCCCCGCGGCACCGCCATACTCTTGGCCGCGGCCGTGATTAACATCTCGCGGGCCGTAGCCCCAGCGCGGCGCAGTGGCAACCACAGCTGGCGAATACTCCGGCTGGCGACCGTGGCCTGCGAGCCGTAGCTACTGCGGTCCAGGGGTGCTTGCTCCACCGCGATGCGCGACCAATCGGCCCCCAGTTCCTCGGCCACCAACATCGGCAACGCGGTGCGAACCCCCTGCCCCATCTCCGAACGCGTCACCCATACCGTCACTGTGCCATCGCCGTCGATGGCCAAAAATGCGTTGGGGGCAAAGTCCCGATCGCGATTGGGCAGACTCCCGCCTCTGCCGCGGCGCTCGAATTGGCGACCGACAAAAAATCCCAGGGCCAAACCGGCCCCGCCAGCGGCCCCGGCCAAGAGAAATTGCCGTCGATTGATCTTCAGAATACTTGCCATATCAACCCTCCTCTACCGCCTGGGTATTGGGATTCGCCTGCGGCGCCAGCGCCGGCTGGGGCCGCTCGCTCGGCGCCTGCGATTGTGCGGCCCGGTGAATGGCGCGGCGAATGCGCTGGTAGGTACCACAACGACAAACATTGCCCCGCATGGCCTGATCAATTTGCTCATCGGACGGTTGCGGATGCTGGCTGAGCAGCGCACTGGCAACCATGATCTGGCCTGATTGACAATACCCACACTGCGGCACTTGTTCGACAACCCATGCCTCTTGCAGAGCCCGGCCATATTGAAGCGGCCCCATCGCCGCCCCGTCCTCCGCCTGAGCAATGCCTTCAATGGTCGTCACCTCTTTGTCGGCCACCGCTTTGACCGGCAGCTGACAGGTGCGCATGGGTTGGCCGTCTACGTGTACGGTGCAGGCGCCGCACTGCAAAGCACCGCAGCCATACTTGGTCCCAGTGAGACCGAGCTTGTCGCGCAACACCCACAAAAGGGGCATCTCTTCCGCGACATCCACCTTCACGGTGCGCTGATTGAGCGTGAATTGAATCGTCGGCATTTCACGCGATAGTGTACACGATAGCGCCGCGGCCCGAAACGCGCGTTCGCCTCACGATAATTCGGACACAATCGCCTGCGCCGCCGCGTGGGGATCCGCGGCATCGCGAATGGGTCGGCCACAGACGATGAGGTCGGCGCCGGCACGGCGGGCCTCGGCTGGCGTGGCCACCCGCTTTTGATCTCCCGCATCGGCCCCCGCCGGCCGCACCCCGGGGGTGACGATCAGGATATCGGGGGCCGCGGCCCGCACATCGGCCGCCTCGTGCGGCGAGGCCACCACGCCGTCGCAACCGCACGATACTGCCAATTCAACGCGGCGTTTGACCAAGTCGGCCGCGGGCGGCACCAGACCGGCCGCCGACAGATCGCCATCGGCCAGCGAGGTCAACACCGTCACCGCCAGGATGCGCAGACGCGGCTTGCCCACTCGGCTGCCCAGCACCGACCGATCGTCACCTGCCTCATGCGCGGCCTCCACCGCGGCCCGCAGCATATCACTGCCCCCGCCCGCGTGTACGGTCAAGAGCTCGGCCCCGAGCGCGGCGGCCTGTTTCGTCGCTCGCGCCACCGTGGCCGGAATATCGTGGAGCTTGAGATCCAACATGATCCGGGCCGGGGCCAAGGAGCCATGAGGACTGCGGGGACCAGTATACATGCCAGAACCGTAATCGCGCACCAGCGACGGCCCGGCGCCAATAAACAGCTCCAGCCCCACCTTCAGCCAATCGGCAGCCCCGCCCAAACGGCTCACCAGGACATCGGCCTCGGCGCGACCCGGGACGTCCAGCGCCGCGATGAGACGATTGCCGAGGTTTAATGTTGCCGCATTTGATGTGACATTGTCCGCCATGATCGCCTACGCCTCACCGCCATTATCGCTATTGAGGCGCTCGCGCTCCGCCGCCACCATCTCGGCGATGCGGGCGACCGCGCCATCGATGGGCACCATCTCGGCATCGCCACCTCGACGCCATTTGACCTCGACCACGCCGTCTTTGAGCGAACGCTTGCCAATCGCGACCCGGAGGGGAATGCCGACGAGGTCGGCGTCCTTGAACTTGGCCCCAGGACGCTCGCCGCGGTCGTCTATCAAGACTTCCACCCCCGCAGCCCGCAGCCCCTCGTACAGCGCTTCCCCGGCTTCCACCACCCCGCTGTCGTTCATCTGCAACGGCAGCACCTCCACTTCGTACGGCGCGATCGACATCGGCCAAACAATGCCGCCATCGTCGTGATTTTGCTCAATGGCGGCAGCAGCCACCCGAGTGATGCCGATGCCGTAGCAGCCCATCACCATGGTCTGGGTATTGCCCTCTTCGTCCAAAAAGCTACACCCCATGGGCTCACTGTAGACCGTTCCCAGGAAAAACACATGACCGACCTCAATGCCGCGAAATGCACGCAGGGTGCCGTCGTCACAGCGCGGACAGCGATCGCCGGCCTGGGCCATACGCAAAGGCACAAACGCCTTGACCGCAGCATCGCGGGTCAAGTCTACCCCTCGATAATGAGTATCAACCTCACCGCCACCGCAAATGGCCCCGGTAGCCCCTTCGAGCTCCACATCAGCGTACACATCGATGCTGACCCCCACGGGGCCGGCAAATCCCGGCGGCGCGGCAATCGCCTCCTTGACTTGCCCTTCGCGGGCCAAAAATAACTCAGTGGCCCCGAGATATTTCTTGAGCGCCACCTCGTTGAGGCCGCGGTCGCCGCGCACCAGCACCATGACTGGACGGCCATCGGCCATGTACACCAGGCTCTTGATCAGCTTGTGACTCTCGACCTTGAGAAAGCCGGCAACGGCCTCAATGGTCTTGGTCCCCGGAGTCTCCACTTTCCTCAAGACCGCATCATCATCCCCATCAGCGACAATGCCGGGCCCCGCGGGCTTGCGCACCTCGGCCTGTTCCACATTCGCCGCATACTGGCAGCGATCGCAGGACACGATCGCGTCCTCTCCCGAGTCCGCCAACACCTGGAACTCGTGCGAGCGCGAGCCGCCAATGGCGCCTGAATCGGCTTCGACGGCGCGAAAATCCAGTCCACAGCGGCGGAAAATGCGTTCGTAGGCCTCGTACATGCGCTGATAGCTAGCCACAGACGCGGCCTCAGACACATCGAAGGAGTAGGCGTCCTTCATAATGAACTCTCGCCCCCGCATCAGACCCGCACGCGGACGCATCTCATCGCGAAACTTGCTCTGCACCTGGTAGAGGTTCATGGGCAGGTCGCGATAGGACTTCACCTCACCGCGCACCATGTCGACAATGACCTCCTCATGGGTGGGGCCGAAGCAGAAATCGGCCCCTTTGCGGTCTTTGAAACGCAAGAGCTCGGGACCATATTTGCCCCAGCGACCGCTCTCCTGCCACAGTTCCGCGGGGATCGATGCCGGCATCAGCACTTCCTGGGCCCCAGCTCGATCCATCTCCTGCCGGACAATGTCCTCGATCTTGCGCACCACGCGCCAGCCCAAGGGCAAAAAGTTGTAGATGCCGGCGGCCAGACGGCGAATGAAGCCGCCGCGCACCATGTAGACGTGGCTGACCACCTGCGCATCCGCAGGACTCTCTTTGAGGGTGGGGATAAAGGCCCGAGACAAGCGCATGGCTGCGTTTTACGCCCCCGGCGACAGTGGGGTCAATCGCGCATGGCCCGAATTGCGTACGCGCCATCTTCGGTCTGCACCACCTGGTAGAGGAGACCGCGATCGCGCCTGCGCCGACTGTCATCAAAAGCCACCGTCCCCGTGACCCCGAGAATCTCCGCCTCGGCCAGATAGGCGCTGATGGCGGCCCGCGACCCCCGGCCCGAAGTGATGGCGTCGGCGATGAGCAGAGCGGCATCGTAAGCGTAGGCATCGAGGGGTGTGGGCGGCTTACCGTATGCCCGCTCATACCGGGTGACAAAATCGCCGATGCGGGGGTCGAGGGCGTCGGGATAAAATCCAGGGGCCAAAATACCGCCGAGACTGTAGCGGGCTGCCCCACGCACGTAACTGGGCGCGAGAAATTCAGCCGTAGATAGCAGCAAAAAACCCCGCCCCACTTTGGGCTGGCGCGTCCGAGGCTTTGCCGATCGCGGCTGCGCCACCAGGTCTGCGGCGGCCAGGGCTGGCGCAATCAGGGCCAACTGATCGCCGCGGTCGGGGATGAAGAGGGCCTCAAAGTCCCCGGGCAAGGTGGCGATGACATCGCCAAACGAGGTGCTATTGCGCTGGTAGATGGCCTCGCCCACGATCGTGCCACCGAGGGCGGCCACCTCGGCGGCAAACGCCGCCCCCACCACCCGACCGTACCCGCCGCTCGGCCGCATCACGGCAAAGCGGCGTACCCCACGCTCCACACTATGCAGCGCCAGCGCCCGCGCCCGGGTCTCGGCCGACTGCAGCATATAAAAAACATACGGCGAGTTTCCCGACACCCCATCGACTTGCCCGCGCTCGGGTCGGGGATCGAGCAGCAGAATCGGCAACCGCAGACCGTGGGCCCGCCCACTGGCCTTGGCCGCGGTTTGGCTATCGATCGGACCGACCACTGCCACCACCCCTTCGGACGCCAGCGCCTCCACCGCATCTTCGGCAGAATTCTGACCACTGGCGCTATCGCGCAGCGTCAAATCAAAGCCAGCCGGCGCTCCGGAGCCCGAGTTGCCATCGGCGGCAAACGTCCCAGCCGCCAGCGACAGGCCACGCATGGCCAGATCTCCCGTTCGCGCCCGCCGCCCCGACAGGGGCAGCAAGGCCCCGAGACGCTGCCCGGCGCCCGATACCGCACCTGTGCCCACCGACATATCCCCATTACCGGTCGTACCGTCTGCGCCGTCTATGCCGACGGTCCCATCCGGCCCCAGCTCGGCGCCCCGATCGAGACCGAGCGCACGTCGCGACGCCGAGATATCGTTGCGCACTTCGCGGGCTAGGTCGGCGCGGCCCTCGGCCTGCCAATCCTCGGCCACCCGCCAGCCCAACACCGCCGCTGCCGGTCCACCCTTATCGGCCAACGCCTCGTAGTGCCGGCGTACCTCGATGTTGCTGCCCACAACCGCCAGATCACTCAGCATCCGCACGATATGGGCCCGCTCCACCGCGCTCGCCAGCGGGTACCAAGTATCGTAATAGCCCACGGCCTCAAGCGGGCTGGCACTGTGACGTAGGGCTTCGGCCATCGCCGCCAGCCACGCCGCCCGCTCACCGTCATTGCGGATTGCCGGCTGCCCGGCGCGCAGATAATCCAGGGCGCGCTCGTGCCGGCGGCGATACCCCTCGGCAATGCCGAGAAATAGACTGCCGCGCCCGCGGACCTCGGCATCGGCCGTGGCGCTCGTGGCAATGCCGGATAAATGCGCGACGGCCGCATCATACGACTGGCGCTGCAGGGCAGAAACCCCAGCGTACAAGAGGGCATAAGGGGCCACGGGATCCAGAGGAAACTCGCGCGCGATAGCGGCAAACTCGCTCTCGGCCCGCTGAGAATCCAGGGCGAATTGCGTCTGCGCCTGCTGGAAGCGGGCGCGCGCCGACATATCGCCGGTTGAAGGCACCTGATCATCGAGGTCGATAGTACTTGGTGGCGGCTGCGGCGGTACCAGCGTCTGGCGGGTCCGTTTGGGGCAACCGGCCACGGTCAAGAGCAGGGCCATGGCCATGCACACCCGGCCTATGCGTACCTGACCCGTGTATATCTGAGAAAAAAAAGCGATAGAGACACGCACGGCCGCCACTGTAACGGCAGCCCCGCATGGGCGCAAACCCGACAATCCGGGCTATAGTCCTGATGTGAATTCACAAGACTCCGACTCGCCCGCCGACCTGCTCGCCGCCGCCTGGGACTATCTCGATGACGGCGACGTCGACCGGGCCCGCGCAGTGCATCAGCGGCTGAGCCAGGCTAGAGGCAGCTCCCTCACCGCCCTCTCTAAGGGCGACGGTGACGGCGACGGCGACCGCCAACACGCCGGACAGCTGGCCTTTCTCGGCGCCGTACTCGCAGACATGGACGGCGATGGCGAAACGGCATTATCGCTGGCGCGCCAGGCCCATGCGCTGGTCCCGCACGAGAGCCGCTACTTGGTCTTTGCCGCCGAACTGATGCTGGAAGTATTCGACGACGCCGAAGAGGCGGTGCGCTATTGCGATCTCGCCATTGATGGCGCCGAATCTGAGGACTTTTTATTTGCCGCAGCGCTGTGCAAGGCCGAAGCCTTGGCCAGTATTTATGGAGAAGGGGGAGACGGGAGCGACGACACAGACGGCCGTGAACGCCGACAAGAAGCCCATGCCCTGCTCGAAGAAGTTGAAGCCGTGGGCGCAGATGACGCCGCCATCTGGTGCCGTATCGGCGATGTGTACTGGGGACTGCGGTCCAACGCGGGCGCCGCTCGGGCCTATGCCCGCGCGATCGCACTCGACGACGGCCTCGCCGACGCCCATTACGGCCTCGGTCAGGTCGCCGCCGATCGCGGCGATATGGCGACCATGACCAAGGCGTGGTTGCGCACAAGAGAACTCGACCTGGCCGGCCCCCGTCCAACCCATCACATGAGCGAGAAAACCTTTGCCCACTTGGCCGAACGCGCCCTGGCCGAGCTGCCCCCCGTGGTGCATGAGCGCCTGGCCAACGTGCCCCTCTTCGCCGAGGACCTTCCCAGCGAAGACATGGTACGCGAGGGCATTGACCCGCGACTCCTGGGCCTATTTAGCGGCGTGCCCCTGCCCGACAAATCCCACGCGATGGGCCAGATACCGCAGCTCGACAGCATGCATCTCTTTCAGCGCAATCTCGAGCGCGCCACCTTGAGCGCCGAACAGCTAGCCGAGGAGATCCGCATTACGGTGCTCCATGAAAGTGCACATTTTTTTGGCCTAGACGACGACGAACTCGACGCCATCGGCTTGGGGTGAACGAGCGAAAAGCTACCCAAATTCGTCAGGGTTCAGTATCGCGGAACGCGCTTGCGCCGCAACTGGCCCAGGAGCAACTCCGGCTTCGGAGATATCGCGACGATTGCCGTCGCGGCCGACATGGCCACCCACGAAGACATCGAAATCATAGCCCAAGATTGGTGTCAATCGAGGCGCTATAGCAGGGGACAATTTCGGCGAGGCCGAGCTCTGTAAAAGGAATCCATCCCGGCCAAATCACGTCTACGACCATGAGGACCCGCTGCCGCGGGACGTGAATAAAAAGACATGGCCAGCGCCGTGATACCTGAGTTCCAAACGCCGATCTTCGACCTCCAGTAGGGCGCCGAACACAGCCCCCCGGGCCTGCCACCCAGGCATTTCGCGATTACCTGCAAGTATCGTCAATAGCCTGTTCGAACGTATACCTTAAAATTGATGACAGCAGAGCCGTGCAGGGGAATCGTACGCGCATCATATAATGGATTCTCATATAGCGCCATCATATTGACATGCTTGCCTGTACGCCGAGATAACCGGTCAGGTTAACCCAGGGTCTTTTGCCATGACAAGATACCCCAGGGCCTTTTTGGATCTATGATGCTCACCATTGCTACGGCCCGGTCGAAGACAAGCGAGGCCCGTGCTGCACCGTCCATCTTACGTAGTTAAGCGCTCTGTATCGGTTAAGTTAACTCATCAAAACGGAAAATAGTGATGCAGTGAGCTTTGGTATGTTGCGCAGCACAATGGACGTGCTAATCCACAAAACACAACATAAAGGCATATACGTACATCAGAGAGCGAAATCTCTGATGTCTAGTGCATTCGTTCGCACTGCGTACGTTGCGCTGCCACAAAAACCATTGCCTCAAACCCCATCGAAAGAGAGAAAGCACATGAAATCCCTAATGAAAATCGCCATCTTGTCCTATACGCTACTATTTGCGGTCGGTGGCTGTATGTTAGAAGACCCATCTCTGGCAGAAGAGGACGTCTTATTCCAAGACGACGAGAAATTGCCCATTGACGAAGCTGCGGAGGATCCATTGTCCGAATCCGAGGATTTCGCCACCAAGGGCTCCATTAGCTATACCGTATACAATAACTATGCTGGCGGTG
>JAAUYH010249665.1_pt1 | contig 10171 bp, 6 predicted proteins | sample 7278061 | NCBI WGS metagenome assembly JAAUYH01 (sample SAMN14350203, study PRJNA611818) | marine sediment metagenome | isolation source: surface marine sediment (0.6m) | place: French Polynesia: Moorea | collected 2018-08 | reverse complement strand
CCCAAACTGAGGAGAATTTTACTAGTATCTGCTTGAGAGTTCAACTTTTTAGCGATCGCTAATCCTTTAATTAAAACTGTCTGGGATTGTTTAATATCTCCTGTTGTCTGTAATGCTTCTCCCAGACTTTGCAATCCCTTAACTTTGAGTAGGGAATCTGGTTGATTTTGCAACTCTCCATTGACATTAGCTAATAATTTATTTGCTTGGTGATATAAACCTAAAGTCTGGAGAGCTTGAACCTGATTAATTTTACTACCTATTTCCCCGATGGGATCATCATTAGATTTATAGGCTTTAGCTGCATTTTGCCAAGCTTGTAAAGCTGCTTCTGTCTCCCCCATAGCAATTTGGAGACTTCCCTGAATATTAAAAGCAACTGCCAAAGTAGCAGTATTTCCTTGCTGTTTCTGTAACAAATTCAGGCTGTGGGTAATTGCATTTTTAGCTTGTTGCCACTTCCCTAAATTTTGATAACTCAAAGATAAGTAATTTAGGCTCCAAGCCTGATTGATAATATCTCCTTTTTTCTGGAAGTTAGCAGCAGCTCGTTCCCAGAATTGGGCGGCTTCTGTGAAACGTCCTGATTCTAAAAAATTTGTACCTTGGTTAAAAAATGATTGGGGATTTTCAGTCCTTTTAACTATACTTGAGGATACGGAATTATTGGGATTCAGTTTCAGTTTAAAATCAGTACGTGCCAACGCTGGAAAGCCAGTGGTGATCAATAAAGTGAGTAATCCTATGCAAACACTATATTTAATATGTCTTTTCATGATTGTTTAAATTTGATAGATAATAAAATTAATAAAAATATTTATAATATAGGATTACTATTTGATTTTTGAAAAAATCTCAGTACACTTTCTGTTCCCTGTTCCCTGTTCCTCGTTCCCTCGCGTCACGAGTAATTTCACAAATCAAACCGGATTCCTATAGTTCATGAATTAAATTATAATTATTTAATTGGTAACTCAATAATAAATTCAGTTCCTTTTCCCCATTGGGAAATGCATTTTAATTTTCCTTGATGTTTATTTTCGATAATTTCTTGGCTAATAGATAAACCTAATCCTGTGTTGCCTTCAATCGATTTAGTGGTGAAAAACTGATCGAAGACTTTTCCTTCTAAATCGGGATTGATGCCACCAGCATTATCTTTAATAGATATGGTGACATGTGTCATTTCCTCATTATATCCAGTAGAAAAAGTCAATATATTTTCTCTCATATCTTCTGCCCAATCATTCATATTTGCCTCAAATTGCTCAAAAGCTTCAACCGCATTAGTAATAATATTCATAAATACTTGGTTTATTTCTCCTGGATAGCATTCAATATATGGTAGCTGTTCATATTCTTTAACTAATTTGATTTCTGATCGTAGTTTATTACTTTTAATTTTATTATTTAAAATAATACAATTACTATCAATGCAATCGTTCATATCGATATATTCCTTATGGTCAGGATCAGGATTAGCAAAAGTTCGCAAACTATTACTAATTTTACAAATACGTTCTAAGCAAAGTTTTACCGATAATTTAAAGTCATTAATGTCTTCAATAGTTTGTTCTAGATCAATTTTTTTTGCATGTTTAATAATCTCTAAATTCGGTTGAGGATAGTATTTTTGATACAGTTTAAAATGTTCATTAAAATCAGATATATAGTCATTCATTAATTCCAAATTACCAGTCATAAAACCTAAAGGATTATTGATTTCATGGGCAATACTTGAAACTAATTCACCAATAATACACATTTTTTCATTTTTGATTGTCTGTAATTGTGATTGCTTAAGATTGGTCAAAGTATCAGCTAATTCTTTAGTTCTTTCTTCTACTCTCGATTCTAACTCCTGATTCTGTAATTCTAGCTTTTTAGTCAAATAACGTAATTTTAAATGCACAGTAATCCTAGCTACAACCTCTTCTGTTTGAAAAGGTTTAGTGATATAATCCACTGCTCCTATAGATAAACCTCTAACTTTATCCACAGTATCAGAAAGAGCAGTCATAAATAAAATTGGAATATCATGAGTGCCAGGACTTGCTTTAAGTCGTTGACAAGTTTCAAATCCATCAATTCCTGGCATCATAATATCTAATAAAATTATATCGGGATGAGCATATTCGGCTTGTTCAATGGCACTTTCACCATCAGTTGCTACTAAAATTTCCCAGCCAAAAGCTGCAATAGCTCCACATAAAACCTTTAAGTTGGTGGGATTATCATCAACTACTAAGACTACAGCTTGCGAAAATTCACTATTTTTCATAGATGCACCCTATCAAAAGATTTAACAAACTCACGAATTTTTTTAATTTGAAAATTATCCGCTAATTGCCGAATATATGTACTAAATGGTATAAATTTATCATCCGATACTTCTATCTCATCCATTAATTGGTACACAGCTCCAATATTTCCTCTCATTGCTAAATCAAAGAGTTTATCTAGTACTTCTGGTGATGGTGTAACTATTTTATCAATATCAGGGGATAATTTGACTTGAGAATTTATATTAGTAGTTAAGACTAAATTATGATTGGATTGTTCATAAATCCATTCTAAATTGAGAAATTTTTGTAATATTTGTAATAATTCATTTCGCTTTACTGGTTTCGGTAAAAAATAATTTGCTCCAGCATCAAAACTTGTTTCTTGGTCGTCCTGAAAAACGCTCGCAGAAGAAACAATGATTGGTAAATCTTTATGTAATACATTTTTTCTGATATTCTCAATCATTTCTAGCCCATGCATTACTGGCATTGATAAATCAGTAATAACTAAATCTGGTTTAACTTCTACCAATTTGTCTAAGCCCTCTTGACCATTATTTGCCTCAAAACAAGAAAATCCCAGAGCTATCAACATATTACTGATGAGTTGACAATTTTCTTGGCGGTCGTCAACTATCAATATTTTGGGATTTTTGCCTTGAATACCAATAATTTTTTGATCGACTATATTTGATTTCGTTTCTAATAAGTCTTTAGCTGTTTCTAAATCTACATCAAACCAAAATTTACTACCTACTCCCACATTACTTTCAACATTGATTTGACTTTCCATTAAGCTGACAATCTTATGGCTAATTGCTAACCCTAATCCTGTCCCTTCTATTTGCTTTTTTTTATCACCTACCTGCTCAAAAGGAATAAATATTTTACTTGCTTGTTCTGGTGTCATTCCCACACCAGTATCTACAATTTCAAAGCAAATTGTACGAATTGATTCCTCTTGATTTTTTTGATCAGATTGTTTATCAACCAAGCAATCACTTAGATTTTCCTTTTGTACACAATTAATTTTGAAAGTAACTCCCCCATTTTCTGTAAATTTAATCGCATTTCCCAGCAAATTAATTAATACTTGGCGTAGGCGTTTTTCATCTGCATGAATTCCTTCTGGTAACTGGGGATCTATTTGACAAGTAAAGTTAATACCTTTTTTTTCAGCACGAATGCGGCATATTTCTGCAACCCCCGTTAAAAAAGAAGGGAAGTGAAAATCACTTTTGTGTAGCTCTAGTTTACGAGCCTCTATTTTCGATAAATCCAAAATATCATTAATCAAGGTAAGGAGATGGGAACCACACTGATGAATAATGTTAACACCATCTAATTCTGCTTTCTTTAAAGGGTAATTTTGCAGAATTTGTGCATATCCCAAAATCCCATTTAGAGGTGTACGCAGTTCATGGCTCATATTTGCCAAGAACTCACTTTTGGCTTGATTGGCGACATCCGCAGCAATTTTGGCTGATTCTAATTCTTGGGTACGTTCTTTAACTTTCTCCTCCAAATTCCGAGAATGGGATTGTAGCTGCTGGTTCGCTTGTTGTAGTTGGGATTGTTTATAAAAATTACTAGTGATGATTGCAGATACAACTAGAGCCAGTAATGGTGACACTACAGGAATCCACCAACCAAATAAAAAAATGATATAACTACTAATAATTAAAGTTCCTGTGGCTAATGTCATCCCTAAAATAGGTAATCCCCATAAAGATTGTTCGCGTGTAGAGTTAATCTGTAGTAATTGCCAACTAATACCACTACCGATAAAAGACCAACATATTACCCACAGCCATTCTCCTGAGGAAGACCAGATTTGTATTAGAGTTCTATTATCAATTGCTGCGCTAATAATTTGACTAACTATATTTGCATGAACTACTACACCAGGCATAAGTTCTCCTGTATGAGTTGCTGTATCGCTATAGCCAACACTAAAGAAGTCATTAATACTTTCGGCTGTTGTACCAATTAAAACAATTCGATTGCGAATTTGATCTGAGGATACGGAACCATTTAATACATCTCGTATATTAACTGTATCAAATGTATCTTTGCAACCCCGATAATTCAGTAATATTTGGTATCCTCCTAAATCATCATCTCGATAAATAAAGTTATCTCCTTGTAAGGGGTTAAAGACTGCTTTCCCTAAACGTAAAACAGTTCCCTTGTCATCCAGATATTCAGGTTTAATATTCTTTGATTCGAGATATATTTGACTCAATCTAGCAGCTAAGCCTAAAAAAAATTGACCATCATCATCACCAGCAGTAATCAATGCTCTGCGGACTTTACCATCTCGATCCAAAATTGTATCAGCCAGAGCAATTTGATTCAGTTGCAATAGGGTAGGAGATGGTGGCACCTTTTTGCCAATCATTTTTTTCACACCAATTAAGTTTGGTGTACTCTCCATCACCTCTATTAATTCCTGAGAGCCTTGTCCTACTGGTAAATTTCGATAAATATCCATGCCAATGGCAGCTGGTTTTTGAGCTTTGAGTTTGGATAGTAGTTTGGCTAAAACTGCATCTGGAATAGGCCATTTACCCAATTCAGCAATATCTTTTTCCTCAATTTTGACGATCAGAATGCGTTTTTCTGGTGGTTCAGCAGGACGTAATGCCATCAATTTTTCTAGACTTGACCATTCTAGTAGCTGGTATAAACCTGTAAGACTCCCAACCATAATACATATGGCTACACTGGGGGCTGTCAGGAAGACAAAACGCCACTGCCAAAGATAAACTTTTAATTTATACCACATTTATATTGCGTAATGGTAGACATGGATAATAGAAAATAAAACAGGAAATATAGAATAATAATTTTTTAAAATTGGATTTTTAAATAATTTTGTAATTACAGCATATTTCATTTTAATAAAGTACATTCAGACGGGCAGGGATGCCCATCCCACAAGAGCTTTTGTATTTAGCCTTGTACTTCATTTACCTGCAAAGTGATGTATCTCTCCTGCTAAAAGAAGATAGAAGGCTAAAAAGCCGATAATCCAAACCGGTTATTTATGAATGTAATGGTGTACTATGTATATTTATAACCAAAAAACATTTAGTCTTGATCGGTATATACTCTGAACTAAGGTTAATATATGTCAATTTTTCATTTGCTTCGGGACAGAATAGGAGGGGAAAAAGAGATTGACCAAATATGATCAGGAGATTTCCAGAATTAAAATTACCAGACGATTACAAATTCACCGTAGGGTCGCAAGGCTTGCGCCCTTGTCATTGGTAAAATTCTTTTCAGAAACCACCTAAGACCTATCTACAGCTAAATTTACATACGTTTAAGCCCGCAGATGCGGGCTTTGATAGTTAATAGAGTTAATTATTTATTAACAATGAATTGAAGCTAGAAAATTATCATTAATCTATGAATGGTTGTTCTGCAAATTCTTTGAGTCCGACATTTTTATCTTCTAACAAAGCTGTCCAAGTTTTCTTTAATTCCATATTGTCGGGCTGAGACTGCCTTAATTCCATCAAAGTAGAGAGCATATCAACCCAAATACCAGCTTTAGCGAGATTTTCTACTGATTTAAGGTCAAGGGACTGAGTTTGGCTAATAGTATTAGATACGGGTGAAACTCGCTCAATCCATCCTTGGATAGAAGGACTATCTGGCTCTACATCTGTATTGTCACCACAAACTAAAGAGATAGACCATTTATACTTAATGCCTTTTACTAGTTCTGATGCAGAATCAGGAATATTTATTTTCATTACACCTGACTTCTGAGGCAAAGTCAAATATGTTTGATAATGTTCTTCTCCTGCTTCATCATTAATAATAAATAATGCTTTTTTCGCATTACTTTCAGGGATAAAAGCAAGAAGAGTTGGACGACCCATTTGTGTGAGACCAATATTACTTTTTGGCATCAATGGTGTCATAACGTCAGTGACGGCTTTTGTTTGGGCAATGCCACAGCTATTACCATCTCTTGAAGCTCCTCCTTTAATGATACTTTTTCTGGGAGCTTTTCGACCAGGAGGGGGATTCCAGAAGGAGACTGCTTGTGTCCCAGGTATTCCTGCAATACCTGGTTTCATTAAGAGTGGTACAAGAGAGCTTGACAGTAAAAATGCTATGGCAAATAGCAGATATTTATTTTTATTCATACACTTATTTGCTTTTGTGCATTTGTTAAAACAATGTTTTATATCATCTGTTGCTAAACTCACTACAGACAACATAATACTAGTTTATACGTATATTTTTGAAGTGGCAACTGATAGGAGATACTATTTATTTTTAAGCCAGAGAATAATTGATTCAGTATAATCGCTGCGAACTTTATCAACTCTTTATAAAGTTATAATGTTGCTATGTAAAAAGATGACAATGACTCCGATTATTTTATCCTACGATTCCATTGAGTTTATCTAATCAATAATAGTTTGAGCATATAGACTTATGATCAAAATGATGAATTAAGATGTAAGTATTTCCCTCCCAAATATGATTTTATCATCCATAGCTTGTCAGATGAATAAATCTGATGATATTGCAAATACAAATCCATTTTACTCTTGCTATAACTAGCAAATCAGCTCTGAAGCTTCAATTTTTCATCATCCCAACACAAATTTATGCTTGACAAAAACTTAACAAATGGGAAAAAGCGAATTGATGATAAACTATTAAGTTCATTGACAAAACATCTAGATAAAAAAATATTAATAGTTTAATTTATATATTATTAAACTTATATTTTGTTTATATAAAGCTACTTATTAATGGTGCTTTTTTCCCCTGCAAGGCGAATCAATTCCGCCGCCAATGCAACTATTGCAGAGACTACAATTAAAATTAAGCTGAGAGCATTAATATCTGGTTTAACACCTGTTCTGATCCGGCTAAAGATTTCTATGGGCAAGGTATTAGAACCACTACCAGCAGTGAAGCTAGCAATCAATAAATCATCTAAACTCAGGACAAATGCCAGCAAACAACCAGCAATAATCCCAGGCATGAGTTGGGGTAATAAGACTTTGAAAAAAGCTTGTACTGGTGTTGCACCTAAGTCTAATGCAGCTTCTTCTAAATGGGGGTCTAGGTTATTAAATCGAGAAGATACAACTAAAGCAATATAAGCCAGACAAAAGACAACATGAGCCCCAATAATAGTTGATATATTCAGAGGAATGGCAAAGGTTGCTAAAAATACTAAGGTAGAGACTGCGATCGCAATATCAGGGATAATCAAAGGTAAGTAAGTAATTCCTTGGTACAAACCCTTACCAGGAAAGCGATAACGTGCCAAACCCACAGCCATCAAAGTTCCAAAAACTGCTGAAATACTCACAGCAGTTAAGGCTACTATTAAACTATTTTTTAAAGCCGATAAAATTCGCTCATCACTAAACAATTTTCCATACCAATCGAGGGTAAACCCCTGCCAATCAGCACTATAGGGAGACTGGTTAAAGCTGTAAACAGCAAGCACCAGAATCGGCAAATACATAAATAGAAACATCAGTAGGGAAAAAATTGCTTGCCATGAAAAACGCAGCTGGTTATTAGGTGGTGATATGTTCATAATTTATGGATTCACATCATGTCCGCTTAAATACGTATCATACTTGTAGTAATTTTACCTTCTCTCTAGTCCTAAAATAGTATTACCACTACCGCCTCTACACTCCTCCACTCACTGCATCCTATCTATAGTGCGATACTGTATAGCTTCGGCAACATATTGAGTTTTGATATCCTCATCTGCGGCTAAATCTGCAATTGTTCGTGCTACCTTGAGAATGCGATCGCTTGCCCGTGCTGATAAACCTAGTTTTCTAATGGCACTTTCTAATAAGTTGCGACTGGCATCATCTAACTGACACCATTTATATATGTGGCGGCTCTGCATCTGTGCATTACAACGCAGATTTTCTTCAGCGATGAACCTTTTCCCGGCGCGAACCCGTGCCTTTTGCACCCTGTCCCGAACGGATTCAGATCCTTCCCCTGTAGGCTGTTGAGTAATTTCCTCTGGTTTAAGACGATTCACAGCCACTTGTAAATCAATCGGATCCATCAATGGTCCTGACATTTTTGCCCAATATTGCTCCCTTTGTATGGGAGAACAGGTACATTGCTGGATGGTATCACCATAATAGCCACAAGGACAGGGATTAGTACTTGCCACTAAGGTAAACTGTGCGGGAAACATAACAGATTGTCTGGTGCGAGAAATTGTTACTAAACCATCTTCCAAGGGTTGGCGCAAAAACTCCAATACATCCCGTTTAAATTCTGTTAACTCATCTAGAAAAAGTACACCTAAATGTGATAGAGAAATTTCTCCCGGACGGGGATAACTACCACCACCCACCAGAGAAGGACCCGATGCTGAATGGTGAGGACTGCGGAAAGGGCGTGAGCGAACTAAAGAACCACGGTTTTTTAATAAACCAGCTACAGAATGGATACGAGTTACTTCCAAAGCCTCAGAAAACTCCAAAGGTGGTAGGATTCCCGGTAAGCGCCTTGCTAGCATGGTTTTCCCACTTCCTGGGGGTCCGACAAAAATTAAATTATGTCCCCCAGCAGCAGCAATCTCCAAAGCACGACGAGCATGAGCCTGTCCTTTGACATCCTTTAAATCAGTCATACCAGAATGTAGAGAGATTGTGTGTAGGTTTTCTACCCCATCCTCCATCTGCACAGGTTTATAACTGACTGGGTTATTCAAAAAATCCGCCACCTCAGCCACATGTTTGAAAGCATAAACGGCCAATCCTTCCACCACCACTGCTTCTTGGGCATTATCTGCTGGCACCACCAACCCAGCAATCCCCATCTTTTGTGCCGTAGCTGCGATCGGTAATACACCAGCTACTGGACGCAAACTACCATCCAGGGAAACTTCACCTAAAAATAAATAATCACCTAATAAATCAGCTTTAACTTGCTCAGAAGCGGCCAAAATCCCTACACTAATAGGTAAATCAAAATAGGGTCCCTCCTTCCGTAAGTCAGCAGGGGTGAGATTAATCACAATCTTTCGCATGGGGAAAGCAAAACCTGCATTCTTCAGGGTTGCCTTTACCCTTTCTCGGGATTCTTGCACCGCCGCATCCGGTAATCCCAACACCACAATTCCCGGCAAACCGCCGGAAATATCTACCTCTACCCCCACTTTAACGGCATCGATGCCAATTATTGATGCACTCCAAACTCTAGCCAGCATGAGTTAAATATTTCTTTTATAAATAAGCACTAAACCTTTAGAATCTCTAACAAATAAGCAACTACATCGCCATGAGTGAAACCACAGAAACGATTTTCAGTAAAATCATCCGTCGAGAAATTCCCGCCGACATTGTTTATGAAGATGACCTAGCCTTAGCATTCAAAGATATTCAGCCCCAAGCACCCGTTCACATCCTGGTAATTCCCAAAAAACCCATTGTCAACTTAGCTAATGCAGAATCCCAAGATAGCAATCTCATGGGACATTTACTGCTAACTGCTAAAAGGGTTGCTGAACAAGCTGGATTAACAAATGGCTATCGCCTAGTAATTAATAATGGTGTAGATGGCGGTCAAACAGTTTATCACTTACATATACATATCCTGGGTGGACGGCAGATGAAATGGCCCCCCGGTTGATGAGCTATCCCTTAGCCATAAGTCTTGCAGGGTGGGGAGTGTGGGGAGTGTGGGGAGTGATAAGCTTTTTGCCTTCCCCCTCTTCCCCCTCTTCCCCATCTGATCAAAAAAGAAAAGGATACAAGCCCCCCGCAGTCGCTCATGGGGGAAACCCCCAAGACCGCGCTGCTCTCCGGATTTATCCGTGGAAAGGGAAAAAGTATTTTCCTTATTCAAGCCCCTCGATT
>JAAUYH010049660.1_pt1 | contig 10171 bp, 6 predicted proteins | sample 7278061 | NCBI WGS metagenome assembly JAAUYH01 (sample SAMN14350203, study PRJNA611818) | marine sediment metagenome | isolation source: surface marine sediment (0.6m) | place: French Polynesia: Moorea | collected 2018-08 | reverse complement strand
GTTCAGTCTTTGTTAATCAAAATTTTATCTTTACTTCATCTAATGTTTAGCTATATATAGACTTCATACTAGCTTCTAGAAAGTTCTGGAAGCCTCTTTTAGAGTATTCTAAAATTTTCTAGATTATTCTAGAACTATCGAAAAGCCTCTAGAGAATTCAAGAATCCATCACACATTTTAATTCTATTACTACAGGGATTCGTAGTCAAAATATATTCGAAAATAATGTACATTCTAGACGAAATGAATAAAACGCAAAAAGCAATTTTTGCTTCACGGCGGTTTTAAAAAATTAATCACTCCAATGTAAAGGAACAGCAATGTTATATTTCTCACACTGGAGGCATCGGATTTCAAATATGATTGCTCTTATTCAAAAAAGATTCGGAAATTCGTTACAAGTTAGTCCTGACGAAAAAAATTTCGAAGGCTTTTCGTATATGAACAGAACGTCTCCTTAATTCATATCTGTTAACAGGATTCTACTGATAGAGAACGTGGAAATTGTTCAGAAAAGCATTGCCATTTTTCATGGAGACAAATCATCAGGATAATGGGCAATAACCTTGGGATTCACATCTGTTTTCATAGGAGTAACACAAGGAGCGTTGTACAGGGAGTCGACTAGGACAAAGATACCACGTAAGAAAGCATGTTCGATTTTTTTTGCTTGAAGCCGTCGAAACTTTGGCAATCGGTGCATCGGATATTTTATCTTTTAAATCGTTGTCCGTCGAAATGACGAAAACTTTAAGATGGCTGTATTGGCTTCCACCTTGTTTTTTAATGATTGGCGTGCTCAAATTGTTCATTGGTGCTATCTCTACGTTTGAAATTGTGAGCAATTCATATGCCAGAAATTTCTGTTAATCAGCTGAATGGAATATATGCACCCATTACTGTAGTATTTATGGCAGCATATATTTGCTCTAGCATAGTGCTTATTTTGGGGCGACAGGAATGGGGGTGGGGTAGTCATGGTTCAACAGAATTTTCTACAGCTTTTCCTTCTAGTAAACTTGAAAATGCGTTGAGTAACCCAGCTTTTGGTTCTCTTTAGGGATCTTTCTGTCTTTTGCCATTTATTCCTTCGGTCTAAGTTTCTCTATAGGAAATCTGGTATTCGAATTCGCACATTCTGTTCCTATTGTGCAAAGTGAGCTTTTACTTGCTCTAATGCAGGTACGTATATTACCTATTACTATTTGCATAGTTGTTTCAGTGTCACGTCTACGAAAGAGATTGGGCCCGATCCATCAAATATCTCTTAAAAGTCTCGCAGAAGCCGTGATAGTTTTAAATTTGATTGAGCTAGCTTTATCCACCAAGAAGGTAATGTCGAACATTGACTTGACAGATAAAAATGGGTCATGGGCTTATTCTGCAAGGATATTCCCTTTCTCTTATGAGGGTTCGAATAAATAGGGAAGTCTAGTACCGCGTAGAAATATTTTCAGCATCGTTTAACTTCGTGCCTATGTTTAACGCGAGGCAGATATGTGCATATAATACCAAGCTGTCAATGTAATTTCGATGAACACTACGAAATCGAGGTGTTCAAGAAGGTAAATGAGAATGAAACTATTTTGGTTTAAATAGCCTAGGATACTAAAAATTTTAGTTCAAACACTGAAGAATTTTATTAGGGTGCAAGGTATCCAGTTTAAGAACTAAAATTGCACTAACGTACAGAAAAAGTCTTATATGGGATACACGAAACCACAGAAGAATCAGAGATCACCGCGTACTAGGAGATTTACTTGATTGAAATACCACTGCATGATGTACCTTAGAGTTGATCGAATATGAAGGACTGGGCTTCGATCTCAAAAATTTGTTTCAGAAGCCTTATGGATATGGATTGAAAGCCTAACAAGTTGTAGTCCCGTGGATGAAGGTAGGGCCTACTGGCTTTTGTGATAGCGATCATATGTAAACTGTCCGACCTGAAACAGACGAATGTCAAACAAAATCACAAACCAAACACAATTCAGAACCAAATAAGTAATATGACTCTTCGTCAACAACTGAACACATAAAGTAAAGGCCTACCATCCCAAGCTGTGCGCCGATACTTGATTTTCTTGTAAAGGGCAGTTGATTGTAGAGAACTAGATCGTGTGACATAAGGACGTGGTACACAAGCACAGAGAGAGCAAACTATTCTATAGAGAGAGTGAGCACCACCCTGATTAAGTGCTACCTTTATGGCAGTTGCAGCTGAGCACCCAGTAGCATGCGGAATTTGCCCTACAATCAGTCGACCACTGATCAGAATGTTGGCAGTACGAATTTATATATTGTCGAAAGTAGCGATGGCGAAGATTGAAGGTTCTCGATCTACTCCAACACCTAGCATCACTCTTTGTGGCATACAAACGAGCAGGTAAATTCTGCGTTCATTGCAGTTTGTACTTGAAATACTATTATTCCCAAAAATAAATAGGACTTCATCATATTTGTGTGTACTGATGAGTTTCCGAAATGAGGTGAACAGCAATCGACTTATGACCTACAAGATGTGCTATTCAAGTTGGTAGGAATGAGAAAGCAAAATTCAATCGGTTTTGATTGCTCACTTAATAAATGAAAATCGAGCATAATCGTTCTTGAAGCCTATTCGGCTATAGTGATATCCGTAAATTGCGTAGAAACATCATTCATGCTCTCCTTCATTTTCGAACAGTATATCCTCATTCATTCAGAAGTTTTGACTTCAAAATCCCTCCGGTAAGCGTAACTGTTAATTGCAAATAAGAGCGAAAACTTTCAAATGTGAAGATTATTTGAGATTTTACGGGTCAACACTCAATCTATGCGGTAAATATGCACAGTAAATGTACTTTTTGTAGAGACCGACCTCAAAAACGCAATAGTTACTCTAATAATGCAGGTAACGTTTCCAACTACCTTCATATCACTCCCGCCAACTGCTTACTGATCCTCGTTGGCCCAGTTTTTATTGGCACAATAATTGCACTTCATCTCACCAATCACTCTTGAACGTAACTTTCGTAACACCTCCACTAATCGCGGCATATACCTTGCTGTCGGTACATTGTACTCTTAGTACCGATAACACAAGATTTTGGTGAAATTTAAATAAATTCTTTGTTAATGACAGATTTTTAAGTCTGCCATTTCTCTATCAAATTGGAATTAATCACCTCAAAAATGATTTCCAGAAAGTGTTGAGGATTGGTAAACAAGTTCTTTGAAAATCTGGATCGTCAATAGAAACCAGTGGATCCATTTACGGACCATTAAAGTACCAGAAAAAGAATGCAACTGACTCATGAGACTCAGTAATGCAAGTTATACTCTCATTCTATGACAACACAATAGTAAGAAGCGTTTCGAAAGTATTTCTGATTTTCAGTTCCTGTTGTCTTTCATTTATTTTAGTATTGACTAAATTTAAGCGGTGCATAGATTTCTGGGTACAGAGATAACTTTTTAAGTTTTCATTTTCAGACTAAGCCTCCTTATCCCCGATTTGCAACGCAGGACGTTAATTTTTTGGGTGTGTAAGAGAAAGACAGCGGATATTCCTTAAAACTGACAGTCCAAGGGAAGCTGGAAGGATCATACTGCAATCTCTCGGCTTTCGAAGACCTTCGAGATCTTTGCTACACGGGACATTCCTCATATAGTAAATTTTGAAATACAATCGTGGCTCGCCTTGGAAACCATATCGAGCAACTGATTATATGCTCATAAAATTAATTGAAGCGAGCTACATTTTATGAAGATATACGCTTAAAATTTTTTAAGTCATACTAAGGGAGGTTGAAGTAGTATTTCTGTTTAGCTACTCATTAGAAGAAATTTTATCTCACCCACAGGTTTTGAACTGATCACAGGCATAGTTTGAAACTGGTTGTTTGAATTCTCGAATTAATAGTATTTAGAAAGGTTTATTATGTATTATTTTGGGTAGCGCATGAAGGTTAGAATGACAATTACATTGGACTGTGTAACCGAATTTAAATTTTAATTTTTTGATTTTTCTTCTGTAACAGGATCTTGAGTTCGCGAATTCAACGAAAAGTCAGTAGAAAGCATGATGATTACTCATGATTGGATATTCAAATAAGTCGACTGCCATAGAAAAACTCAGATAAGCATGTTACTCGCATTTTGAGGTTATTTATAGTAGAATTTATCCATGCTTTGATCTTGGATAGCGGACTTTTGAAATAAATTCGAGATTCAGTAGTAATAGATGTGTGTCAAATACGAGCATGACAGATTAACTTTAGTTTCAGGAAATTGACAAGCATTTAGCTAGGCAATAGAAGTAATGTGAACTATATTTTCATATTTGGTCGATACTCAAAAGAGACGGTTCCTGATTTGTAATTACCATTACTCTTGGGATAAGAGTTCTGGAATATGTGAAATTTGTTTCCTCGTTGTCAATGAAGCCTAAAATCTTTCCAAATATATAGATTAAAGTTTAGATTCCGCTTAAAATTACATCTTTATTCATCCGATAATTCGTAATTATTGCTGATAAATACATAAAATCGATAGCATAATTTAGTAGAAGCCTTACCTGCAGACAAATGGGTGATGCGACGGGATACAATGCTTCGCGATTCTGAATCAAACAGAGAGGTTACGAACAAGAAAATAGTTGGAAACAAAAAAGTTCGTGATTGGTTTTTCATGAGGTCATTAAATGTGAAGCCTGGAAACTTGAAGTTTGAGTAAATGATTCAACAAGTCAAAGAAGCTGACTTAATTACCTGTTAAAGTACCGTATATTTATATAATTATATGGGCATTTTCATTGAGAATTGTTGCCATTTCGAATTCCATGTACAGTACGCCTTCCTGTTAATTGAATTTAACTTGTAGCAAGAATTCTCAATTTATTCTAGCAGAAACAAGTACTATACAGGTTCGGGAGTTTTCGAGTTCGAGGATAATGAATTCGGCAGGCAACCAAAGCTGTATTCACATGCTAGTGGATAATCTGAAATTACGCCAGAAATAGGAAATAGCTAATTCTCAAGAAAATCCGGTGTTGATAGACGAAAGAAAAGGATTTGGCGTACAGCACAGTATCACTTTGGGATACATCAACTTATTACGGGAACATTGCTACAGTACGAAAGTACATTTCAAGACAAGTAGGAAAAGGGCAAAATATGGTGGAGGTAAAACGGGAAATAGGTAATTGAACGCTTTTCGGCAGTTGTGTAGAATTCAGGGAATGTTAAAAGTCCAGAACAATCGTGCTCAACTTCCGGTGGGTGAAAGTAGGTGAGCGAGGACGAAGATGATCGAGGAGGTCTGCTACAGTACGGGACTGTAGTTTCAATTTGATCCGCATTCTTCGAGAGCTATTTTGAGGTGGCTTTTCCAGGGGTCCTGATATCGAAATCAGTTCAATACATGGGTGATGTTTATTGCGGTAGCAAATTAAGGCGAATTCAGATTTCATAGGTGTAATGCTAACAAGACGGAGCAATACGGGAGAAATCGAAAGCGAGCAGAAATTGCTGACACTATTCTCCACTTCACAGCAGTGAGCGCTGTTCAACGTGTCAAGTAAACTCGCTGGACAGAGCGCGCTGCGAAGGGGGTTTGTTTGTGCAGCGCTCCACATCACATCTCGGTGCCTTCGTTTGCAAACGAAGGCGGTCAGGAAACGTTTCCGCGGCGTGTCGCGCATCCCACGTTGTTCTCGCTTCCCCAGCCGCACCACGCCGACATTGCTGCAAACGCACGAAGTGCCGTCTCCTAGCGAGCACCATGTCGTACGCGGACTACCGCACTGGCGGCGGAAGGCGGCCGTCCATGCCAGCGCGCGATCCCACCGCGTTTGATTCGTTCGCTGGCGCCGCCGCCGCTTCGCCTTCACAGCCGCCCCCGCGCGCGTATTCGCAACCCGTCACATCCACCGCCGCGCCACCTGCGCCACCAATTACAAGCAATCACCAGTTCAACACGAACGCCACTGGACGAGTCGATAACCCGTACAGCACAAGTGCATACGCCTCAAGTAGAGGTGGTGTAACGCAAGCGGGGCCGAGTGTCACGCCGGGTGCTGGAGGCGCGCAGGAATTCTACGTCAACTCGCGCGCGAAGGGTAATCGGCAAGGGCGTATCAAAGACACGATCAAGAACACGATGGCTGCGGCGAAACAAGACAATTGGAAGGTGGTCTGCGTGAAGGCCACGAATCACGACATTGCGGCGCCCAAAGGGAAGCATGTGCGTGTTATCATGCAGGGCTTGCAGTGGGGCGGAAGCATCACGAATCGAGAATCACCTGCTGGTGGAATTTTCTATCATCTTCGCAAGCGAATGATGCAAAACGAATGGATTGTCACCGTGAAGGCGCAAACCATCTTTCACCACATATTCCGCGACGGCAACGAGAAGTTCGTGGAGTACATCGCGGCCAATGCACGAAGCGTGTTTAGAATGGAATTTTTCGCGGATGCGACCAGCGATGGCTTCGCACATGCCGGGTTCATCAAAACATACGGCGCCTATATCGAGCAATGGCTAGCGATGAAAGCTGCGATTCAATTCCCCGTCGGGAAGAGCAAGGAAGCCGATCCCGCGAACATCGCGCGCTATCGCGACTCGAACATCGAGGAATTGCTCGCAGCACTCCCTGTAATGATGGACACGTTAGACGCGCTCTTCGCTATTGACTTAACCGGCCAGATCAAGTTTTCACCAGTCGCCTCCCCCGCGTTCTCCATGATACTTCGCGACCTCACCCTGCTATGGGTCGCGCTGTCCGAGGGGATGATCCGGCTACTCGACCTGTACTTTTCCCTGCCCATCCCGATGGCGACGATTGGCCTCGACGTGTACACGCGATTCACGGAAATCGTGAACAAGGCGCAACCATTCTTCGAGGTTGCGAAAACACTCAATGTACAATGGCAGATTCCACAGCTCGGTGCGATTTCACTCAGTTTGTTGGAGTCTATGCAGAAATACCTCACCATTGGGCCCGAGGATCCCAACGCGAAGAAACAGGAAACTTACTCGGATGAAGAGGTGTACGAGCCCGAGCCTGTTCGCCTCCCGGAACCGGACCACTACTATGCCCCGGAACCCGAGTTTTATTCTTCATCAGAAGAAGAATCTGAGCCAGAACCGACGCCGCCGCCTTCTGAATCAAGTGAATCTAGTTCGGAAGAATCAAGTTCCGAGGAGGAGCCCGAACCTGAACCGGTCGTTGCACCACCACCCCCACCACCCCCGGCGCCAAAGAAGTTTGACCCGCTAGCTGACTTGCTCGGTATTACTGAAGGCGTCAGTGGTGCGAACGGAGCTGCTGCAGCAACAAATGGTGTAGCGGCTGCGCCACACGGCGGCCAATTAACATTGTACACAGGCGGCCCGCCGGGGATGATGCAACGGGCAGCACTCGAACACACGGTGGACGACCGGGTGGCGAACGTGAAGGGCATGATGGAGGCGTCGTCCTCCACACCGCAACAGCGGACGACGCGCTCCGGGTTCGGGGTTGACGGGACGAACATGCAGCTGGCGCTGTACGGGCAGCAGCAGCCAACGGCGCAGCAACAACAAATGCAACAGCAAATGGCGATGCAGCAGCAAATGGCGGCGTACCAGACGATGGCGGCCTACCAGAGCATGGCCATGTACCAGAGCATGGCGGCGGGCATGAACCCGATGATGGCGCAGCAACAGCAGCAGCAGCAGTTGTTGCAGCAGCAGCAGATGGCCGCCGCGCAGCGCGGGATGATGCCCGGCGCGCAGTACGTCCCCGTGCCCCAGGGCAACGCCGCCGTCCCCGCCATGCAGGCCCAGCAGCAAGCTTACGCCACCGCCAACTACCGCGTCACCAAGTCCACCGGCACGAAGCGCGTCAATGACTCCGACTCCGCGTTTGGCCCCCTGCTCGACCAGATGAAGAAGGCGCCCTCGGTGGGCAAGTGAGCAGGGCCACGCCGTCGTCTGCGTTGGTGCAGGCGCCTCGTATGCTCGTCGTCGTGTGAGCGCTAGTAGGTTCGCAGTGGTAAACGTCCATGCCATGTCCCAACTCGCCCTCAACTGCCGTCCCTCCTCTCATGTGCCGTTTATGCTGGTGGTTGTGGGTCTGGACTGTTGCGAGTGGGCAGCGATGATTTGCTCTTGAAGGTTTGGTGAAGATCTGAGGTGGGTCGCGTTATACGTAATGACCGGATTTCTACGGAAGGGATTCTATGTGCACCAGCAGTGGGACGTGTACACGCAGCCGATGTCGTCGACGTCTTCGTTGCGATTTGGTCGAAAGAATTTTCTGTACAGAAGATATACGGTAGGAAGTAAAGCTAAGCTAGTGTATTCCGCTTGATCGTCGGTAGACTTGGGATTGGGTAGGTTAGTGTCAACCGAGCGGAAAGCAACAATGGCGAAAACAAGTCGAGTACGATACAGGATGTGCTATCTACAAGAGCGCTACGGGGAGTGCTAGTAGCCGATGGCGAAGAGGAAGTGCGCGTCCATGTTCTTGCGCCAGCGTGCGCCGTCGGGGTTGACGAAGTGCCGCTTGTCCATGCGCAGCATAGTGTGCGCGTCGTCGAGGACGGCTGCGTCGGGGCCGGGGCGCGCGCGCAGGAGGAGCGGCGCGTGCTTGACGTCGGCGTGGGTGAACAGCTCGCACTCGGCGCGCGGGGGAGTCTGCAGGCGCAGGGCGCAGTGCACGAAGCTGGCCTCGAGCTCCTCGGCGAGCGTGCGGCGGCGGCCAGCGCTGGCGCGACGGTCGATGGTGAGTGCGAGGCACACAAAGTCGCACACGACGTACAGGTGCGCGCCAAGCGCGAGCGCGACGCCACAGGGGTCGGGCTGCTCGCACTCGGGGTGGCACGTGTGACACAGCTCGTACGTCTTGAGTAAGCGCGGCGTGGCCGCGGCGCAGTGCAGCGCCGCGTCGTCGAACGCCAGCGGCAGCGCGAACGTTTGGCGGCAGATGTTGCGGCGGCGGAGCTTGCGGTCCTGCTCCTCGATGCGCATCAGCAGGTACGAGTCGATTTGCTTCGTCAGCATGACGGTGGGCCGGGGGCGGTCGGCGGAGTCGAGCGCGCGTTGCCAGATGGCTTTCGGGACATTTCTGAAGCGAAGTAGAAGATGAAGGTCCTTCGTTTGGATGCGTTGAAACGAGACGAGTGATAGCAGTCGTTCCAGTTCGCTGCTACTCACGTCGACTCGCGCCTCCTCCCATTTCAGGATGGCGCGCAATATGTCGGCCTCCGCTGCGATGAGGTCGGGCGATTCCAGCAGGCGCAGTAGGAAGTCGGCATCTAACACCGACGTGTTGACGCCCTGGAACGTGACGTTGCGTATCATGCGGTGTGCGAGCTCGTTCTCGACTTTAGGGTCGATATCGGGGGATAGGGCCTCGTACACCTGGTCGAGCTTGGAGTCCTGTGTCATGGAGACGAGGTGGAGGCCGGCATCTTTGGCGAGCTCGCCGATGAGTAGGTGGCGCGCGAGCCAGTACACGTCCGCGGCCAGCTCGGGCGTTTTGTGGTACTTCGCGCGGTGAAACGGCACGCCGTACGCGTAGTCCACGACCACGCGCATCGCGGCTATCGTCGCCTCGGTCACCGTCACGCTGGCCTCCTTCGCCTCCCGGTACGGCCCTGTGAACGCGGACGCCAGGAACGGCGACGCCGCGCTCACCACGTCGCGGTGCACGGGAAAGCGGTGGCCCTCGACCACGATCACCGCATCGTGGAACTGGCTGTTCTCGCGCAGATGCCGCAAGATGCTCGACAGGTGCGCCTGCTCCGCCGCGCACGGCGCCTCCTCCGCCGGCGTGCCCGCGTGTTGGATCATCGCGTGTGTGGGTGTGTGCGCACGCGGTCTCGTGCACCGTCTACCACGCCGCCTTCGGGCAGGTGCTGGTATCAAACGGCATCGCAGGACGGCCAGTGGCTGATCTTTTGTGAGTGGGTGCCCCGCCCGATTACAGTACTGTAAACCAGCGCTATGCAATCATCAGTTTACCACCCCCACCGCCAACATCCACACACTCCGCACCCAGCCACCCGTTGTCATTGGCGTTTATTGTCCGTTCGCAAACAGCCCTGTTGCTGTCGCAATTGCCGTGGCGGACCTCTACTCCGTTCGTCAGATGAATACAGTATCAATAAAATACTTGCTAGCCACAATACAGTGCACATGTTGG
>JAAUYH010187087.1_pt1 | contig 10172 bp, 8 predicted proteins | sample 7278061 | NCBI WGS metagenome assembly JAAUYH01 (sample SAMN14350203, study PRJNA611818) | marine sediment metagenome | isolation source: surface marine sediment (0.6m) | place: French Polynesia: Moorea | collected 2018-08 | reverse complement strand
CGCTGCGGGAGTTGTTTCTTTCATGACTGCGATCGCTATATATAGTAATGCTAAAGTCAATCATTAAAACCATTATATCTTATTTTGACCGCAAAAATTGTTTAAGTCCCGCTAACTTGATCAATTTTGCTTGAAATACTAATCAAACCAAGGTGAGTCAGTTCTTCAATTACTGCCTGTCGTCCTTGTGCTGCGCTGATTTTAGTACCACTGGGAGGAATACCCTTTTTCTGACAAGCTAAGAGGACTTTTAACTGAAGCTGTGTTAGTTGAGGAGTGTTTGTCTTTAGTGCAGTTTTCCCTGATGCAGTAATTCTAATTTTGGCGATTTTTTCGCTCTCTTTGTATCAATTCAAGTTCAAATAATCGGCAACAAACTTGATTTCTAACGCTAGCTTTAATTGAAGTGCCAAGTCTAATTTTACTGATAGTGGTGCAATGGTTGTCCCATGACAGGAGTTTGAGAAGGAACTTAATTTCGATGACTTCCATGACTGCTTGAAAATCTGGGTGAGAAGCTACTTATCCTACTGGTGATGGGTTGAGCCAATATGAGGAGGTGGGGGATAATTAACTTATAAGTATATAATAGTAGATTTTGAAATAAATATCAAGTATTAAATTGATAAATTATAAAAAATACCTATTTTTATCTAATTTATCTTAAATATATTATTTTATTACTATAAATTTATATATGTAGGTATGTAGTAGTTACTTAAATATTAGTGTACCTTTTACTGCACGAGAGGGGAATGCCCCTCTGATGTCCTCACCCTATGCGAAATACTGTTATTTTTCTATTTTTAATAATGGATTTAAAATTTCTTGGACAAGTTGATATCCTTCAAGATTATTTTGTTGCTTAAATAAAATAGCTGCTTGCTCCCAATTTTTCCGCGCTTTTTTAAAATCTTCCAACAGACCATAAGCAAGACCGCGATAGTAGTAAGCATCTGCATTTTGGGGATTAATCCCAAGGACTTTATTAAAATCAGTGATAGCTAACTGGTACTGTCGTAAATCAGTGTAGGAAAGACCGCGATAGTAGTAAGCGTCTGCATACCTCGGATTAATCCCAAGGACTTTATTAAAATTAGCGATCGCTCTCAGGGACTGTTCTAAAGTGCCGTAGGCAAGACCTCGATTGTAGTAAGCGTTTACATCTTGAGGATTAATCTCAATGGCTTTATTAAAATCAGCGATCGCTCTCAGGGACTGTTTTAAATGGGCGTAGGCAAGACCTCGATTTTGGTAAGCGTCTGCATGTTGAGGATTAATCTCAATGGCTTTATTAAAATCAGCGATAGCTTTCTGGTGCTGTTCTAAAGTGCCGTAGGCAAGACCTCGATTGTAGTAAGCGTTTGCATCTTGAGTATTAATCTCAAGGACTTTATTAAAATTAGCGATCGCTTTCTGGTACTGTTCTAAATTGGCGTAGGCAAGACCTCGATTGTAGTAAGCGTCTCTATCTTGAGGATTAATCTCAATGGCTTTATTAAAATTAGCGATAGCCAACTGGTACTGTTCTAAATTGTAGTAGGCAATACCTCGATTGTGGTAAGCGTCTCTATCTTGAGGATTAATCTCAATGGCTTTATTAAAATCAGTGATAGCCAACTGGTACTGTTCTAAATGGGCGTAGGCAAGACCGCGATTTTGGTAAGCGTCTGCATCTTGAGGATTAATCTCAAGGATTTTATTAAAATCAGTGATCGCTCTCTGGTAGTGTTCTAAATTGTAGTAGGTAAGACTGCTATTTTGGTAAGCGTCTCTATCTTGAGGATTAATTTCAAGAGCTTTATTTAAATCAGAAGCTTTGTCTTTAAGTTGTGGGTAAGATTGGTCTTTTAATAATGAATCGCCATTATTCTCAACTTTGTGACAGATTTCTGTATTGGATAGATTAACTGATTCTGATAAATCAGGAGTTAATTTAAGTTGATTTAGTCGTTGTTGTTTTCGTTGTTTTTTAAGCTTGGCAGCGCGTCCCATATTAATACTTGTACTTATGTTTTCTCACAGTTCAGTATCGCATTCGATAGCGCATCAAACTTGTGTGGGTTTGGTACAATAGGGCGATCTTCAACCTCATCAAAAACTATTTTTGCCCACTCTGTGGTAATTACCAATTAGTATTAGCTTTAAAAATGTAGGAAAAATTAGTAAAAGAGACTTTTATTCATATAAATAGCTAATAATTCGATATTTAGCTATTTATACTATATTTATATATATAGGTCGTTTAACAGTATTACCACAAGCCTTCTCGGAAATCAATGGTAAAGCGAGGTGTCTTCCAGTTTGATCCTTAATTAGTTCCGACCCAACTTAAAGTAATGATTTTGGCGATTATTGGCAAATTAATACCGTTTTCATTTAGGTTGACTACAGATGATTGACACGGAGACTCAGGGAAAGGAGACGCGGAGAAAGATTTGTAGCAGTACTTTTTGAAATTGGTATAAACTCGCAAAAAAATTGGGTTTAATGAAACTCAAATCCCTAAGATAGTGATAATTATTCTCATAATGAGAATTGCTGTTATTTGACTCACTTGCTTTGGGAATGCTACTAATTAATACCTCAAATTCCCCAAACTACCAAAAATGGAAGAAAACAAAAATTTAATGCTTGAGCAAAAAGACATTGAAGAATTACATGAAAGTCTTAGTTCTATAGATTTAGTAGATTCACTCTTAAGTCAAGGGAATGAAGAAAATATAATAAAGTTGACAGTTCATAAAAAGAACTATACCAAGTTAAAAATTCAACCAGAAAAAAATCATTGCCGACCTCATTTTCATATTGAGTATAAGCAAGAGTATTCAGCTTCATACGCCATAGATAGTCTTGAAAAACTTGCAGGCAATATGCCAAAAAAATATGAAAAGCCAATTATAGATTGGGCAGAAGAAAAACGTGAAAACTTAAAAGCAACTTGGGATCAACTCAAAGCTGGCGAAGACGTGAGAGAACTTGTATCAGAAAAAAAATCAATTCAGATGTAGTCAATGGCAAAATTGATAAGTTCACCTTAGATGTACTCTTCTCTATGCTGGATGAACTTGGATTTAGAACAGAGTTTACTTTCGGCAATATTGAAGAAGCCTCAATTAAGATTCAGAAAGTACCAGCATTAGCATAATTACCGTTTCTTTTTCCCATAAGATATTGTATTTATACTTAACTTATATTGTTAGACATTTCGTAAGTTAAATAGTCTTACTGTTGCTGTGAATAAAAAAATAGTACGAGTGACCAAGCAGTACTATTAAGGTTTGTTTCGAGATTTAACAGTGATTACAAGCTTTTGTTTAACAGTATTAGCTTGTATGTATTCATTGTTTGATAACTTGTAAGTAAAATTTGGATATATATTAATTAGTTAGTTTATTTAAGTATTTAGATAAACTATGTATTGGCTGGATTGTTTATCTTACTGTTTTAAATTAAAATCTTGTCAAACATATAGTAAGTTATTGTTTAGTAGTATTACTTACAGTGTTATACAGATTGTAGCTAACTTGCTGATATATAGATTTCGTTAACTCGTTATCTGGCTAATTGTCTTAAAAACTTACTTACAATAATTTTTGATTTGCCAAACACTGTCAAACATATTGTAAGTAAATTACTAGTTTTATAGCTGTTCAGTAAGATGCTGTTTGATACTGTTAATTACTTTGTTTGACAAAATGTAAGCAATTAACTGAAAAACATTCTATAGAGTTTTTCCTCTATCAATAGTCAACTCCTATAGAATGTTATTTATAACTTATTACTTTATGTCTGTCGTTGTGCAGTATTACGACAAGACACCTCGGCAAACAATGGTAAAGCGAGATGCTCTTGATGAAAACCTCGTTTAGATACGGGTAAAATTTTTAGATTTTTCTCCTGGTGGAGGTTCGTCAAATTTTGCTCCTCGTGTAATCAAATCTTGTTTGAGAAATTCCGAAACACCTGAATTATAATCAAAGCGAGCATTTTTCACATTGGCAAGACTCAGATTGGCAAGAATCAGGTAGGTACCAATCAGATTGGCATGATTCAGGTCGGCACCTCTCAGATTGGCATGATTCAGGTCGGCACCTCTCAGGTCGGCATAACTCAGATTGGCACCACTCAGATTGGCATGACTCAAATTGGCAAAACTCAGGTAGGCACCACTCAGATTGGCATGACTCAGATTGGCACCACTCAGATTGGCATGACTCAGATTGGCAAGAATCAGGTAGGCACCTCTCAGGTAGGCACCAATCAGATTGGCATGATTCAGGTCGGCACCTCTCAGGTTGGCATGACTCAGATTGGCACCAATCAGATTGGCACCTCTCAGATTGGCAAAACTCAGGTCGGCACCACTCAGATTGGCACCTCTCAGATTGGCACCTCTCAGGTCGGCATGATTCAGGTCGGCACCACTCAGATTGGCACCTCTCAGATTGGCACCTCTCAGATTGGCACCACTCAGATTGGCAAAACTCAGGTAGGCACCAATCAGATTGGCACCACTCAGATTGGCATGACTCAGATTGGCAAGAATCAGGTAGGCACCTCTCAGATTGGCAAGACTCAAATTGAAATTGCTAAGGTTACAACCTACTAAATACTTATTGCTCAAATTAGAGTTTATTAACTGGGTTGTGCGTGAGTTATCTTTTTCTAGAAGTTTATTTAGAAATTTAATTATTTGTGAGTTTTCTACAACAAGAGTTGGCGAATTGTTTTTATTCCAAGTTTGTTCTAAAAATAGACGGTTTAAGAATTGATCTATTGACAAAATTGATAAATTAGCACCAACGAAATTTTCTGGATTTAGAGTAATAATTGCTCCAATATTTTTTTGTACAGCAAAAGCTATTTCTACAGCAGATTCAAAGTCATTGATAGGCAAATTCCTTGCATAATCTCTGATGTTTTTGTCAAAAGGGAGTATCAAAACATTTAGGGATTTTGTAATAAAAGATACCGCCTTTTGACCAAGCTCAGAATTAAAGTTACTCAGAAAAGATTTTATTTTATATAGACATAGCTCTGTCACATAAATTTCAATTGGTGAGAGATGATCTAATATCTCAAATAATCTTTCAGCTTCTTCACAGTATGTATCCCTATTAACAAATAACTCTAGAATCAAATCAGCATCTACAAGAAGTTTTATCATTTGAATCCACCTCATTTAACTTAGAATCATTCTGGAGATTGTTTTAAGGCTTTTTAACATCAGTTCCCCAACGTTTACGTATTTCACGTAGTTCTTCCAATGAAAAACTTTTAGATTTTGGTTCTTCTTCTTTAGGTGACTGAATGTATTTTATTAGGTCTTTAAGCTCACATCCCAAAACCTCGCATAATTTCAGATACTTCTCTAACTGGTCAAGACCACTATCTTTTTCCCAATTTTGAATAGTGTTAGTAGTTACTCCAATAAAGACAGCTAACTGTGCTTGAGTTAATCCTGCCTTCTTTCGCAACTCTGCCACTCTTGATATAGCTTTTAGAGGCATATGCAGATTTTGGTATCAACAATTCCAGTTTACACAAAAACATGATACAACAGTAAAACCAAAAATAAACACCAAAAAAATTTGGTATAGTAAAAAAAAGAAGCTTTCGATGCTCGACTAAATTATGCCTACTGAAAGAGTCTCAAAAATTAAGAGCCTAGAAACTTGGGCTTCAAGATGGATCGCCTTCCCAATTATTTTTTTAGGTTCAAAGAAAAAGCGAATGGAATGCTCACAAGATTTGCAGGAAGTGATCTATGAGATGTACCAAAAAGATTATCCAGAATGGATGATCAATATTGTTTGTATTTTGAAAACGTTGGGTTGGGTTTTATCTGCTATGTTACAAATGATACCTAAAATGATAATGACTGTATTCGAGAAATTAATTAAGTAATTTCTTCAGATATAAAGCGATCACCAACCCTAATGATATGTTGTGAATTGAAACATTAATGTAAGAATGTAAGACGTTAATTAGTATAGAATACCTAGTAAAGTGGCGATCGCTAAGATTAAGGGATGCGATCGCTTCATAACTTTATATTACTACTTGAAATTAAATTGTAAGACGAATTATCGTACAGAAGATCTGCTAGAAAGGGCGATCGCCAATATTTCAGGATGCGATCGCCCTCTACTCTATATTACTACTTGGAATTAAATTGTAAGACGCTATTCCGTACATATGATCCTCTAAGAAAAGCGATCACCAGGTTCTAGGATAGCGATCACCCTCTGGATCTTATATTACTAATTGAAATAAAATTGTAAGATGGATTACCGTACATAACATCTGGTAACAAGGGCGTACTCGAAGAGAACGCGGAAGCGGTCGCTGTTTTCAGAGATATTAGAAAGCTTGAAACCTTGATTGTGTAAGACTTAAACCTGTATTATCAGCAGTGTGATTACCTCTCTGGGCTTTCTCGAAACACATTAGCAGAGATTAAAAATGACACTTAAAAAGAGCGTTAACAGCACGTAAAACCCTAGTTTTTTGTTAATTTACTTCTGCTAACACAACTTAGGTTCTATGAATCGCGTCAGAAACAATTGAAATCTAAAAGCTATATATAGCAATAGTTTCAAGGAGATGTGGCATCAATTTACATAGATCTAGGCTCAACGCCTACCTCGATTTCTTGAGCGGATACACAAAAAAGACTGCAAAGACTCCAACAGCAAAGATACCTAATGTAGAAGCAGGTTCGGAAACAGATTTTTTTTCGCTAATGACAGTAACATTTGGATCTTGACCGTCACCTGTATTAAAAACATAATCCAAAGCATCTGGAGCGTTAAGAACGGTGGCACGAAGAAAAAGCGCATTCCAGCGAGCGATCGTTTCTGTGGCGATCTCTTGTTCTAAAGTCGGTCTAATAGGATCTCCAGGATTGTCTTCATTAGCTATACCTCGATGATTAGCACCTTCAACAGTAATAAAAGCTTTCGGAGGGTCTTCAATTAACTCAAAAGTTTTTCGACCTCTTTCAATTGGGATGGCTCCATCTCGCTCTCCGTGTATTAATGCAATAGGGATGTGTTCATTGTTCGTTGCGACAATATCTGCACTCACAAGATCTCCGGTGGACAAATCTGGCAGCTGTGTACCGTAGAAAGCACCCGCCTTAATTTTTTCTGAAAGTAAAAATGGCTCGTTGCAAAAAAGAGTTAAACAAGTTCCGCCAATCCCAGTTAAGCCTACACTACCCCCCGCTGAATGCCCTGACAAAGCTAATTTGTTAGTATCAAAGCTATTTTCGATTGGGGAATTGGAATTAGAATTTTCGGTAAATATAAAATTGACAAAATTTTCGATTTGTGATGTTTCTGGCAAAAGAAAATCAATACCGAATTGTGGAATAAATTGGAAGTGGTTTGGTATGACAACGATAAACCCGTAACTAGCAACAATATTTGCATAATTAGAATACAAAGATTTGTCTATATTCGCTCCTTGTAAAAATAAAACAACAGGTAAAGAATCAGTATTTGAACGAGATAAAACAGGATAGTAAATATCAGTCTCATCTATCGTACCATCACCATTCAGTATTTGTGTACTGTAGCCATCAGTCTCATCATACAAAGGTTCAGGAGTAAAATTCAAGGCAACAGCGCGAGTACTTACTCCTGTACTCAAGAATGCTGCACCAAGAAAGGTGAGCGTTATTTTATTGATTTTTTTTAACATCAATTTTAAGAACTTTGTTGTTTAGATGGGTTTAATAGAAACACTCTACCATTGGTTTAACTGCTATTTAAGTTTTCAAGCCTCTTAAAATCCAGCCTCTATACCTCCAATCGTTCCCGTAAAAATGGAACTAATCAAAGCAGTAATTACAATTACTCCAATTTGTTTCCAGTTTTTTAACTCCCCGATCTTTTCTGAAAGGTCAGGAATCTTTTGTATTGATGATTCTTATTTGGATAATCGAGTATCAATACCGTCTAACTTACTTTCAACCGCAATCAATCTCTTATCTATTGATTGAACCGTTGTATTAATTCCGTTGATATTTTCTCTTAATCCATCAAAGCTATTTCCTAGCTTGTTAAGAGCTTCTGCTATATCTGCCTGTGTTGTTGGGTTATTGATCATTTATACTCAAGTTAATCGTCTTGTCCTAAAGACATTCTTTTAACATCCCTAACCGACCGCGAATAAGTTTGGGGATGTCTTGATTTTACTCCTCTGTCTTGAATAAGATTTCAGGTTTTTCTACTCTACAAGATTAACTAGGCTTTTTAAGCTATTTCTCTCAAACTCGTTTTTCCAATGTTGAACAGGCTGAATGCTGATTACTTTCTTTAGCAGACATCTACATTATCTTCGTCTAGATAAGACCTGGTTAGATGGCGTACACCATAAGCGGAAGAGCGGTACGTCTAAGTCTTAAAATTCCCCGTAATTGACGGGGAATTTTTTTCTTAAAATAATGATTTAAAGTAGAGTTTATATTACAACAAAATTTGAATAATAGGCATACAAAAAAAAAGTTAACCTACAAATTAGATAATAATGTCAATTAGATAGATCTGCATAGAGTAGAATCTAGTTAAATTCTTATAAATATAGACTTCTAGTAAATTCATTTTTTTGAGGATTAAGTCAAATTTATTGCATCCATGCGATTAAAAGTAACTAGTTTTTAAGTGAGTTCTAGAGCGAATCGTTGCCATACCCCATGATAGCTAAAAAATTAAAAAGTGTTTTCTATATTGTCTTGCCATCCTAGATTTCTGAAAACAAATTTTGTAACCCGTGAACGCAAAGTCAAATATTCTGTCCATCGATATAAGGAACTAGCAAATTTTATTATTTGATAATGCTTTAATTTTTCTTCTAACCTGGTAATTTTCTGGCTCAAGTCAACTAATTTATTAGTTATTCTGGCTTGGGCTGTAGATAGGGTACAGCCTGTGTCTATCATTTCGATAATCACAACATTGGGGGCGAATGCTACTAAATCTTTTTTGACAGTAGCTAAATCTAAACATAATCTGGTTGCTTGATTGACCAAATTTACCAGCTCAGTAATTTCTTGATTTTTTTCTTCTTCAAGAGAGAAAATTACCCAATTACCTGCATTTGATTTTGTTGAAATCTTGAAGTATTCTTCAGCTAAATTGTCTTCATTTGAACTCAGAGTAGATAATACTTCCTCTTTTTGTTTAAACTTTTCCCTTGTGTTTTGGAATATTTTGGTCAGTTGATACTCTTGGTTCATTGCATCTACTATTTCTCTAACTGAATTCTGTTCCTGTTTATCTAAGTAGCTATAACGATTGGCAAAAATTAAATTATTGTTGACTAAATAACTCAGTTTTTGGTTGATAAGCTTGCCACTTTCTGCCAATTGATCGAGAACAAGGATCAGATTAGTTCTTCTTAATAACTCATTAGTTTTTTCAGAGTCGATTCCTGCATCATTAGCTGCTAACAAAACCAAAGGGATAAATAAGTAAATATTTTGTGGAGCTTTTTCTCCAGAGGCTTCAATAAATTTTTTCGCTTCGATTATTTGATTTAAACTTGTGATTAGCTGACCGATAAATTGACTAATTTTTATTACTTCAGTACCAATTGCATTAAAGAAAAATTTTGAGTGCGATAGTTTCAAACGCAGGGATTTGTTCGTGCTTTTGGGCAGTAATAACATTTGTTTCCTCTCTCTGTAAGCGAGCGGTTATTTTTTCCTTTTGTCTATTGCTTCTGAATTTAGAGAGCAATCGGGAAAAAATAGGGAGAGCCGTTCGAGAAGAAAATGATAATTGCTTGTGTTTTCCCTGTCATCCTTTGAAAGGGGTCGCTGTTTGTTCTATGTCGAGAAATCAGTTTCAGTCCCGTTAATAAATCTTAACGATATAAATTAAATGTTTAAATTCAATTTTTTAGCAGCTCATAAATCAGGCTAATTAGTACAGCTATTCTGCTCCTTATATGCGAGACTTATTATTGGGGTTTCTGCCTTTATTCATAAGGGTTGTAGCGGTTTAGATGATCTCTTTGAATCTTGATCTTGTAAACTTAATTCTATGAAAGTAAATCGTTATGGGAAAGCAGCTATCCTGACCCCCACACAAATAAATTTACTATTTAACGAGGGATTCACCAAGCCCAGGGATAAAGCCTTGTTTGGTGTCTGTCTATAT
>JAAUYH010159987.1_pt1 | contig 10173 bp, 6 predicted proteins | sample 7278061 | NCBI WGS metagenome assembly JAAUYH01 (sample SAMN14350203, study PRJNA611818) | marine sediment metagenome | isolation source: surface marine sediment (0.6m) | place: French Polynesia: Moorea | collected 2018-08 | reverse complement strand
AGAATCGAATCCTCGTCTGCAAGGACTCTTAGATATGTATGGAGTCCAAGATTTTCGACGATCTCGATAATGCGATTGGTAAGAAGTGAGAGCGTCGTGTCTGCCATAATGTATAAACGGTACTGGGCTTGGAAGTTCTTGTCAATATATATAGAACTATAAATTCGACGCTCCCTGTCGAATCAGTCAGAACTCTGCGTGCTCGAAGAATCAAGGCCATCTTCAAGTGCGGCCCCTTTCGCGGTCGGCACGCAGAGGACTCCTGCAACATGGAGCATTGCGTGTCTGCTATCGGTCCAGGGGCTGCTGCATGCACAGTACTGGATGGTCTGACCGTTTGCAGGGATCAACTTCATCGCTTTCGAACGTCGAGACGCTCGCCCACAAGCGGAACGGCCGCGCCGTTTTTCTCATCGAAGCCAACGCCGCCGGCCGCCGCCGCCGGCTGGCGATCACGGGCGGTCGTGTGACGACGCCCGAGGCCGCAGCCAGACGCCATCGCCGCACTTGGCCGTGAGAGTTCACTCTACCTTTGTCTACCTAGTAGGGGAGACGCGTTTGTAAGACCAATCAGTGCCATAGAGGCGCCATGCGCCGTGCCATTTTGTGCTGGAGATGTTTGACGATCCCGTCGAAATTCCCACTCCGTGGTTACATTTGGTTACGCCTAAGCACGTCTCGTTACACTTGGCATCTGGCCACGAAAACGAAATCCGAGTCATTCTAGGGAGTTAGATGGTCTGCCTAATGGTGATGGCATACTTTGGATGACAGCCGAGCGCTCAAGTCGATCCCGCGCACCTATGATCGGTCTTCACTGGACGGAGAACGAGAGCGATATAGTCGCCATCGCTCACTAATGCCCCGCATCGTCTTGAGTCGGTGAGCGGTACAAAGTCTGTATCCTGTACAGGAGAAGAGTTGCGCCCCAAATACTACCGACCTTGCCCTTGGGTGCGGCTGTACCATACTATTCACTTCACTTCATCTGAATGCTATCGAGCCATACGGTCAATCGAGCCTCACAGTCAAATGTTGCGTGACAACTTTAGTGCTAACACAAAGCGTCGCCTGGCAAAGCGCGCCGGTCATATCTGCTCCTTCCCAGACTGCAAAGTACGCACAACTGGACCTAGCCAGGAATCGTCTGAAGCTATCAATGATATCGGCAAAGCCGCCCATATCCACGCTGCATCACCTGGTGGACCACGTTACGACTCATCAATGACGCAGGAGCAACGGAGATCGATCGATAACGGTATTTGGCTGTGCGCGACCCACGCGGATCTCATCGACCGCGACGTGACTCGTTTCTCAGCAGACGAAATACGGCGTTGGAAGCGTGAGCATGAGCGCTACATAGAATCAACGGTCGGTACCCCTGTCGGAATAGATGATCGATCACACAGAAATATATTCGTCGACACTGCGTTACTTGCGCAGGTAGAGAAGCTTACCCAACTAAATATAAGCGCGATCGAGAAAGAACTCGATAACGCCCGAGAAAATTGGCGCAATGGGAAAAAGAATGCTGCGATTGTATGGACTGCCGAGGTCAAGAACGACCCACATCGCTGGGGAGTGCTCACTCCCGAAACGCAGGCCAAGATTCTTCGCTTCGAAGCCGGCTTGGCTCTCGAAACTCCAGATGGCCTTAAGCTTGCGCGCCAGCTGGCTGGCCAAGCTGCGGAAATAGCCCCTGAAGCGGAAAATACTATTCTTCTCGCTCTAATCGCTCATGCTGAAGATCGCTACGACGATGCTCTTGCGCTATTATGCGATCGAGCGAAGCCAGAGATGCGGGATCTGCAAGTGGCTCTCCTTCTAGAAAGGAATAATGTTGAAGAAGCGTGGTTGCTTATCAGAGACGACGTTCCGAACGAACGCCCGGAGAGGATTAGGCTTCGGGCACTCGTGCAACTCGCTCTGGGCCGCATGACAGATGCGCGCACTGATATTCAGAAGGCCTTAGCACTGAAGCCGCAATGGTACAGTGTTCGCCTCGCGACTGCCATCATTGACTACTGTAGCACCCTGTCGCCAGCCACATTCACTCGAGAAATGCTTCCTTGGCCCACTCCTATGACATGGGCATACGTCCGGACTGATGACGAAAGTCAGTTAAGGAATCGTACTGCCGCTGAGTCATTCCGCAAATTAATCGAGGAGAACACGGACACAGACGAACGACGAATCCTCGAAGGTTGGTATCTTGCCTCTCTACTGAATGACTGTAAATGCCAAGAAGCAGGGGAACTTTATTGTCAACAATTGCTCCAGGCAGAGCCGACACATGAATGGGCTATCCTATGGATCCAAGCGCGTGGCCTCGCTATTGACCTCGCACCGAGTCTCAACGCTCTAGTTAGCCAACGCGAAAAAAACTCACTCGAACTTCCAGGGGTACTTACGCTCATTCAGTTATATTTGAGCAGGCAGGAGACGCAAAATGCGCGTGAGGTGTTGAAAGAAGCCCGTTCGCTTTTCGATAAGAACGCCAATCTTGAGGCGTGGTCATTTTGGTGGGCTCGATCGCTCCAGCTTGAGGGCCGATCCGACGAAGCATTCGCGTTTCTCGCCAACGCAGGCGCCAATCGCGCAGCACGAGGATTCAGAACCTTTGACTTACTGATCAATCTTAACGACAAATCTACTCCAATGGAGTGGCCCAACAGTGACTTAGAAGAGTATCTCAACAATCTTGACGAGATATACATCTTTGAAATCTGCTCACTTATGTCAAACCATGAGAGGTGGGAATATGTAGCCGAACACGCCGAACGGCTCGTTAGTTCGTTGCAAACTGCAGATGCGCTCGAATTGGCCAGTCGTTGCGCATTTAATTGCCAACGTTATGAGCTTTGCCAAGGGCTTCTTGAAGAGAATATCAACCTTCTCCCTGAGCGTCGATACACTAGCCACCTTCATCATATGTATGTCCAATGCCTGCGACGAACAGGCAATTTTTCCCAAGCACTCAAAGAAGCAGAAGGACTCGCGAACGCTGATCCCTCACCGACATATCGGTGCCTACTCATTGATCTCCTTTTCGATATTGGCGATTTCAAGCGTATCTCGATAATCGCTCGTCAACTTGAACACGATTCCCAATTAGATGCTACGACAGCCATACGTTTGGCCTCCACACTTAGAATCGAAGACCGCGAGCAAGCTACTCGGCTGTGGCGTCGCGCCAACGAACTTGGCATTACAGACGAACTAGTCACTACCGCAATCACCGTGGCCCACGCACTTGGAGAGGATACACAAACCCGTGACTTGACGGAACGGATGTGCGCACGGGCACATACCGGCGCGCATGAGATCCAACAGCTTTCGTCGCTTGAAGATGTCATTCAACTGGAAAACCAGCGCCGAGAGTATGTGGAACGTATCAATGAAATGTACCAACAAGGTCGAGTTCCAATCCATTTGGTCGCACAGGAGTTGAATCTTTCTCTTGCACGTATATATGATATTAATTTCTCATCCACCGACCTTTCGTTAGCTCCAACTCTTTTCATCCGTCACGGCCGTCGACCAATTGGCTACCCCCTACAAAAGAGCCTGCGTCTCGATATCACTGCCATATTGCTTGCCAAGCATATAGACATATTATCTTTGATTGAAAATGCGTTTGCACCATTAATGATCTCCTCCGGACTAATCCGGACACTGGCTGACATGCAAATTCACGTAAGCGACCACCAGCCCAGAGTATCGAACTCACATAAACGGCTTGTCGAACTGGTTCAGAGTGGTCGCATACAGGTAGCTCCCACTGCGCCGTTACCGGTGGATGCTGACTGGAATGCTGTGGATCAGCTAGGTGCGAGCTGGATAGCTGCTTTCGAACTGGCGCGCTCACAAGGGGGTTTTCTAGTCGATTTCCTGCCCCTCACCAAGGCTGGTACAATGTCTGAACCAGCCCAACCGCCAAAAAATGCCGACACAGTAGTTGCAAGTTGTTCTTCCGTAGTACGAGCTCTGATTGAACAAGGAGCTCTTCCTGAAACTAGGCTTCAATCGGTCATTGATGCTCTAGGCTCAGCCTTCAAAGAAGATAATGGTATCACACCGACCCGAGGGGCGCTGCTCTATTGTCGTCACAACATCGTTAGTGTTTTCATTCAGGCCGGATTAATGGATGTATTGCTTAGGCAATTTAATGTCGTTATCGAAAAAAGAGAATTCGAATATGTGCGTGCAAGATGTTCCGACCATTCGCAGCAAGCTGATCTTAGACATTTTATTGGAGAACTTACTACACATTTACAACGCGGCCTCGAAAATGGAACATACCAATTTCTTCCTAAGAACACCGAAGTAGAGCGAGAGAAGACACTACCATACCCTGGTCCTGCAATTGATTGTTTAGTTGAGCTCATTTCACAGCCTGCCGTAAATGGTACAGCCGCATGGGTCGACGACAGGTACATCCTTGCATACGACACCATCGGTCAGGTACCCATTGTCAGTATCTTAGATGTGCTAGAAATGCTAGTTAGAGCTGGTGACCTCACACTAGATGAATACTATGAACGTATTGCGACTCTACGTGCCGCTAGAGCGTGGTTCATACCGATTTCTTGTTCCGAGATCATACATTGGCTTGAACAGGCACCTGTTGAAGACGACCGCTTGGTCGAGACCCGTGAGTTGGCGTGCCTTCGTCAGACACTCGCCGCAATAATACTGCAAGTAGAGTGGCTTCAGCGGCCAAACCCTCCGAAGCAAGCTGGTGAATTTGGAACAATATTGGAATCGGTGCAAGCGGTCTATATGGCCCTGACTCGGGTGTGGGATATTGGTAGCATAAGTAAGTCATTGATGTACGCGGAATGGCTTATTGAGCATCTGTACATTAGTTTCGACAGTGTAATACGGAATCTCTATCAAACACTTGACGCTGAAGCCGTGAGGCGATGGTTTGCTAATCAAGCTGCGACGCTGATTACCTACGCCCTGACATTAGACGGTTCTTCGGTTAACGATCAACAGTCGCCACGGCAAGTCTATCTTCGTTGGCTAAATGAGCGCTTGCTAAATAGGAGACTTAGCACCGATCCAGAGTTACTACCTATCATGGTAGATTCTTTTGGAAATATCTTCAGCAATTTTTTGCAATCATTAGACTCTGAGCAAGCGAGGCGGCTTGCAGCTTACGAATTTCGCAGCGCCGTTGCTGTAGAGTTACCGGAGGTCCTAGCCAGTTCGATCCGGAATAACATCGAGCTGTGTGAAAGATTTGCTTGGCCACCAATTGTTCCTGTGATCAGTTTAAGAAATACGCTTTTCGAACCAAGAGTGCTTTGGGATGCTGTACAAAAAGCTTTCAATGAAGGACGTAGTAAGCTGATCTCTATCAAAGGAGAGCAAGTCGAGATAATACCTCTTAGAAAATCTAAGGATGAAGTGCCAGGTGTTCTTGTAAACATCTCTACAAACAAAGAGTTTAACATCCATGATTGGACATTTGGTCTATTATTTGAACAATCTCGTGCTGGACGAGAAGAAATCTTGAGTAGACATCGGCACCTATTCGATATTGCAGAGGAGGCTTTTGGCCGGATTGCCGTGGAACTGTCTACAATCGAAGACATTCCACAGCGCATGAGTGAGGTGAATATCTGGCTTAGTGAAAATACCGCGAACTACTACGACAACATTCCTATACAGATCCAGCAAAGACAGCCTGTTCGTATCTACCCTCCCAACGCTCATGCGTTGCTCCGCCACTATCGGTTCGATATTCCTTTTTCAAGTTCGTCATTGCAGGAACAATTCAACCACGCGAGTAAATGTTTGATTCAAGAATTAGGAGTCAAAGAGGCACTGGTTCGGCTTATAGGATTGCCCATAAGGCTACCTGACTTTTTTGTCGAACATCTCCAGGATATGCCTCCAAATGAGCGCCGCGCACTAATCCGCAGCCTTCTGAGTTTGCCTGCGAGTCCAATCTCAAGGCTTCACTTAATACGAATATTTGTGGACTTCAAAGACGACAACCCAGCGTATCTGCGACTTGCCATCCTACAGGCAAAAATACTCGTTGATCACGTCTTGAACGGTGGGTTCGCCGCATTCCTGTCTCTACTCCAACTTGTCCATGATTATTTCGAGCGATGGTCTGAAACTTCCGAATGGCCCTTCAGTATGCGGCTCGCGATAACTTGGCTGCACACTCACCGACACTATGCCGCATCGAAGATAGGCGGACGATCTGACGAATGGCTATTGAAGACCTGTGAGCAAACAAGCACTTACGTATCATACGATCCGCTTCTGTTTTACGATCACCGTCAACTCGATATCGCTCATCCGCAGCAACAGCAGGGGCAGCGCTTCGCACTTATGGGCCTTGCATACTCCTTCACTAATGCCCACGAGTCAGCGATACAGTCTATACGTGCGACTATTGTGAAGTTAATCTTGTCCGACGAGGCACCTAAATACACAAGTGTTTTGGAGCAAGGCGTTGCACAGGATATCAGCCTTGCCCCCAACGTAACAGATTCATTCTTGGGTGGCGATCTCGGTCAAAGAGCACAAGTTCTGCTGGGCACCGACTGTGCTAAATACCTGACTCGAAATTATCGCCAGAGGCTTACCAGTGAAGCTCTGGATATTCTCACAAGAAATGGATCACAACTGCAGGCATGGAAAATAGTTGTACACACTGTTGGTGATTTACCTATTTATCCGAACTTATTAGAGAAACTGTCCGAACTCATTGTGTTGACCCGTGTCGACCATCTGCTCCAGGAGAATTATATCAATGCGGTCATTGTGATGCGTTTTCTCTGTATGCAATCTCTTCAAATCGAAGATGCCGAAAATCGCAAGCACGTACGCCGACATTGGAATTCATTTCACAAGGAGCTGGCGAAACAAGCTGGTCAGATCCGTGAGCAATCTGATGAATACCAAGAGAAATTTGTTACCTACCTTATTCTGGAGATCGTCTTTATAATTGCACGGCTACGCGCAAACGATAACGATAACAATTACTATGCAGAACTTGCCAACTCCCTGGATTCTTTAACGTCAGTTGATTGGATCGTAACCAGTAGTTACATGCGCCACGTTGTCGAGAATCTCTGCTTTGAGCTTTCTCCTGTTGATAGCCAATGGTTTTGGCCACTCCTCTCGAAGTTACGGTCTCAGTCATTTAGTAAATCTATAACGCTTTCCGATCCAAGTACGACAGGAAATGCTGCATGGTCGGAGGCCAGCAATGCGAACTCATCAACGAGAGACGAGGCGAATAAGTGTGAACCAAATAGCAACCTATCTGGGCGCAGTATAACATCCCAGTCCCATAAATATCCTGGACCTTGTAGGAAGCGAAAACGGGGCAAGAGCCGGCGTAAGTTGCAAAAGAAAAGCAGAAAGAAGAATCGCTGAACAGGTCGTATGATGCTATTAGAGACCCTCATCAAAATACAGATCCGATGGTTACTGTGTGTTATTTTCCTGCATCGGCAGTTACGCTCGTGGGCCCAAGCAAATGCGATAGGCGTTAATCATCGGCCAACCTTGCCAGGCCAGCGCCGGCAGTGGTAAGTGCGCGCGGTGGGAGCGTTGTCCATGGCCCGCGGTCCGGTTCTCATCCTCCACGCTCACTGCGCTGTGTGAACCGGCTGGTTTCTCGGCTATCCCGGGGTAGGTGCAGGTTTTTCGTAGATACCTTGAGCCGGCTCACGCACGAAGTCGCTTATCCTCTCACCATCTTCCAGGCGTTCTCATTCGGCGGCCTGGTCGAGCCTAATCACCACGATGTCGAAGCCAGCCATCGCGAGGCCCAATAGGGCTTCTACCTGGCTTCGGAACATGGAATGCCGCTGTGGCGACTCCGGTGTTAGCGGTTGCGAAAAAGCGCGTAAAAATGATGAAGCCACGAGATGGCGCGCTTCTTATTCGTGCTTCGCGACGCAGAGCGCCGAGTCTGGCGTTTTTTTGGCCTCTTTGAGGTGGAAGCTGTCGCCGTCGATCTCGAAGGTCTCGGAGTGAGGGATGAGAGTGACGGTGCGGGCCGCACGAGGGAAGACTTTTTCGGCCGCCTTGTTGGTACTGAGAAAGATCCAGCTTTGTTGCCTCTCAGTGGGCGGTAACGAACTCAGAGAAAGAAGGAGATCACATATCGAGTGCTGCGGGACAAACTGCAATTCGCCTACCATGGTCGCCACACAAGACTCGTGCTGAGTCTACACTACAAAGTCCCACAAATACACCATTTCGGTGTTACTTCTTGTCACATTCCGTTACATTGGATTATGGACATGTTGCTCTCACTACACCGGAGCATAAGCAATTTCAGAGGCTTCACCGTATTGGCCACAGAGGGACACAATCTCAACTATCGTCGTTGATTTCAGTCGAAAATCGAAGTCAGTGCCTTCGAGCCGCCCAACAATGTGGCGCGATATGAAGGCGTATCTGCGTCCAGGCATGCCTGGTAAAGTTGGAGCGTGTCGATTAGCCCGAAAGCCAATGCCCTGGGATGTAGTTTGCTACCGTCGATGGATGAACCCGGCCGATGGCGTGTTCGAGCACCTCAGAAGTAGGCTGCGAGGACAAACCGGAGGCAGGCTCGACTATGTATTGCCCTGCCTGGAACACGACTTCCTCAGAACTGGGTAAACCAATCCGGACCGGAAGCCCTGAATACAAGGTGAGCTGTTGAGCGGCGGCGAAACGACGACGCGGGATGTTGTGGAATGCTGGATGGATTTCAGTCTTTCTCGACTTCGCTTACGACGGCTTTCCGACCCGCGTGCTGCACGACCACGGAGAAGAGCACTATGGTCAATAAACGATGGGTTTTCGTCGGCATGGCCGCATGCCTACTACGCAAGAGGCTGGGGTAGGACCAAGGTGGATTCGGCTATATCCTGCTCCTTACCTCCGCAGCCCCCCCTGTGGGTTCCGACTTCGAGACCTCGTGGGGACGCGACGTCAAAAGCACCCCTGGAGCTCGATGGCAGCATTCACGCACATGTCCTCGGACAGATGGTAGGGACGGAGCTCGTCATTGATCACTCCAAGAGGGCACACGAAGCTGGCGGCGGGTTGTTTACCCGCACACCCATCCATCGCTTCGAGTTGTGCGCGGCAGTCGGGATGAGCGTTGTAGCGAACTTCGCAGTTCTCTCGCGCGTTTTGGCAGAAATCGACGGCACGCGTGTCACAGTTGGTCGCCAACAAGGTCTGGCAGGCCTGGACGCAATGCTGCAAGCCTTCGTTATTACTGGAGCTACACGAAGTGAATAGTATGCAGATGAGTAATGTTGTGATGGTGGACAATCGCAGGTTATCGGCTGGGTTGTACATATTTCATTCACCTGGTTTGGGTATGAGTTCGATGGAATACAGCTGCCACCATGCTGTGACGCAGTAGGGTCGCGCTGTCACGAGACGGGGAGATTAGTGCCCTTGATCGTGAGAGACCGTAACCGTTGTGGATGCCGTGGTCTCGAACCCGGTGATGTCGCTGCAGGTGACCTCTATCGTGTAGGTTCGCCCGTGGCAATCTTCGTCACCATCATCATCGTCGTCGCCGTCGTCACCGTCGTCGTCGCAGTCGTCACTGCCGTCATCGTCGTCACCTCCGTCATCATCCTCATCGTCGCCGTCGTCATCGTCGCCGTCGTCATCGTCGCCGTCGTCATCGTCACAGTCGTCGTCCCCAGACCGCTCGCTGCGGAGGTTTACAGTTAGCGGTCCCGTGATTTCCCAGTCCGGATCGGTATGTCCGTCCCCTCTTCCATCGACTGGTTCATCGCTCGTCACCGAGGTGATCTCGCAAAATACGCCTGGATCACATTGGTCTGCCACGTCTACCGTCAGAGTCACCGGCACCATGCGATGATTGGGGGGCCAGAGGTTTTCGGGGGTCGCGACCAGCTCGAAGATTACAGGACCCAGCGTATCCGTCACTGTTACAATGGCGGTATCCGGCGCAGAGATTGAGCCCTCATCATCGGTAACCACGAGCTCGGCGACGTGGCGGCCGGGCGAGAAGAACCCGGTCGGTGTCTCGATGGATTCGTCGGAGAAGGTCCCGGTGGACGATGACCACAGATAGGCGAGCGAGCTCCCCTCGGGATCGAACGAGCACGTTCCGTCGAGGAGGACCGGCGTCGTGGGTCCTTGGCACTCCGCGCTCACATT
>JAAUYH010042934.1_pt1 | contig 10173 bp, 2 predicted proteins | sample 7278061 | NCBI WGS metagenome assembly JAAUYH01 (sample SAMN14350203, study PRJNA611818) | marine sediment metagenome | isolation source: surface marine sediment (0.6m) | place: French Polynesia: Moorea | collected 2018-08 | reverse complement strand
TTACTTTTTAAGAGATTTAATCAACGGATTTAGTAGCATAATCTGATGCGCAGTTAGTTGATCCAGCTGATCAAGCCGAAATATTATGGATGCAAATCAAATAGCATGGAAATTTTTTTCTATTTTTCCTGTCAAGAGAGGCAAGTACTTGGATAGCTTTTTGATATCAATAGAAATGTTTCTAGAGAACTCTCGAAACTCAGCAATTATTCTACGATCAAGCTCAGTCATCCTCAAATACTTAGTGTTTGCTGATTGTAAAACAATGATCCTTAGTCAGAAGCGCGCTCAGAAGTATATTTAGAAGAAAGTGTATGGGATAGAATTGCAGTAAGATCTTCAAAATGAGCAGTTCTGATACGGCTCACAATATTTTCGTTTCTCTTGGAGAATCTTAGCGCTTTTCGCAACACGTACATCGGTAATTTAGGCTTTCAGTTGAAGCTTGAGTGAAAAATTTATCCCGCAGCTTCTCGCCGACTGACAGTTCGTGTTCATATCCTGAGAAGTTTTCCGAGATGTTAAGGTTGTGAGTAAAAGCGGTTGCTCGGTAGATATTTCATACTTCATTTGTAGTATTTTAACTTTGTATACTCTCTGCGTTATGCACCTTGCGCAGTCAAAGTGAATCAAAATCCGTTAAGCATAAAATCATAATCTTTCAAATGAAGAGTAATTATTTTTGCGTTTGAGGAATAGAATTGCTGTTCAGATCGGCAAGTTGAAAGTAAATAAGCTCTCTAAGGCAAACAATTTCGATAATCCTAATACCAAACGCACTTAATAATTTTAAAGACTCCTGTCAATAACTTGACTCAGCTCAAACGAAGAATAACGCCAGCAATAAGAAGTATAACGCAAGAAATGATTGACAGAGTGTGGAAAAACTTAGAAAATCGTTTGGATGCAATTATTAGAGAAAATGGTGGCCATATAGAACATTTATGGTAATGCAATAAAACTTAATGACTTACTCTATAAGGCCATATAAATTATGAAAAGTGCACTCCTGAAACGTTACTTTAACAATCTTGCGAAATGCGTCCTATGCTTTATGCTCGCACTATAAATATTTTCAAAGATCCAAGGCTAACGGTTTAATAAATTACAGGCCGTTGTAAATTGTCATGAAAGCGACACTGATACAATAGGAAGCCGAAAACTGGAATAAAGTAGAATGAGCTCCGATCTTGATTGTATCATTCAGATAAGTCGAAAATCAGGGAACACGCGTGCAGGTTGATGACCAAGCTCCAAGGCAGTCGAAGAAAACTTTTTAATATCGATCATGGAACTTCAACCTTTTAATTCTGAATCTACGCTGTCCGTTTATGGTCGTGAGAGGTGAATTGCAGCTGGACTCAATCTTGCCTTTACCTTTAAGACTTGAATTGACTATCACAGCTTTAGTTCCAGAGTCATCTCCGAACAATGAAAGAGATTGAGTTATGATCAGGGTAGCTACCAATACTACTGCTAGATTTTTGAAATATTTGATGCAATCATGCATTGCAATAACCCGATACTTCCATACGCAATACGTATTGGGATATAAAACAGACGCAAAATTTCTATTGCAGTATAAGATCTGCCCAATTCAGGATTTTTTGAAGCTTATCAACGTAATCCATTTTCAGTGCGATATTTGAGTTTCTTTTTCCCTAAGTTGGAAATGTAATTCGAGAGCAGATTAATAGACTCGACGAAATAGGAAGACGTTTCACATTTAATTTTCCATCTGTGCAATACGCATTGGAATCAAGAGACCATTAAATTTCAGTATTGTGATTAAATATAGCAATATTTTGGTATCCTAGTAAAATGCATGGCCAACTTAGTTATTTTTCTACCGCTTTAGTTGCTGCTTCTGAGTTTCTAAATTACCAGAAATAACTGATGATGTAGCTCATGATTTAATAAATGAAGGAATTCTTCTGTTGTCTCACATAAATAAATAAAACTAAAATCTTTATAGGAAGGCCAGATTCAATGAAAGGTAGCTGTCTCTCCTAGGAGTAGCAATCAAAGATCAGATCGTAGATTATTTTTGCAAATAAAACAATCTAGAACTACATAATGTGGATTATATTTTGTTTTCTAAATAGAAAAAGAACTTTCAATGCACTGTACAGATTCAATTACCTACGCCAATCCTTTTGAAAACTATACATTAGAGTTTCAGCGAGAAAACCTTAGGAGCGCAATTGAATTCATCTTGCGTGATTATTCTTTATCATCGAATGAAAGAATAATCAAAAATGATAAATAGTTGATAAGTTCTTTCATTTTTATATTAATTAGATTCGTTGATATAGAACATATATCAAACGAGCATCTATAGCTAAATGAAAGAGAAGTTACAGAATTCAACTTATTTTACTCTGTAAATACGAAATTGATGTCTGAATACCGCCTCTTATCTACTGAAAATGATGTCTTTCGCTTATTGCTGTACAGGAAGGGGGGCATAATTTTGTCACCTTTTTTCGGGTATTAGCATAAGTGTTTGGTTCAGTAGAAAAAGAGTAGACAAATTTATTGAGAATTATAATATTTCGTCGATAGACCTTTCGCCTTATGTAACTTGAAAACTCTAGTATTCATTGACGCAATAAGTGTTTCAAAATATGCGCTTGGTATCGAATCCCATATTTCGGATAGTATATTAAACAGATCATCTCGTGATGTACAATACGTAGATTCTTGAGGCATTTTCCATTTTAAGGTTGCCAACGCATTTGTGATGGAATTCATGTCCGGACTTTGAGCCAGCCCAGGAAGCAATTCTATGCCCTCTGCTTTCAAAAACTTGCTTACAGATTTAGCCCGATGCGGACCACATCCTTCTTGTTGAAATACGATATTACCTGTCCCATCATGATACGTTTTAGCAAAAGGTCTTAATTGTTCTTGCAGTATTTGTTTGTATTTGGTTGGACTCAGATTACCTCGATGCGTATCAGCAGCATGTGTCTATTTACGGACAATGCAGACCAGACAGAAAAAGACTGATAGCTTGATTCAAATATAGAAATCAGATTAGATGGTTTGAATATTTCTCCCTGCTTCCGCAAAACTCTTCTACGTGATGCAGTATGTTTGATTTTGCTTGTGGATTCATCACTAAATACAACCTTTCCCCATTGATTTATGTCCCAATTTAGATGCATGTTAGCCCATGTCTTTCTTGCGACAATGTAACTTGGTGACAAATATGGTTTTGATACTGCTGCATAGTTGCGTAATCCACATTTGTAGACGTATCTGCGTACTGTATGATAGATAGTTTGAAACCATGGTTCACTCTAAACTCACTGGCTGTTACGAACAATGGCTTCTTGTTGTTTATCAATAGAATACATCGTAGAATTCTTAAGGCTGCTTCACTTAGTTTGAATTTTTTTCTTTTTTTCTTGATAGAACTGTTGTCTGCTCCCATTGCAGGACAATATGCTCATTTTCATTGGCTTTTGATTGACATAGTGCTACTAAATCAAATATAAAAAAATCTCGTTGTTTCATTACAAATTGTCTGTAATGATGAATTAACGAGACTTCTTGCCCACAAAGATAATGGATTCAGAGCTAACTTCTATAAAGTGAAACCTCTGTTTTCTTTTGCTCAATGATCAGATTCTAACATAAGTGCTACTTTGATTAAGAAGACTTCGAAAATTTCAATACGCCTATGTAATATGTCTCGTGGTAATTTACGATATGGACAGATTTTCGCTCAAGATAACAGAAATTCTTCCCCCGGATGCATCAAGGTAACGAGTAATATTTCAACGAACCGTTATCAGAGAAACAAGGCAACCGAATACTGACCTGAAACTGCATTAATAAATAATTCTTTTTCCCATACACTGCTTCGCGTGTCTCATGAATTTTCTTTAACTGATGATATATTAGAATAGTACTCCAAGTCGAATTAATTACATCGCCCCGAATAATAGACCCAAAAAAATCATATTGAAATTCGGGACGAATGTATCAGTCTAAAACGGATCCGTTTCTGTGCCAAACGACGAAGCAGGCTTTTGGCTTTTTTGTCACCGCTTTCAGCTGCGGCTTCTATAATTTGGGCAGAAGACATCAAATTCCTTTGCACCCCCTTGCCTTCCATGTAGTAGTTGTATGATTTGATTTGAGCCTCCCGATGACCACTGTTTGCTGCTAGCCGAAAATACTCAACTGCCCTAGCAATATCTTTTTCCACACCGATTCCAGATTCACACCATTGTGCAACCTTCCATTGTGCATCACGGTTCATAACGTTGGCACAGTAATTGTAGTTCTCAAACGCTTTAGAGAAGTTACGCTCCAGTCCCTCACCTGTCTCGTACATAGATCCCAGTGCGTAGTGTGCCAAGTATTTCCCCCTTTCAAAATCAACCACTCGGATGGCTTTCTTGTAGCTTCGAATAGCCATATTCAAGTTCTTCTTCACACCATACCCGTATCGATAACATTCACCTTGTACGAACCATCCAACATCTTTGTTTGACTGGACAGAACCTCGAATAAGAGACCAGCCCTTCTCCGTATTTCGTTTTACCCCTCTACCACGAACCAAGCACATTCCATACAACGCCTGAATACAGTCCTGTGTCCAAGAATCTGAATTGGTCTCCGAGCCTAATCTGTACAATTCTGCAGCTTTTTGCAAATCAATATCAACTCCGATTCCTTGCTCGTAGCACGGTGCGAGTGTCATAATATAGGCATACCCGACTCCTTCAATAGATTCTGTCCACAACTGAACAGCTCTAAGCACATCTTGTTCGACGCCGAGTCCATAAAAGAAACAGGTAGCAAGAAGGCCTTTTGCTGGACTGTAGCCGCTCTCAATCGATTTTTTGGCATAAGCATACGCCACATTCAGATTCTTATCGGTAATTATTCCATACAATTTGTGCGAGGCACGAAGGAACATGCCTTTCGGATCTCCCGCTTCAGCTGCCATCCTTGCGTATGCCACCCCAAGAGGATCATTTACCTCGACACCTTTACCGAACAAGTAACACAGAGACAATTCTGCCATAGACTTCGAGTCTTTCGAGCGAGCTCCTTTTTCGAAATGTTCGAATGCTGTTATGTTACACTTTTTGATGCAACTCCCAGAGCTGTACAACATTCCGAGATAATAGTAAGCTTCTGAGTTTCCGGCTTTGAGTGCAGCATTCAAAAACCGAGCGGCCTTCTGAAAATCCTTCCGAATACATTGATTCCCTTCATAGAAGGCTCTCCCAATAGCTAGCTTATCTCCCGATTCGATTCCTTCCATCCATCTGTCATCAGAGTTCGACAAATGCATACGGCAAACTTGACAAAACATTGATTTCGCCGGTTGTAGATCTTCTGGTTGCGTGTTCAATTCGAATAAAACCTTTGCGAATCCTTCTCGTACATTGTTTTCACAAGAGCGCAGGCCGACATAAAGCTCTGCAATTATTCCCATCAACTTAATGTTTTGCTCCTTTTGTTGCAGAGAATACGAAATTTCTTTCAATCGAGCAAGTGTAGAGGGTGACGCCAGAACAGATCTTGCGGTAGTACGGTTCATCACCTTTTCTTGGATGAGAAGAAGTTCATCGTGGATACTTTCAAACTCTTCCACCGTTTCGTTGATGAAGAGAGACAGCACACTTTCCACACCTGGCAAGAGCTTCACCTCGTGGACATTCCGGTAGATTCTCTCAGCCCTCATTCGCGCCTTTTCCAGCTCATCCTTCACACTTTTGTGGTCTTGAACATGGCGCAGGACGAGGTCAATTATCTGCACAATGTTCATCACTCCCCCGAGAGTTTCGAAACCAGACATGCTGTCCACTTGCTACACCACGGTGACGATGCTGTTTTCCTGTTTGAATCTTTCAACTGGATCTTACCCTACTGTATCTGGCCTGGTACTGTACTGGGCAGTACAGTTTACTGTATACAGTATTGCATTACAGTATCACATACTGTATTATCTCCGAGTATCTTATTCCAGATGTCTCCTTCGCCATACGATGCTTCCCTGTCCCTTTCAATCACTGCTACACGGGAAAGGGTTTCTGTAGGGCTTTTAAACCGAAAACGAAACAATGAACCGCGCTAGCAAATCGTCGCTATATTCTGGAGAGGCAAATCCAGGCAAACAATTGGATTATATTTCCGTTAGGGCATAGTATTATTGTTGACTGAAGGTTGTTTGTCATTTGGATCTCGAAGAACGTGATTGAGCAGTAGCCAAATTTATGCAGAACAATGTTTGGACATATCAATAGTTGAACACAGATGTGCTGAGAAATTCTTATCCCATGGTATAATATCTGTCAGATATGATATGTTTCGCTTCTGTTTTATTCAGCACAATGCCATGGAGTACTGCCAAGTTTTAGCTTTCTTTGTTTCCAGGGCATGTTGGTTTCCCGTTTGTTACCAAGTTATTGGTTTCCGGAATAGTCAGCGAGGTACAATTGTGTTGAGGCCAAATGGGAGTCGGAAGTGTAGAAATTCTACCGCTCAAGCCACGGAGCCATGCTGCACCGTCCAAACATTGTTGTAGACAAAGAACTGGTCGATCCCGTTTTCAATTTCGATAGATTATATCGACGTGATTATACATTGAAAAGTTTTTATCTCTTCACAGCATAAAGGATAATAAAAGTCCTTTATTGTTATTCATAATTCCTGATTCTCATGATTGTGAGTCGATTGATTGGTGTGTTGCTTCTCCCTTGTTTGGATTTGAACTAAATTTAGTAAGGTACGAGCTAGACGGAGTGGTAATTTATGATGCCGAGTTTTTTCTTCTGCTAAGTATCGATCTCCTATGCTTGTTTATCGAACTGAAACTCTGACTTCATCAATTATTCAAATAGGTCCATATTTGCTCATGCTAAGAGCTCTACTTCAACGGAAGAGATCAACAAAAAGAAAAATCGATTATTGAGTTCCCTTGATTTCCACTTCAACTGCCGACTATTTATGAGTAGTAGAATCCATAACTGTACTAGGACTACCAGAGTTGAAGTTGATCTAGAGTACAATTCGGAAATCTCTTGCTATAGATTTCCCAAAGCTGCCTGGTTGAAAAAGGGTAGACAGTATACTAAATAAACATTAAGAGCGAATCGGACATTGCAGTCTCTATGACTACTTTACCCATGCTTTATTCTGTGCCCTCTCCTGGAGAACCTTGGAATCGCAAATCGCTAGGCAATTTTTCAGAAAAAGTGTAACTAGAACTTTTTTTGAAATATTTCATTGATCGAATTTTGTTTCTTTCGATTTCATCATCAATAGAGGATTTCTTTCAAGCACTTGGATATTTTCAGATCTGCCGCATAAGTACTTGGAGCGTGAATCTTCGAGGAGAAAGGGGCCAAAATTTGTTTCACATAAAATCAAGCGCAAAAGGTGTATGATGCGAGTGCCGTACATTAGGGCACAGTTATAGTTGTTATTGCCGTCTACATCATTACTTTTTCTCGATGCGACAGCTCTTGACGTGGCTCGTTGGTCACATTCGACGACTGATGCAATAGTTTCTGCGGGATAACGTTGCCAAGAGTTTTGCGAGCAAGTTTAAATCGAGTCTGTGAGTAGTTTCGGTTAAATCCATTTGCCTCTCAAATATAAACAAGGTAAAGGTAGATAATTCATGAAAAAAGCTTTACAGAACCCTACAGATGTCATTAATTCTGTCAATGTTTTTCTAATTAATAATTTGAGATAGAATCAGTTACGCGCTTCGTAAGTGCACTGCAATTTTAAAGCAATTATTTGCAATTAAATCGATGATCAAAATATATTATCAAACAAACGTTTCCCCCGGTATAGCCACATTCTCATACCAATATATGCTAGTTGCACAGTTAAGCTAGTAAGATTCGCAATTTTTTTACAATAATTTGGAGAACGGTAGCTTCACCCCAACGAAGTCTTCATTGTACTGCATTTCGAGAGAGGGCGTGCTCCTACTGTTATATCCTATCTAATTTATTTATTTTTAATATGTGGTACATTTATTCTACGCTAGATTTAGGACAGTGCTGGTTTCCGTGGTCACTAGAAACAACCACCGTGGCTCACAGTTCTGGTGTTATTGTTCTGCTCTAAGACGCGTCCGACTAAGTGCTGTGCTGCGCCGCAGCGGTTACCTCCCTTTTTTATTGCATATTCCATCCCACGTCAAGGTACATTGCAACCCCCTGCCCGTTTTTAGCCCGTGGATACGCTGCGATGCACTGGCCGGGCATATACAACCAGGGATTCAGAGAGGGTAATCGCTTCGTAAAGAACCAAACAATATCCTCCGTAGTATAATCCCCTGTTAGATGCCGTCCAGGAGGAGGTAGAGTCTTCGCGTAGATCCGTGCAGCCCTGTCAACAGGTGGTGCCAGCACCAGAGGATGTTCATTAGCTGAGACTGCTACAACTTCATTATCCTCGGTAGCGGCTGTCCTACGTACCCGACGAGCTGGCCAGCGACGCGGCTTCCCATCCAAGATAGCAAGACCGATGCGTTTTCGTATGCTCGATATGTCGGCCTGATCGAAATTGAACGGTAGCCCGGATGCTATACATGCAGCAAAGCCGCAAACGTAGACACCACAAGATTCATCTCGCTGTTGCGGTACCATTGGCGGTTCGCACACCACCTCCCAGTCTGAGACGTTGTGTTTGAGTACCCACGTTGAGATGTCTCGAGCGTTCAGAGCGTCTTGTACCATCCGGCGCACGTTTGTCAAAACCTTTGCTCTGTCCCACTGAGACCGTTGCCGCGAATCAAACATGGTCACTCTTGCCCTCTTCACATCCACATCCACTAGCACGCAGTGGTTCTTATTGATGTGCACTGGTACCGAGATGTGTGAAGTCGAAGGCCAGTCAATCTTCGCACCTCGGGCCCAGCGATGTACGTTCGAGTACTTGTACTGCTTGGTCGCAAGAAACGAGTACAGTTGTACAGAGAACATATGAACACCCGGCGACTTCAACGACTTGTTCGGTGCTTCTGTAGCATTTAATAGTTCAGCAAAGCACTCGAGGACCACTGAAGAAAGCCACTTGCCATCGCGTAAAGTAGGGAGGTCACCTGCATTAAGATGAAATGCGGACAACAGGTGGCCTTTACCCGATGAAAGTGCGCCGCTCCATCTTGTTAGAGCCAACGAGTCCAGCGGTTCATTCAAGTCGCCTAGAACCGGGAGGATGCGCGGTGTCGGCCGAGACGGTTCTGGGTCAGGTTCAGTGAAATCGATGATCGATTCCTGATCGACGCTGTGCGTGGTGCGACTGGCTGGATCGGGCGAGACGGTAGCGGAAACCGCAGGTTCGTTCTCGTTCGTGCCTTCGAAGATGCGCTGGGGTGGTAGCCTGTAGACGGGTGTTGCGGATGGTCCACACTTGCGGCAGCTGTTGTACTTCAATCGATGAAGCCCATCTTTTCGCTCCGTCTTTGCAGATAGCGTAGCGTACAGAGCGTTGTGCTTTCCACAGCGCCAGATACCGTCCCGTTCGAGGTACTCATCGAATGTCTCCTCGTCGTACATAGAGGGCAATCCCCGCTTGCTCCGAGCAGTATGCACGTTGCGATAGTGCTGAATCAACTGACGAACCGTCTTTAACTCGGTTGTTGAGCATTGCGACAACGGGCAACCTGGAATTTCTAACGGCATTTCTTCGAGCAGCATCAGAGGCACAAGCGATAGCCATAATTTGGGGTCCGACGTATCAATGAAACATCGAGCGGTCCGAGAAGAAGCGATGCAGTCACTGGCATGAATAGTGCTACAAGGAACTCTTGACATAGCCCTAGTTGAAGGCTTCCGCTTATTCTCCAGTTTCGACTCGCGGTCCATAGTGGCCGTCTCCAACACTGTTCTGATCTTGTTTGGGAACATTAGCAGAGAAGGCGGGACATAGACAGGCAGTTTACGTTTTGGTCCGCAATGAGAACAGGTTTGATAACGGTGATGCGCAACTCCTGAGGTCTTGCGAACCTTGCAGGAGCGCGTATTATTGAATGTACAATGTTCCTTGCAGTACCAGACGCCATGTCGGTACAAGAAAGCTTCCAGCCTACCTTGTTCTTTAGGATCGGGATTACGGGGAGGGCGGGGCGAGCGCGCAAGCGCCGCAGATCGGTTGACAACGTAACATCCTCCCCTATTTTTGGCG
>JAAUYH010026098.1_pt1 | contig 10173 bp, 6 predicted proteins | sample 7278061 | NCBI WGS metagenome assembly JAAUYH01 (sample SAMN14350203, study PRJNA611818) | marine sediment metagenome | isolation source: surface marine sediment (0.6m) | place: French Polynesia: Moorea | collected 2018-08 | reverse complement strand
GGGCCCGACGAAATCGACATTGGCAAGGGACACATCAGCGTGGACTCGCCCGTGGGTCGGGCGCTGATGGGCAAAGCTACCGGTGATGTGGTGCTTGTGCGCCGTCCCAAAGGGGAAGTCGAGTACGAAATCCTGGCGGTGCGCTGGCCAGAATCGTAAACATAGTGCCCGGCTATGTCCGTCGCGTCTGTCTCTATTGGCACTCTGAACGAAAAGCCCCTTCATGCCGCGCTAAAGCAGTGGTACGCCAAGCCCAAAGATCGGCTTGAAGTGCCGCTTGAGGGCTATTTCATCGACATCGTCCGCGACGATGTGTTGATCGAAATTCAGACCGGTGGATTCTCCGCCATTCGCAATAAACTTAGGTCGCTGACGCGTCATTATCCAGTGCGTCTGGTCTATCCCCTAGTGAGTGAGCGCTGGATTATCACTCAGACCGAGGAGGCGGGGCAAAAGCGGAGAAAATCGCCCAAGCGCGGCCATTTGAACGATATCTTCGTCGAGCTGGTGAGCATGCCACGGCTGGCGATTTGCAAAAATTTCGTCTTGGAAGTGCTTCTCATTCAGGAGGAGCAGATTCGCCGGCCCAATCGCCGTCGCCGCCGTGGTTGGGAGCTCGTGGCCCGGCAATTGGTATCAGTGGTCGAGCGTCGTGCCTTTACTAGCCCTGCCGATTATGCTGCGCTCTTACCCCAAGACCTCGATCAGCCGTTTTCCACCGCGGAACTGGCCAAGTCCCTGCGCCGGCCGCGGTGGTTGGCGCAAAAAATGGCCTATTGCCTGCGCGAAATGGCCATGATCAATGCAGTTGGCAAGCGCGGCAATGCGATCTTGTACCAGCGCGCTTGACATCGCGGCGCGGCGAGTTGGCTGAGACGTTAGGACCACAGCGCATCACATTGGGATGTCGAGCGCCATTGCACCACCGAGAAGCTGGAGCGACAATGCAGCTGGGCGCAGTCCAATCCGGCGCCAGGAGCAGATACATGAACGACGATAGTGACGCAGGCAAGCCGAGTATCACGCCCGTATCAACCGAACATGAACGCACGCAGCCGGTGAGCATGGCGACGCCGCAGACCGCCAATGCGGGCGGTGAGGTGGCGAGCGACCAGGTCCCGGCGACGGGTGCGGGATGGTTTACCGACGACGAGCCCCCGGGGGCGGTGGCCGAATTTCTCACCGACATGGCCGACACGTTGCGCAAGATGGCGCGCGACGTGGCCAACATGGAAGTGAGAACGTACGTGAGTGACGAGCTCGGCAACCTCGACGAAAACGGCAGCGACTTACCCGACAAAGCGCGCCTGCGCGCCTATACCCGCAGCAGTTTAGACGGGGACACCGACGCCTGCGTTCCCACCGACGAGGGACGCGTCGACGAACTGCTATGGCGACTGCACACCGATATGGTTCGGCAGGCGCAGCTGCATCGCAGCGAGTTGCTCAAAAGCATGCTAGCCCTCATGGGCAATTGGTGGCGATGACGAAAAGCGCCCACGCCTCGTCGCCACTGTTTGAACTCGCCGGGATATGGCGACCGCTGCCGTTGCCCATGGCAGTATCACTCGGCACGTGGAGCGTTGTCGGGCCCGGCCGTAACGCCAACGACGACGTCACGCTGCAGGGCCAAGACCACCGTGGCGCATTGACCCGCGAGCTGGCGTGGCGGGTGCGCTTGCCGGCCGCGCCGCAGACGGCAGATATGCAATTGACGGTCCAAGAGACCAAGCTGGCCCAAGCCAGCGGCCATGTCGATCGGGTTCGCCAGCAATTGCTCGAATGGCTGCTCCTGACCCGGCCGATCTTGGGCGATGGCGTCATCGATATCGCCGAGCTTTTATCCTTGCGCAGTGGCGACATCGACTGGGCCCAGCTGGGGGCGCGGGCCGAAAGTGCCCTTCGCGGCATTGCCGCACTGGTGCGTTTGCGCTCACGGGTGGAGACCCAGGTGCAGGGACTGCCGGTTGCGGTGAGCGAGATCGCGACCGCTGGTGACTTGGACACCTATTGGCTGGCCTCCATGCCCACGGCCGCATCGGCGCATCGGCGAGCGGTGAAACTAGCGCTGGCCACCCGGGCGACCTGGATGCGATTGATGACGCTGACCATCGACCTCTGTGCCGAAGCGGTCCGCGTCATTGGCTATCCCATGCCACCGATATCGCTGTTGCCGGCGGTATGGCATTTTGTCGAATCGGCATTGCTCGAGCTCGAAACCCTGGGCCGCGCGGCCGAGCGGGGATAACGTCACATGCCATATTTCGGCCATACCATTTTTACCGCGAGATCGTGGACCGCCATGCGCACCAGTGTGCGGAATATCATGCTGACTCTACCCGTCGCGAACTGCTTGCGTCGATAGTGGTGCGATCGGCAAGTTCTGCCGGAATACCTCGGCGCTGACGCGATGAACTGAGCTGAGTCAGGCCGGGCGGGAAATGCCCTTTGCCTGCACGCGGTAGGCATAGATATTTCTCCGTCATGGGCATCTGCGCTCATATACAACCAACGATTGGGATTGTGATGGGGCATATCGATTGCATCGAGGTTCCCAGGAGAAAGACTCTATTGCCTGAGAATGCGCAAAAATTTCTCTCCGCCATTCTATACCGTAATAGTGAGTAACAAGGAGGATATGTGATGAATACTGCAAAACTGATAGCGATTTCCTTATCCGTACCTCTGTCCCTCTTCATGACCTACGAGATTCATGATGGCATACGCAGCAGTAGTGCTCAGGCTCAGAGCGCCGAGACGAGCTCCTACGGGAGCGGTCTGCCCGAGTACTATACCTCTTATATAGAGGGACGCGTCATTGCGACACCCCGCTCCGGTGATCTCCGCCAAGAAGTCAGCCAAGACTTCACCAACGGCGGCTTTGAAACCGGAGATTTCACCGGCTGGCTATTTGGCGACAACGGCATCCCGCCCCTTGACCCGTGGCAGGTTTGTCCGGCCTTTTTCTGCGGCTTCTTCGGCAACGAACCCGTTGAAGGCGAGTTTGACGCTCTCAATGGATTTGACGGCGATGCCGGATACGAGGCATTTCTATTTCAGGAGCTTGAAATTCCCATCGAGGGCGGGAGCGTGTTTTTCGCCGATCGGATTCAGTACGATAGCCTGGGAATTCCGAGTTTTCTGCCGCGCATCTACGAAGTTCAGGTCCGCGATACCGCGGGACGAATCCTCGAAGTCTTGCATCGCGAAGAAATTCTCTTGAACGGGCAACCCTACACCGATCTCGGCTGGCGCGAACGTGAATTCGATGTTTCATCTTACGCCAGCAGCATCATTCGGATCCACGTCAACCTATTTATCCCCGAGAGCTTTACCGGCCCCGCATCATTTGAAGTCGATAATTTCCGCTTCGAACCCGGTGTGGGAGGGCCGGTCAACGACTGCGAAGTAGAACTGAGCGCCATCCCCAACCCCGCATTGAGTGCTTACCCCTTTGTGCTGGAGATGGATTTCGCCAATCTCGGCAATGGCTTTGATGCTGTCGTCGAAGTACTGGTGATCAGCGGCGGTCATATTTTGCCGCTACGCACAGAGAACAATATTTCGTTCGCGGAAGAAACGATCATCCGCGAATTCCCATTCTACTCTACTCTATCTCTAATGCCCTTGCCCCCAAGTGCCGGGTTTTTGATCACTGTCTACAATCAAGACAATCGGGCCCTGATCTGCTCCGATGTCATTGTCGTTGGCGTCGGTATGTCGGTTGCGTCCACTGAGGTCGCGGAAATCGAAGCACTTGCCAAAGAATATCTCCAGCAAGCAAAAGGGCCGCTGAATCAATGACTGCCTAGCCGCGATCGGGCACGGTCGCGCACACCCGAAAGCCGACGATGGGCAGGCGTTGATGGGCCGTCATGTGCCAGCGGTTGAAGACCCGACCGTCCACGGTCGCATAATAAAAGGCGCCACCGCGAACGGCCACCTTGCCCACGTCCGACGCCTCATGGCCATGGCCAGCTCCGGGGCGCGTGAGCTCGGCGATATTGCCGGCCATGTCCAGCACCCCAAACGGACTACGCCCGTCCACGTAACTGCCGACCACATCCGGGCCAAAGGCGGCCGGCTCTTGACCATACGTAATATCGATATTGCCGCCCATGTGTTGCGCGCCGTCGTCGTCAATGCGCCGCATACCATTGCCGTGGGGATACAGCCGGGCATCGGCACCGCGAGCCGCGCGCTCCCACTGGGCCTCGGTACATAGATCGGCGCCCGCAATCCCGTGATGAGTGCGCAACCAGGCGAGATACCCTTGGACATCGTGCCAAGAAAGCCCACTCACAGGTGTATCGAGCCACACCTGCCTGGCGCGCTCCTGCCGCCCCTCATAGACAATGGGCTGATCGCCCCGTGCGCGATACACTGGCCCAGTGCTACTCGGTCGCCATATGATGTGCCAATCGCCGTCGCCAGCGCGTTCGACGATCAAGCGCATATCGTCGAAGGCGGCATCGATGCGGCGCGCGGGTGCCGCAATCCCGGGACAAGCTCCGCTAGCGCAGGCGTCGACAAAGGCCAGCCAATCGCGAAAGCGGACCTCATGGGTGCCGATCAAAAATGCATCTAGGCGCCGCTGGTGGAGCGGCAGCGTTTGGTGCCAGGTGCGATACGGCTCGTCCTCGGGTACCTGGCCATAACCGCGCATATATGAGCCCGCGGGCACAAAGACATAGCCGGCTGGAACATCCTCGACCCGCGGTCGTGCGATGGTGATGTTCACCTGCTCGGAGACCACGACCGGATAGCGAATCTCGGCATACCCCGGCGACGCGGGCACAATCACCAAATACGATCCGGGCGCAAGCTCACAGGTAGTACGATTACTGGGGCAAGCCGCAGCTGGCACCAGCTCAAACGGCCCCTCATTGTGCCAGTTGTAGCGCCAAATTTCTCGCTCAGCGCCCGCCGGCACCGTCTCCACCGTCACCGCAACCGACGCCGGCCAACGATCGACATAGCTCGGCGCCAGCATCAGCAAGCGCCGCACCGTCTCAGCATGCTGTTGCCGCTGTCCGCTTTCCTTGGCCAAGCGGGCTCGGCCGTCAAGGGCCCGGGCCAATAGCGCGACCGTATCACCGCGCTCGGCATCGAGACTGAATCCGGCCTCTGCCGCTTGGATGGCATCGCCATAAGCGGCGGTGACTTGCGGATACAGCGCCAGCGCCTTTTGCCAAACCGGCCGCCAGCCATCGTCGTCGTCGTCAGCCCGCAGAATGGTGCGGGTCTGCCGGCCAGCATCGGCATAGGCGGCATGGAGCTCGTGAGCGCGTTCCAGATGCCCGCGCGCTTGCACAAGGTGAGCGTCGACGCGGCTCTTTAGCTGGTACCAACTGTTGGCGTAGACGGCGACAATTAGGCCAATGATCACGACAGCGGCGGCCCGCATCCCCCAGCGCATGAGCCACAGGTTGTGCTTGCTGGCATCGAAGAATGCGGCCTCTGCTGGCGATAGATCTTCGTAGGGGATGCGCGCAGCCCTGCGTATGAGTGCCCGCCTGCCCAGGGCATCGCGCGTTCGCCCAGCATTTTCCCAGGCGTCGACGGCCTGGGCCAACTCGTCCTTAATCGCCGTCAGATTCCGCTCACTGTCGAGCCATGCCCTCAGCTGCGGCCATTCGCTGAGCAGCGCCTCATGCGCGAGCACATAGCCGCCGTCGCCGTCGCCACCATGGGCGGTGATGAGACGCTGCTTCACCAGAGAATCGAGGACCTCCCATGCTGCAGCATCGGTGCCCACAAGATCGTTGCGCGTGCAGCGCAGGCGGGTTGGGTGATGGCGCGACACTAGCTGAATCAAGATACGGCGGGCGATAGTGCCCTGGCCCCTGCCGCGCAAGGTCTCGATCACCCCATCGGCATGACGCGCAAGGGCCCCGGCAACATCGCCGATGCGCTCAAGGGACGCCTCAGTTATCTGGTCACCGTCCGCGTCACGTTGATCCCATAACATAGCCAGGACAAACTGAAGCAGCGGCAAGCCGGCCTGGCCCTTGACCACCGGCCTATGCAGACGATCGATGAGGCTCTCCGGTGAAAAAACGATACCCATCTTGCGCGCCGGCTCGGCAATGGCGTCACGGATTGCGGCGGGCTCCAGGGGGCGCAGCAAATAAATACGATCTTGAATGCGCGGCCCGAGCTCACTCATCGCGCTAATCGCCGTGAGATAATCGCCGCGCACAGCCGCCAACATCCGTATGCGGTCGCCGGCCGCATCGAGCATGGCGGCCCACAGATACTGAACCGCCTCGGCTTGCGCATCATCACTGATGGTGATGAGCTCCTCCAGCTGATCGACAAACAGCAGCAGACGGGTCTTTCGACCCTCTAGAGACGTCATCAAGGCACGCACGAAAGCATCGGCGACCGCTCTATCGTGCCACGCTTCCGGGGTCTGCACACTCGGCAACTCGGTCATCGAGATCTCGGCCCAAGCCAAGAGCTGTATCAGCGTGGTCAGCGGCCGATGTCCAGGCACCATATGACACGTGCGCCAGCCCATCGCCCGATCCGCGCTGTCGTCGGCCGAATGACTGCCGCCGGGGTCACCACTAGCCAGATCATCGCCAGCCAGTCGCGGCAGCACCCCAGCGCGGGCCAGCGACGACTTGCCCACCCCGGAATCGCCCACCAGCAGCACCAGCGGTTGCGTCTGCACGCGCTCGACCACGCGCGCGATATCGCCCTCACGGCCGAAGAACATGCCCCGGTGCTGGGCGCAAAACATCTCCAGCCCGCGATACGGGTTGCGCATGACCGCCGGGGCGCTGGCGAGCTCCACAAGCGCCTGTGCCACGGCATCGGCCGACTCGTAACGCTCGGCAGGCTCGCGGGCCAAGCAGCCGTTGATAATGCGGACAAAGCGAGCATCGATATCGCCGTGATGCAGATAGAGCGGCCCCTGGGCCGCGGGATCGCCGGGCGCTGGCGGCATCTCGCCCGTGCACAGCTCGCTCAGCACCAACCCCAGGGCATAGATATCACTGGACTCGCTGGCGCGCTCGCCCTGCCATAACTCGGGCGCCTGATAGCGACGAGTGCCCGGACGCACCCCCGGCGCCGTCTCGGAATGACCTACCGCGTCGCCATCGAGTCCGGTCTGGGCAGCCGCTGTCATCAACTTGCCGACGCCGAAATCAATGAGGACGGCTTTTCCGGTATCCGCTTCGATCATGACATTGGCGGGTTTGATATCGCGGTGCAACACGTCGCTTGCATGAGCGGCAGCGAGACCTTGGGCCAACTGCCGGCCCCAATCCCGGGCTTTGTCCCAGGGCACCGGCTTATCCATCTCGGCCAAGCTCTCGCCCTCGATATACTCGGACACGATATAGACCATATCGCCGTGCTCTCGGACGCCGTACACCGTGACCACGTTATCATGACGGATGCGGGCCATGAGCTGAGCCTCACCGGCCAAATCGGCCGTGGATGTAGAGCCCGCTTTCGGCACACACTTCAATGCGACTGTGCGTCGCAATTTGCGGTCGATGGCCATGTACACCCGGCCCATGCCACCGCAGCCGAGCAATTTGATGATGTCAAAGTCCGCCTCCAGGGCCGGGGCCAAACCGGTGCCTGGCAAATCGACCCCCGGCGTCATCTCCAATGGACCCGATTGCGTCTTGGCAGTGGCGGCATCGCTTTTGCCCTCGCCGCCGTCGCCATTGCCATTGCTACCACCGTCGCTATTGTGGGGGCCATCGAAATCTCGTGCAAGTCCCATGAGTTCACCTTCAGACGTCCGGCTCCGAGTCGCCGTCATTGTCGCCGGTATTATCGCCGTCATTGTCGCCGGTATTGTCGCCGTTGATTTTGTCGTCATTAGGCGCCGTCGGCTTGACCGACTCGATCGCAACCTGGGCGGCACCGATGCGAATTTGCCCGACTCGTCCCGTACCTTCGACCGCGATGGTGGTGCGTCGCTGCACGAGCTGAGCGGCATCGACAACGCCGGCCTGCGCCGCCTGCTGCCGGGCTTGAAAGATGTGCTGATACAGCAGATTTCGCCCGTGAGCATCGCTATGAATCCGCAACCGCGATAGCAGATCCGATACATACAGCCAGCCTCGTTCGTCCGCCGCGACCCCGTGGCCCTCATCCTCGCGCCAGGTTTCGGCCAAGCGCAATAACATCTCCATATGCACCCGGGGCGACAGCTCAATGTCGCCGCCCAAATGATGCAGACGCAAGCGGATGCGCTCTTGCTCGCGACTCACGGAAAAGCACAGCGTGAGCTCACGCAGCCACACACTGAGCTTGTCGCGGCGCTGGGTCGAATCGATCACCAGCGGCAGCTCCAAGGTCCAGCGAGTGGAGCCAATGACGAGCACCTCGCCATCGTGCACCGGCCGCTGCTCACCGTCTTGGGTCTCGACCATCCATTGCCCATCGCGCTCAAACACCGTCAGCACCGGGGCATCGTCATCGGGCAGCGGCAGCAAATGCTGCTCCAGAGCCTCGCGGACTTCGCCCCGGTCGCTCACCGCCCGCGCGATAGGGGCAGCGTCGTCGAGCATCTCAAAACTCTCAGTCGGCGTGCCAAAGGCCAGTGCGGTACCTTTGGCAATGGCGCGGCGCTCGTCCGAGGCCAGCTTATGCCCGTTGACCCACGTGCCGTTGCGGCTGGCCAAATCGTGGACCTCCCAGCCGTTGCGGCGCCAGCGGACCATGGCATGAGCGCCGGAGACCAGCGGGTCGTCGAGTTTGAGTTGGCAGCGCGAGCCGCGGCCGATGAGATGCTCAGACAAAAGCACGTGCTGTTCGTCGCGCTCTCGATGCCTCAATATGCCCATAGTGGGCTGCGAGTATAGGATTGCCGCATACGTGGGGCCACAAATTGACATGCATGTGCTACGAATTCACATCGCCATTGTCGGCGCGTCTTACCCCGGCGCGATCTCGCCCAAGTCATCTATTATCGTATCATGCGTTTCTTCAACACCAGCGGCCCCTGTATAGCGGGGCGTCACTACATGCTGCCGCCCATCGAGCGACTGCCGGAGGCCATGGAACTGGTGGAAGAGGGCATGTACTTCGTGGTCCACGCGCCGCGGCAGACCGGCAAAACCACCACCCTGCGCGCGCTGGCCCGCCGACTGACGGAACTTGGAAGCTCTGCGGCGCTGCATTTCAGCTGTGAAAGCGCGGAAGCAGCCGGCGACGACTACGGCGCTGCGCAGGAGACTGTCCTAGACAGCATACAGCGGCGGGCCGAGATCGACTTGCCCGCCGACTTACAACCGCCACGGCCGTGGCCGACGAGCGTTCGCGGCGGCCTATTGGCCAATGGCCTGCGGGCCTGGGCGCGGGCCTGTCCCCGTCCGCTGGTGCTGTTCTTCGACGAAATCGACGCCGTGCGCGGACAGAGCTTGATCTCGATATTGCGCCAGCTCCGCGACATACACGACACACGTCCGAGCGACGCACCATGGTCGGTGGCGTTATGCGGCTTGCGCGACGTCCGCGACTACAAGGTCGCTGGCGGTGGCGATGCGGGCCGATTGGGTACGGCCAGCCCATTCAATATCAAGGTCGAATCCCTGCGTTTGGGCGATTTTTCTAGAGATGAGATCTCCGCCCTGTACAGGCAACACACCGAGGATACCGGCCAGCCGTTTACTGCAGCCGCTCATGCCCGCGCCTACGAACTCAGCCGCGGTCAGCCCTGGCTGGTCAATGCGCTAGCGCGCGAAGTCACACGTAAAATGAAAATCCAGCCGCCGACGTCCATCACCGAGGACGATATCGATGCGGCCAAAGAGCGCCTGATATTGGCGCGGGCGACCCATCTCGATTCCCTTGTGGCACGACTGCAGGAAGATCGCGTGCGCCGCATCATCGAGCCAGTGATGGCGGGCGACGCCGCAATTCTTGGCGGTAGCTACAACGAGGATGTGGACTACGTACGCGACTTGGGCCTCATTGCCAAGACACGGCCGCTGCAGGTGGCCAACCCCATCTACCGCGAAGTCATAGCCCGGGTGCTTTCGGCCATGGTCGAAGACGTGATCACCCTGCCGCCCACGCACTTTGTCGGTGCCGATGGTCGGCTGGACATGCAAGCGATTCTGCGGTCATTTGCCGACTTTTGGCGCCAGAATGGCGAAGTACTCACCGGTACACTGCCCTATCATGAAGTAGCGCCGCAGC
>JAAUYH010080641.1_pt1 | contig 10174 bp, 5 predicted proteins | sample 7278061 | NCBI WGS metagenome assembly JAAUYH01 (sample SAMN14350203, study PRJNA611818) | marine sediment metagenome | isolation source: surface marine sediment (0.6m) | place: French Polynesia: Moorea | collected 2018-08 | reverse complement strand
CTGATGTTCTTTTGTTGACTTGTAAATAGCAGTTCCTAGATAAAAAATCTCTTCGAAATAACTTTTAGTTTGCAGAGATAAGATGCCCAAGCTAAGAAATTGGATCGCGATAATCAAACTCATCCCCCCGATGATAAAAGTGTGGGGAGTCTCATAAAATGCCGCAGCAACCACTTCGGTAAGATCGGGAAAAAAAGTTTGTTGGGCAAATATTTGATATTGTCCCCAGCAATGAATTAACACCCAGATATTGGCATATAACGAAAACAGCAACAGAATCAAACCAGGAATGAGGAAAAACATCACTGGTCTGAAAATAAATCCTGACAGGATTACCGCCATCGTATGTCGCAGAATTTTGATACTGGACTGGCGTTTTTGTCGGTTTTTCTGCTTCGTTGTGGGAGATCTCCAATACAAATGGGCTGGAATTTCTTCAATCCTGGCATTTAAAAGCATCCCTTTATGAATTACTTCTGGATTAATCTCCATGCCCATAGATTTCAACCTTAACGATTGCAAAAACTTACGGTCATAGACCCTGACCATGCCAGTTAGAGTGACTAAATTGCCCTTGACTGTCAAAGCCAAAAAACGATTTGCCCAGATACTTAATATTTTTCTCAACCAGGGAACATTAGAGATTTTGCCTCCCTTCATATAAGGGGAAGCGACCACCATTCTGGCATTAGTTGCTCTGATCTTCTCCAGCAGTTTGCCGATATGATCAGGGGCATAGCTCAAATCTAGGTCAAAGACCACTAAGTAGTCACCTTGGCAGTTATTAAAGGCGAATTTCAAAGCTTGCCCTAGACCGAAGTTAATTCCATGATGCAAGACTCGGACATTGTCTCTGGTATTGGCAAATGCCTCCGCCAGTTGACCTGTTTCATCAGTACTGCCGTCATTAACTAGCAACATTTCCCATCGATAATTATCTTCAAGGGATTGCATATACTGCTCTAGTATCTCTAGATTTTCCTTGATGATTACTGCCTCGTTGTAGGCAGGTACGATTAGGGAAACGAGGGGGCGATCTGTTATTTTTCTCTGCTGACTATGGTTGTTATAGTCTCGATAATTTAGCTTTTGAGCAGTCAAGGGTTTTCATTGCTCCTATAAGAAAAACTGTCACAATTGTTATTGCACTATTTTTGGTTTGTTTGGTTTTTATTTAATGGTTTAGATTTCTGGCTTAAGTTTTTTTTAAATATAGATTCAGTTAGTTCCAACGTCCAATAAATGTATTTTATTTCTTTTGAATTACAGAAATTATACAATGCCTAAAACTATGGTTATATAAAGATTATGTATTAAAAATTTAAAGGGTTAATGTTAATCCGTGACTGATCCTAGACTGATTGTCAATTGTCATCTAAGTAAGTAGGGCAAAATAAAGTCAAATAGGTTAAGAAGTATGAATCTGATTAAAGCTATTACAACTAACCACTAACCACTAACAGTCTTAACAAGTTAATTTTATTTATACCGACCTACTTATCTCATTTCAGTTTTTGATTAACATAGATTTTGTTAGTGTCAAATAGCTAAGTAGGGTGGCAGAATTAAATATAAAACCAAAATAAAAAAGAACGAAGTCAGGAGTAAGTGTCTTTTAACCCACTACCCACTACCCACTACCCACTACCCACTACCCTACTACCTACTACCTACTACCTACTACCCACTACCTACTACCTATCTCAAACTATCTTATTTCGAGCTTATCTAGCCTGTTTATCTTAGGTAAAATCAGGTTCAATCGTATGGTGATCGTGACAAACAGGAACCAGGTATAACTGGGAATTATAATTGGTGAATTAGAAAGATTAGTCATAAATACAAAGGTCAAAACGATCAGGGGTAGAAATGACTCTGGGCGTTTATTATTGATTATCAATCGGATAGTTTGAATAAGGTTAATTAAGAATAAAATCACAAATATTAGCAATCCAATCAAGCCTATATTCAAGATAATGTCCAAATATCCATTATGAGCGTGAGATACCCAATCTCTGCCATCGCCGATAATCACATTCACCACGTCAGCTGCTGGACTATCATTTCCTCTCCATCTTTGCCAGAAGGCATTATATCCATAGCCAAACCAGAGGCGTTCCTTAATCCTCGTCTGAATCAACATTGTCCATAGTGGGACTCTTCCAGTTAAGCTGATATCTTTATTGAGAAGAGATAAAAGATTCTCAAAATTTCCCATTAACCAAATACCAGTAATCCCAAATAAAAACAACAGCAAGATAAAGAAAATAAAGGCTTGAGTAAAGTTAAGCTTTTTTAAAAAAGTAGTTGTCGATAATACAATTATCAGGGTAAAAAATACCAGTAATGCCCCCGCCGAATTGGTAAGTTGCATGACGATTAAACACAGACTAGATAGTAGTAGCGATCGCAGACGATATCTAGGATTAGAAAAAGCATTTAGCAACCAAAATGAAACCCCCAGAGCCATCAAACATCCCAGATCGATGGGATGTCCAAAACCACCACACCAACCCTTCTTGCAGATGCCAACTGAGGGGACAAAGAAAGCGGAAAATATGCTGTACATGGCGATAAAAGTGCAGTTCCAGCGCCATATTTGAGATAATTCTTGCCAATTATATTTTCGGGCAAAATGAACCGCAAAAATACTAAAAAATAGTAGACCAAAAGTAGCTTTTAAAGTTACTGGTGGGTTTTCGGACCAAAATACTGAGAAAGCGATCAGACCAAGATATAAGCCCAAGAAAGGTTGCTCAAAAAGTAATAAAAAATTCCTCAATATTTGTTTGGTCTTGCCACGGCAAAGAATAAAAAATGTTCCATAAACCAGTAGCAAAAATAAACCTGAAAAAAAACCTTTGGCGTGATCTCCAATATCCCCAGGATCTAAACGGTTAAAAGGAAAGAAATTAGCACCAGAGATAATAAAGCAAAATATATATGTGGTTGTTTTTTCAAAATACGAGGCAATTATTTTATTTTTTGTAGAGTTAAAGATTATTATAAAATAAACTACCCCAAAAATTAATATTCCTAGTAAAATAGGCAGTTCTAAAACTAAATCTTTCATATCTACATAGTACTTTTAAGAAAATATTCTGATTCTCAATTTATTTTGTAATCGAAATATTTATCTGTCAAGATTTTTACTTTTTTTGAGCTTCTATATACAAACTTTCCCATTTTCGATGTCTACTATCTTTAAGTAGTAGCTCATCTGATCCCTCCATAAAAGATACTTCTTTAATGTTGACGAATCCTGATTCTTGCAAAAAATTTCCTAGTAATTGACTGTCCCAAACAGAAACATGCAGATAATTTTGTGTCAATGATCGGATTGCTTCACATCCTGTTGACCATTCTGCAAATTTTTCATCTACATCTTTTTCGCAGTAATAACTTACATATTTTTTTAGATCGGGAACAGCTATTCTTAGCCAAGCCCCTGGTTTCATCGTTCTATTTAATTCTTTAAGTAAGTTTAGTACTTGCATGGGATACAAATGTTCGAGAGTATGTTCAGAAAAGACACCATCCCAGACATCATCATCGCAATTAAGTGGCAACCTTAAATCTAGCATCCACTCCATTTGTTTATTAGATTTGTTCCAAAATTTTAGATCTTTCAAAAAATCAGCATTAACCCAGCCTTCAAATTTATTTGTGCCACAGCATAAATTTAATAAGTTTGTTTGCTCTTTTTTTAATTTTGGTTTCTTGAAATAGAATAATCTACCGAATAGACTTCTAATTTCAAAATCCAGTAAACCTCTCAAATTTACTTGATATTTTGTGTTGTAAATACTACTATTTCTAATTGACGATTGTAATTTCATTAATTTATTCTCCAATAAAAATTATGTTTTGCTAGGCAAAAATGTTTTTTTGATGCCTTGCAAGTAAATTAAGTTTTGACGCAAGCGAAACGGGATGAACAAGGCTTTAGTCAACATCCAGCCATTCTCAAATATAGGAGGATAGAATATGCAAGCAATATGACTTGCAACTCCATAAGATACTACGGTTGCTAATGCTGCTCCATTTCCTCCAGAAGACGGGATCAGGAAAAGGTTCAACAATATATTAGTTATTGCCCCCAATGATGTTGTAGCCAAACTAAACTGAGTTAAATTCTCAGCTACTAACCATTTGCTGCGAGCTACCCCTAAAAATACAAACGGTCCTGCCCAGATGTGCAGCGCCAAAATCTCTCCAGCTTTTACATATTCTTCCCCTAACAAAGTGGTCATTAAATAGCCAGAGGTAAATGTTACGGGAATCACAATTGCTAGAGATATCCACGCCATCAAGTCATATAATTGCTGGAGTTTAGCATCATATTCCTCCTTACTCCTTTCCTTGGCACGAATAATTGCGGGAAATACAGAAGAGCAAATTGTTGTGGGTACAAAATACCAAATTGAAGAAAATCTTACTGCTGCGGCATAGTTGCCTACTTCCTGATTGCTGACCATATTGCCGAGCATCACTTGATCAATCTTGACATAAATCGTGATCATCACCCCAGACAAAAGCAAGGGCCAAGAATCTTGGAGTAACTCCCTTGCTCTGTGCCACCCAAGCTGCCAGTGAAAAATAGATTGTTTATGTTGGAAGTAAGCTGCAATCATGCCCATTGCTCTGACTACAGAGGCTGCTATTGTCAACCAGGCAAATGCTATTAACGGCAACTTCATGGTGATAAATAATAGCTTGGCTGTGGAACTCAATATGAGTTGAGTACTTCTAACTATTGCAATTGGTCTGGACATTACTTGAGACTGAAACCAAAAGTAAATTACATCGAAGGAATCAAATATTAAACTGCATGCAATAATTACAGACATCCAACGAATCTGAGAATCATCGCTCAAAGCCCAGATGGTGGTGCCAATGAGACCAAAAGTTATGAGAGTGCTGAGCAACTTGAGGGCAAAAGCTGTACCCAATATTTCCTGGGTTAACTTCTCCTTTTGTACCACATTGCGTATTACGATATTGTCTAAGCCTAATTTGGCGATCGCCGTAAATAGACCGACAAAGCTGATACAGTAGCTCAACTTACCAAAATTTTCAGCTCCTAGATAACGAACCACATAGATGCCGACCAAAAATGTCAGCACCATGTTTAAAACTTTTTCAGCAGATAGCCAGCCAACGTTCCCAATAATTTTACGTAGCCCCGGACTTAATTTCGCCATAATTAAATTTGATAATGATTAACTATGACTCTTTAGATAGCGTTGTTGCGAACCAGCGATCGCTTTTATCTTGGAGTCTTGATTATTGACATTGGCTTCATTAACCACCATGCCTAAGACTGTTTGGCGGGAATTTTCGAGAAATTCCTGGGCTTCATTGATACTTTCTATGTCAGCCACTCCAGTGCGAATTACGAATACGATACCATCAGATAATTTACCCAATAACCCAGCATCGGCTTTTCCTTTGAGAGCCGGTGCGTCAAAAATAACGACATCATATTCTCTTCTAAATTTTTCGACTAGGGCACTCATAGTTGTTGATTCCAGCAATGCCAATGTATTGCTAATTGTTCCTCCAGAGGGAAGAAGATCTAAATTGGGCATCACATTATGGATAACATCATTAGTACTAACTTTGTTTACCATCATGTTGCTAACCGCAACTTGGTCGTTATTGACAGGAACTTGATTTAAAAATAAGTTGATCAAACCCATAGAATTGGGTAATTCCCAAATCTCATGCTGTGTAGGATTACGCATATTAGCATCTATCAACAGCACCCGACGTTCTCCCTGTGCCATTGCCACAGCTAAATTGGCACAAATTCTTGATTTACCTTCATTAGGAACCGAGCTGGTAATAGTAATGGTTTTCGGCTCTTTTTCGGCACAAAAACTCAAGTTGGCTTGCAACAGTTGGTAGGCATCACTAATTCGATAGTCATTCATATCACTACAAATTAATCTGGGAAGAGCAAGATCTGTCCCCATCATCTCTAAAGTATTGCTGTTCCCATCTAAGTTGGGAATGGTAGTCAGCAAGTTGTAAGGGAACAATTGTTTAGCTTCCTCAACTGTTTTCAAGGATTTGTCGGTCATATCGAGAACCAGCGTTACACCCACACCCAGTAAAATACCTAAAACTCCACTCGCCATCACAATCATTCGCTTACGAGAGTTAAAGGGTTCTTCTGGTACCAATGGCTGGGATATGACACGAATATTACCAATATTTTGATTCTCGGCAACATTAATCTCTTGGAGTCTTGTTAACAAGGTTTCATAAGTTGTTTGAGATGCTTTAACCTTACGTTCCAGCTCTTTTAAGGATTGCTCCAGCTTAGGCCAAGCTTTAGCTTGTTGCTTATAGGAGGACAAAGTATTATTCATTTTAACTAGTCGCTGCTCTAAGCCAATCCGTTCTTTTTCTGTTTGAGCTAGCTCTCGAACCAGACTTGCTTGCACATCCCCAACTTGTAAGTTGCTCCAATTAATTTGCTGTTTACTTCCAGTTGCCTGCTCTATCTTTTGCTGTAATGACTTTTTCAGCTCGGCAACTTTTTCCGTCAAGTTAATCACAGTAGGATTTTGAGGGTGAAATCGAGTCTGCTCCGCTGCCAACTGGTTTTCAGCACTCTGAACCTCACTCAGCATGGCTTGAATCCCTGGGACTTGGCTCAAGTGAACCAACCTAGCCGCTTCATCTGGTTCTAAATTTGTCTGCTGTTTTAAATTGTTCCAGCGGGCAGTAACATCAACTAATTCACCTTGAAAATCATTAATTTTTTCTTCTAAGTCTTTAATTACATGAATACTGGCTGAAGATTCCTCCCCAAGGTAAGTGATATTGTTTTCCTCTTTGAATTTACGGAGAGCAAACTCTGCTTGTTCAACATTTTTTTCTGTCTTGGGCAACTGTTCCAGAATAAATTCCCTTGCTGCTCCTGCCACAGCTCGATTATCCCGTATATTTTGCTCGATAAAAATTTCCACCAGTTTTTCGACTACAGTGGCAGCCATCTGAGGCTCTGCGGCTGTGTAATTAACTTTTAAAACGTCTGTGCCTTTAACGGCATCTACATCGATGCCAGATGCTAATTTTTTAATGGGAATTAGCTGCCCCGATTCATCTTTGAGTTGCAGTTCCTTGATCGTTTGCTTGAGCGCAGTATTCGATAATAAAATCTCTGCCTGAGCATTTAAGGGGTCGCTCTCATCGGTTAATGGTTCTATTCTTCCCATATTCTCCCCTAAGCCAGTAAGGGAAGAAGTAATATTAGTTTTGATCAAAAGTTTGGCTTGTGATCTGTACAGTGGCTTGGATAAAAATGCATATAAGAATCCGAGAGACGTAACCAGTGCAAAAACTGTCAGGGTGATCTTCCTGCCTCTTTTCAAAATGAGCCAGTACTTCTGCCAGTTTATGTCTTCAAGTTGGTTGTCATAGTCCATAAATCTAAAAAGTAAAGTTAAAGTTATTTACTGGAAACTATTCAAATTAAATATTCAAAAAAAAGCCTATTGGTCTGATATTTTTTATTTTAATTTTGTCTTGAGTATTTCAAGATATTTGAGCGAGAATCTCGTACTAATAAATTATAAGTTTATTTCGGAAGTACTTTTTAAAATATTCTTACTTTTCGACGAATCTAGGAAGTTATCTTCACTAAAACTTTACAGTCATAAGCTCAAAAGAGCATACTGTAATGTTAATTTAGTTGTGCAACTCGATTAATCACAACTATCGATTCTACTTATTATCAGAAAGGACTGCACAATATAATATATAACAGATATAGCGTAGTTGTACTTAACTTATGAATTCTAATAATTTCTTCTAAACAACAATAACTATTCGTAGGCTAATAATTTTAGCTGATACATCAAGAAAACATAAAGTTTATGATAATTTTTAGTTTTTTTGATCATTATCAATTATTCCTATTATCTTGAATAACACGAGTTTAAAAGAAAGTCAAGCTATGAAAAATAAACATATTAGACTTGTGGATTTTGGTAATCACTTAGTATTAAAAACAAGTTTTCATTAAGGCTAAGACATTAGTTTTTGAATACTATACATAATCTATAGGTTATTTAACATATTCTTCAGCTCATTATAAGCGAAGCGATATATCATATTAAAAATTGAAAAATTACGTACCTGCTTGCCTGCTTGTAGTTTTAAATTCATCAGCTTTTTAGATTTTTCTTCTGGTATTAAATTTTTGTTCGCTTTTATAAAGCATAAATAAATTTACTTGAGAAACTTGAAAAAATCATATATACTACGCAAAGATAAATTTGATATAATTATTTTTAAGTTGATTTGTGTCTTATAAACCAATGGTAATATGTAAAATACTCTTTATTTCACTTTTGTTAAGCTCGGATGGTAGTTTTAAGTTGACTTAATAGCTAAAAAAACCAATCATAACCAAATTAATTAGCGGGTCAATCTTGACTTATATTACATACGTAAGTATAAAGTGTATAGTTAATTTATTTTAGTTCTAAAGATCAAGTGAAATTCTTATATATTTGCCAAAGAATTATATTATTTTTTGTGATTTAAATAAACTGTTTAAATAAACTCTAAATGCTAGTTATGTTGCTTTGATAAAAGTGTTGCCAAAACAAAAAATGAGAGAATGTAAAAAAGTTTTGATCGTGGTGGAGAATCTTCCTAGTCCTTTTGATCGTCGAGTTTGGATGGAAGCTACTACTTTACGCAAGACAGGATATGAAGTTTCAATTATCTGTCCTCAAGGTAAGGGATATGAAAAAAGCTATGAAGTAATTGACGATATCCATATTTATCGCCATCCCATGCCACCAGATATTAGTTCTGTCAAGGGCTATTTAATGGAATACGCCACCGCTATATATTGGGAATTTCGCCTTGCTCATCGTGTTTGGCGCGAGCGTGGTTTTGATATTATCCATATTTGTAATCCCCCAGATTTAATATTTTTAATAGCCGGATGGTTTAAATTCTTTAAGGGGGTAAGAGTTATCTTCGACCATCACGACATTAATCCAGAGATGTATGAAGCCAAGTATGGACGTCGAGATCTCTTCTACTATGGACTTCGTCTCGTAGAACGTTTGACTTTTGCTACCGCTGATACTGTCATTAGTACCAACGAATCCTATCGAGAGATAGCTTTGAGTCGTGGAGGTAAAAAACCAGAGGATGTTTTTGTGGTTCGCAGTGGGCCAGATTTATCTCGTTTCCGAGCAACCACACCCAATCCTGCTTATCGAGGAGATCGCAAATATTTAGTGGGATATGTCGGTGTCATGGGAGAGCCAGAAGGAATCGACTACCTCTTAGAAGCAGTGCGCTATTTAGTCTACGAGCAAAATCGTCGAGATATCCAATTCATGCTGATTGGTAGTGGTCCGATGTTCGAGCAACTTCAGAACTTGGCAAAACAACTGGGAGTAAGTGAGTATGTCGAATTTACGGGACGGATTCCCGATGGAGAACTTTTAGAGAGGCTTTCTAGTTGTGATGTCTGCGTAAATCCCGATAAGAAAATGCCTTACAACGACAAATCCACCATGAACAAGATTATGGAATATATGGCAATGGGCAAACCTATTGTCCAGTTCGATCTTATGGAAGGCAGACGCTCTGCGGGGGAAGCTTCCCTGTATGCCGAGGGCAATAATGCCATTGATTTGGCGGAGAAAATAATTGAGTTACTGGCAGCACCTGAGCGTCGGGAGCAGATGGGCAACATTGGTTTGCGTCGCATGAGAGACAGCTTAGAGTGGCGATATCAAATTCCCAAACTTTTTGAGGCTTATGGCTGGGAAGATGGACAATTAGCTACTGCGGATTTGGTATCGGTAAACACTAATCCGTAAACAGCAAAGAATTTACCTAGAAGAATTTACCTAAATTTATAAAACTAAGGAAAATAAGGGATGAAAATAAGCATTTTTGGTCTTGGATACGTTGGTGCCGTAACGGCAGCCTGTCTAGCTAGAGACGGACATCAAGTGATTGGAGTGGACTTAAATCCAGATAAAGTAGCTTTAATTGCTCGGGGTGAATCTCCTATTATCGAGCCTGGTTTAGAAGATTTACTCCAACAAGGTGTTAGCTCAGGTCGTATTCAAGCGACGACGGATGCAGAAGCAGCCATCATGAAATCAGAAATTTCTCTGATTAGTGT
>JAAUYH010253282.1_pt1 | contig 10175 bp, 10 predicted proteins | sample 7278061 | NCBI WGS metagenome assembly JAAUYH01 (sample SAMN14350203, study PRJNA611818) | marine sediment metagenome | isolation source: surface marine sediment (0.6m) | place: French Polynesia: Moorea | collected 2018-08 | reverse complement strand
CTCTGTCTTCGACTTCACTCAAATGCACTTTTAAGGGGGCAGGCAAAATCTAAATATTCCTCCTCGTACTCCGCTAGCCCATTTTACAACTATTTTTGCCTACCTACTTATATTCTTATGATAACCGACCTAAATTATAGCCGTCTAACCCACCCTACTCTTTTATCGCCCCCCTTAGTAAGGGGGGTTGGGGGATTTTACATATTACCAGAAACTAAAACTTGATTGACAGTCAAATCTAACTCAGAAAACAAACGAGAGACTAACTTATCTGACACATTATAAACTGTTTCTTCATATAACCCTTCCTCTAATGAAAGGATTGTAATTTTCTCATTTTTTGGATCAACAATCCAATATTCATCAACCCCTAAAGCTGCATATTCTGATCGTTTATAACGATAGTCTCTAGTAACAGATTCAGGACTAACAATTTCTACAATTAATAAAGGGGGAATGTCTACGATAGCCGACTTATTTAGCAATTCTTGAATGGTATCAGCTTCAATAATATAAAGATCACTAATACGAGATTTGCGCCATCCGGTTCTTACTCCTGCTTCTTTAAAACAGAGTAAAGGTAAGGCTTTTTCTCTAATTAAGTTGTCAAAATATGACTCTAAAAACTTGGCAATTAATAAATGTTGAAAACTCGGAGGATTCATTAATACTAACTTCCCATCAACTAATTCATAACGATTGTCTGATTCATCATTATGTTGACAATAATCTTCAAAGCTATAGATTTTTTCTGATACTTGAATCATTAATAAATAACTCCTTAAGTTATGTAGGGTGGGCAATTTTTTCTAGATTATCAGTCATTAAGATGTATGTTTCATTTGCCCACCTTAGGGTTTTATAGATTTAATAGTTGTATGAGGTGGGTAATTTTTTACATTATAAGTATCTAAAATAAATTTCAGATTTGCCCACCCTACTCTCTTATTAGCCCCCCTTAATAAGGGGGGTTGGGGGGATCATCTAAAGCTGATTTTAACTCATTTTTTAACAATTCTTGTGTGTTTGATATGTCCTTAACTAAGTTTTGATAGTCTTCTAACATCTTACCGAAATCTCGATGTTTTTCCCGTTCTTGGTAAGGATTCTTAATATCTAAATTGTAACCATTAGCTTTAATTTCTTCAATAGAAACACACCAAGCCAATTCATTTTCTTCTCGATTATTCCACCATGCTTTTTCTGGGGCAAACTCCTCTATTTTTATGGGTTTCGTTTTAGAATAGGACTTATAACCAGGAGGATAAGGATGTTCATAAAACCAGATAGTTTCTGTTGGTTCACCTTTAGTAAAAAAGAGTAAATTAGTCTTAATGCTGGTATAAGGACTAAACACCCCATTTGGTAGCCTAACAATGGTATGTAAATTGCATTCTGATAACAATTTTTCCTTGATTCTTGTCTTTACCCCTTCTCCAAATAATGTCCCATCAGGTAATACTATGCCTCCTCTTCCTCCTACTTTCAATAACTGCATAATTAACACTAAAAATAAATCCGCCGTTTCTTTAGTTTGATAAGCTTTAGGAAACCCCATTTCGATGCCATCCTCTTCTTTTCCTCCAAAGGGTGGATTAGTTAAAATAACCTCTACCTTATCCGATGGTTTATAATCCCTTAACGGACGAGCTAACGTATTATCACGGCGCACTTGTGGCACATCTATTTCGTGTAATAATAGATTCGTAATACAGAGTAAATGGGGTAACGGTTTCTTTTCCACTCCCCTAATTAAATAACTTAATTTTTCCTTTTCTTCAACGGTTTTAACCTGCTTTTTGAGATGGTTTAACGCACAAGTTAAAAAGCCACCGGTTCCACAAGCCGGGTCAAGAATTCGCTCCCCTAACTGGGGATTAATCATATCTACCATAAACTGAGTTACCGCACGGGGAGTATAATATTCTCCTGCATTTCCTGCATTTTGTAAGTCCTTTAATATCTTTTCGTAAATTTCCCCAAACAGATGTTTATCTTGAGAATTATTAAAATCAATTTCATTAATTTTATTGATCACTTGACGAATTAATGTGCCACTTTTCATAAAATTAAATCCGTCTTCAAAGGCTTCTTTTAAAATTTTTGTCTTTGGATTTTTTGCCGTTGCTAAATCAAGATTTTTCAGTGTTTTAAAGAGTTTACTATTAACAAATTCTAATAATGTTTCCCCAGTTATTCCCTCATCATTAGCTGCCCAATCACGCCATCTTAACTCCTCCGGCATAGCAGAAATATAATCATCTTCAAACAATTCTGCTTCCATTTCTCTGTCATCAAAAATCTTCAGAAATAGCATCCAAGTCAATTGACTAATGCGTTGGGCATCTCCATCTACCCCCTCATCAATTCTCATAATGTCTTGAATAGCTTTAACAGTCGTAGAAATGGACATAAAATTTAAGTTACAAACTAAGTTAAAATGACAAATATAGTAATTATGCCATAAATAAAAACTATGACAGATAAAGGAACAATTACCAAAATCACCGATGGAGGGCGTATTGTCATTCCTGCTGAATACCGTCGCGCCTTAGCCCTTAATACAGGGGATGACGTTATTCTCACTCTCGAAGAAGGAACTATACGCATTTTGTCCAGGAAAGAAGCCCTTCGCCGCGCCCAGGAAATTGTCGCTCGTTATGCTCAAAATTGCTCATTAGCCAGCGAATTAATTGCAGAACGTCGCCAAGAATCTGAAAATGAGTAATTATGTTCTTGATGCTTCTGCTATCCTTGCTTTACTTCAAAAAGAACCAGGACATGAGCGCATTAATGAACTTCTAAGGGAGTCTGTTATCAGTGCCGTTAACCTCAGTGAAATTATAACTAAACTCATCGAAAAAAATCTGCTAGAAAATGAGATTAATTTAGTGCTTTCTTATCTCAATCTTGATGTAATTTCCTTTAATGAGTCTTTAGCTTTATCTTGCGCTCGTCTGCGTCCTCTAACTCGTCATTTAGGCTTATCTTTAGGGGATAGAGCTTGTTTAGGGTTAGCCCAACAGCTAAATTATACCGCCATCACAACGGACAAAGCTTGGGGACAATTAAACATTGGCATTTCTATCGAAATTGTTCGTTAAGTCAAGAAACCCGATAAAGTTCTGTTGCTAACTCTTTCAATGCTGCTAAATATTGCTGTTTTCCTCCAAAATGTTTAATAATTTCCATCGGTGTTCCCAACCTATCAAACGGCGCAACCTTTAACACCTTCAAATCCTCAATAGACTCAATTCCCTCATCTGCGTACTTATCTAACAACGCATTCAGCACTTCTCTGGCTTTCTCCCCATATTTTGTGAAATAATTGTGTTTTTTAACCTTATTTGCTCTTTCAACACGACTTAAAGGAGGTTGGTCAAAAGCTACATGACAAATTAAATCAAACGCATCAAACTCTTTCCCCACTTCCTGCATTAACCCTTCAAAAATGACCCCTTTTTCTTGTAAAGTATCAATAATCACTTGTTTTTTCTCTGCGTCACTCCATTGTCTCAAAAACGCATCGATTGAGCGATATTCTTGATTAACCGTCTTTTTTATATAATCCTTCAAAGATTCCGTAATTAACTTCCCTTCCTTATCGTAATACTGCACCCTTTCCCTGATAACCGATGTGGTAACCGTCTCCTTCTCTAGATAATATTTCGTCCGTTTCTCCCGTACAACCGGTGACGCTTTGGTGATGGTGTAGGGGTCATCTTCTGCTAAGACAATGGATTCATCCGGTTTCGGTTCGTAAATTTGTACTGGTTCCCCATCAAAGTCCGGGTCAGCAAATAACTCTGTGGCCTTTTTGAAATCCATGATGGTAAAGTAATATTTATCAAATTCCTTATTAATGCGCGTTCCTCGACCAATAATCTGCTTAAACTCAGTCATAGACTGAATAGAACGGTCTAAAACAATTAATTGACAAGTTTGAGCATCTACCCCCGTCGTCATTAACCGAGAAGTGGTCACCAACACAGGATAGGGACTATCGGGCAAAATAAAATTATCTAACTCCTCTTTGCCAATTTTGTCGTCTCCTGTGATTTTCACCACATAACGGCTATTTTGCGCCACTAAATCACTATTTGCTACCACTAACGCCCTACGCATTCGTTCTGCGTGGTCAATATCTTCACAAAATACAATGGTCTTACAAAAACGGTTTGTCCCTTTGAGAAATTCCGTAATTTTCTGGGCCACCAAAATGTCACGATTTTCCAGTACCAAAGACCGATTCATATCCGTTTGATTATAGATTCTATCCTCGATAAATTGCTTATATTTATCCAATTGCCCCGCTTTCGGTCGCCATCCCATTAAATCTTTGTCAATATCGATGCGTATCACCTTATAAGGGGCTAAAAAACCGTCTTCAATCCCTTGTTTAAGGGAATAGGTGTAAATAGGTTCACCAAAATAGTCAATATTAGAAATGTCTTTGGTTTCCTTGGGGGTGGCCGTTAAACCAATTTGCGTCGCACTACTAAAATAATCAAGAATATCCCGCCAGGCCGAGTCTTCTGCTGCACTACCCCGATGACATTCATCTACCACCACTAAATCAAAGAAATCAGGGGAAAATTGTTTATAAATATTCTTTTCTTCCTCATTCCCTGTTACTGCTTGATATAACGCCAAATAAATCTCATAGGACTTATCTACCTGACGCTTCTTAATTTTGGTCATAGTCTGGCCAAACGGCTTAAAATCATTGGTTTTGGTTTGGTCTACTAAAATATTGCGGTCTGCTAAAAATAAAATTCGTTCCTTAGTGCGAGATTTCCATAACCGCCAAATAATTTGAAACGCGGTGAAGGTTTTTCCCGTTCCTGTGGCCATTACCAGTAAAATGAGCTGATTTCCCTTAGCAATGGCTGCAACAGTGCGATTAATGGCATTGAGTTGATAATAACGGGGTTTTTTGTCCCCACCGTCACTATAGTAAGGATGGGTAATAATCTCATTCTCTTCCTCCTTGATACCTTTCCATTGACGATAACGCAGCCATAACTCCTCAGGAGACGGAAATTCATCTAAACCTATCTCTCGTTCGATGAAATGGTCATTACGGGTAAAATCATGTTCAATAAAGCCATCTCCATTAGAACTATAGGCAAAAGGAATATCTAAAATCTCAGCATAGTTCATCGCTTGCTGCATTCCTGCACCCATGCTGTGGTTATTATCCTTCGCTTCAATGACCGCAATGGGTAAATTAGGACGATAATAAAGGATATAGTCAGCCCGTTTGCCTTTTCCTCGACTGGTTAGTTTACCTCTGACTAAAACTCGGCCATCGGTAAACGTCACTTCTTCTCGAATTTGAGTGTTAATATCCCATTTATTGCCATTAACTAGGGCTGGCGTTATATATTTTGTGCAAATATCCCGTTCACTAAGGCTTTTTTTGTCAATGTTGGTCATGGGAAGCAGCAGGAAATGACTTACTTCTAGTTTGCCCAAACCTTCTTTAAAATTAACTAGGGAGTTAGGGGAAAAAACATTTGAATATAAGTTGAAACAATTCTTTCTCCCCAAAACAAACTTAACATGGCACCTAAAGCCAAAAACGGACCAAAAGGAAACGGGTGACGACGGTCCAAAATGCCTAAAACCATCCCTCCCATACCAAACAAAGACCCCACTAAACAAGCTAAAAAACTGGTCACTAACAGATATTTCCACCCTAACCAAGCACCCAGCATCGCAGCTAACTTAGAGTCTCCTCCCCCTAATGCTTGTTGGCCTAAAATAAAGGTTCCACTGAATCCAATTAAATCAAACAACCAAATCCCTAACACCGCACTTGCTACACCTGCCATTAAATATTCAGGAGTTTGGGATACTTGCCAACCCATGACCCCTTGAAACATTAACCCTAACACTAACCCAGACTTGGTTAATACCCCCGGTAAAGTCATGGTATCAAAATCAATCATCGAAAGCGCAACCAACCAACTGATTAACACCCAATAACCAACCGTTAGTAAGGTAAATTGATATTGCCAACAGACAAAACAAAATAATAGACCAGTAACAGCTTCTATCAAAGGATAACGCACCGAAATGGGCGCACGACACCAACGACAACGCCCCCGTAACCATAACCATCCTAAAATCGGTACATTCTCCGTTTTACCAAGGGGATGTTCACACTGGGGACAACGGGAAGGAGGATGTATCAAGGACAGTCCTTCCGGTAGGCGATAAATAACAACATTGAGGAAGCTACCAATACAAGCACCAAAGGCAAATACAAAAGGAAGGGTAATGGTTGCAGTGAGTAAGTCCATATTAGTTATCAATTACCAGTTATTATTAACCATTTTATAATTAATTTGAGGAATTTATTGGTTGATATTTTTGCTTATTTTCTCTCTACATCTAAAACTTGCCCATTGGTTTGATTATTTTGACAATTATAATGGTACTTTACAGGTGTAACTAAGTCTTTCCAGTCTTCTCTTAAAGACTTTTCAAGCATTCCTTCTTCTGAACAGGAGATAAGAATAATTTTTACCTCGAACAACCGACAAATACTAAAAATTAGATTATCCACTGGCTTAAGTGACTGCTCTTGATAGGTTAAAACTAATTGTTTTACTTGTTGATTACAAATTAATTGAATTAATTGAATTAATTGTTTATTTTTGTAGTCAATATCACTATCAAGAAATTGGATCAATTTAGGATTTAATTTATTATTTTTACAGTAATTTTGTAAACAATTAACTTGTTTTTGCAAGTCTTTATTTTGTTGTTTTTTATTAATTCTAGCATACCCGATAGTTAACAATTCTATTCTTTTATACTTTAATAAATCTTCTCTATAAAAACGCCGATGACCTCCTTTAGTTCTCAAGGATTTTATTCTACCGGCATTCTCCCAACGACGAAGGGTTTTGGAACTAACCCCCAAAAATTGAGCAGCTTCTTTGATGGTTAAGAGAGACTTCATAGTCATGCTCTCCCTATAAGTTGGTTTACAAAGTATTATCAACAAGGCTGAATTAGGGAACATTGATAAGAGTTTTTAACTCTTCTAGTCTCATTATATACTGATTCCTACATAAACCATTGTTTAGTTGCAAATCTCCTTTATATTTTTTAATTTTGGTTGATTTTTTGATGCCTCCCATTTAGATGATTTTTTCAAGTTACGGAAAGTGGTGATTATTGAATATTTTGTTGATAAATTTATTCATAATTCATAACTTATAGACAAGATTCTATATTTTGTCCAAGATTGTCCAAATTTTTTGTAAGAAATAAATCCTTTAAAAAAATCTTAATTACAAGTTAATATGTACCCGCAAATAAAGAAATGTAAATATTTATTTATTTTCCTGAAATTAATTGACAAAAATCCTTGACTTTTAAAATTTCTTTCGTTATATTTCTCTGTGAAAACCCATTTGACATGATGGGTAAACGGCAAAATAAAATCCACTTTTAGGAGTGAAACAATGAATCCACCTAAGTTATTGAAAGCGTTGGCGATCGCTGGTATCGCAGCAGCAGGGTTTGCAGTTCCCATGAAGGCTAATGGGGCTGGGTTTGTGATTGACGATTACAACGTTACTGATCTAAGAGAGGCTCCACCTACCAATACCGATGTTTCCAAAACTATTATCAATGGTGATATTTGGCCTGAAGATTGGGATCGTGTTGAACTTGACGCAGTTACTGTTAATGGAGATCCAGTAGAAGCTAGACTTTGTCCTAATTGTGGAGCTTTCGAGATGATCTCAGGGGCTGGAAATTCTCAGGGTATAGCATGGGTTGATTATGAAGGACCTGAATTCGACTTAAGCGTATACGATGGTTGGTGGGTTCTGTATTCTGCAGATCTAGATGGTGGCGATCTCGCCCTGCTCACTGATAGCAATAATGATGGTACTTTTGATCTTACTCTTGCCGAGGCTATAGACTTACCCAATACCGGTGGGGCTGGTCCTGAATTTTTAGAGGCTTTGAAACTTGATTGGTTGACTGACGACTTAACTGTTGATGATTTGCGAGTACAGATAGACGGAACAGGGGTTGGCAACTTAGATTTTACTGTTGATGGGGTGAAAAAAGCACCCGAACCCGGAACCATTCTTGGACTTCTCGCTGTTGGTAGTCTCAGTGTTGCTGCTAAGCGCAAAAAACAAAAATAACAGCTATCTGCATCTGTCCGACACAGATAACTGTTAAACGTTGAGTTAAGTTTAGTTAGTGGGGTTCATCTTGTGCCGTCAACACAGTAACCTCACTTCTTTTTATCATAACCCTTTTATATAAGTCTTTCCTGAATACATTAGTGTTTATTCAGGTTCAAGGAAAATAACGCTAAACAGATAATAATTGATTGGCAATCTCATCGGCTGTTAGGTTATCTAAAATAATAACCACTCTTTCAACGACTTCATAAGCACTTTTTTCAGGACAAATAATAATGCCTGAATGTGTTTTCTTCCGAGACATATAGGCTAAATGTAGCGAGAGGCGATATAATTTATCATATTTAGTTAACGTCTCAACAATATTTACCTTTATATTATACGTTTATTTCTTATGTTTAATTAAAATTATTAGACGGTAGGGTGGGCAAATCAGAGATTTATCTGGACTACCTGTAAAATAGAAAACTTTGCCCACCCTACAAAACTGGTTTTTATAGGAGTAAACTACTTCTAGTTACTCCTATTTTTAACCTCAATTAATGGTGATGATGATGACCATTTCCATGATCATGATGATGATGGTTAACATCTAAATTACCCACTGCTAAGGTAGGATTAACCGTTAACGCTTCGGCGGATAACAACTCCGCAATGTGGCTATCTGCCCATTGTGCAGCCATTTCACAAAATTCAGGCTCATCATTAACACAAGGCATTTGTACATAAGTAACATCGGAATATTTCTTATGTAAACCATGAATAATATGTTCAACATCTAAAAGGGTTTCATGGTTTTCTGTGGCAAAGCCAATGGGCAGAAAGATAATCGCTTTGGCCCCTAATTCCATGAGATTTTTGGCTGCTAATTCTGCATTCGGTTGAGTCCATTTGATCAAGGGAGTTTGATGATTTAACCAACCCACAGAAATCAAAGGATAACGATGAATTAATCGCTCTCTGACCAATTCATATAACATTTGACTTTCATCAATTCCTGATGTAAATCCTTTGGCTTCGTGGGGACAACCATGATTTAATAAAATAATGCCAATTTGAGAAGGAAGGTATTTATCAGCTAAATCTCGCTTGATTTTTTCTTCTACTAATTTAGCCATCAAATCTAAGTAAGCTGGTTCGTTATAAAAAGAGGGAATATAACGTAACCCTTTTAACCAATGTTCGTCTCCTTCTGTTAACGATTCTAAGGATTTATTAACCTGTTCAACCGCAATTCCACTGGTAAAAATAGAATCAACTACTAACAAAGGATAGATTAAGATTTTGTCAAATCCTTGTGCCTTAATTTCCGTTAAAACTTGTTCAGGTAAAAAGGGTTTGCAGAAGTTAAACGCTTTAAAAACTTGAATGCGATCGCCCCATTTTTCCTGTAATTTCTTTTCAATAGAAGCCCGTTGATGTTCAAAAATGTGATTATGAGGGGAAATAAAATGATCGTGTTGATGTTGCCATTCATGGAGATCAAACATAGCTAATAACTTAGCTAAAGGAGGATAGATCCAAGTAGGAACCGGTGCAAATTTAGCCGTCAATAAATTTAAAGCTTGTTCATTATAATTAGCAAAATCTTCATAACTTTCCACCTCACCATAACCCATTAATAAAACGGCCACGCGATCGCTTTTATCCGTTCCCTCAACAGGATGAATGTGTTGTTTATCTGGCGTTGCAACCATGATTGTTACCTCAAAGATACTTTAATATGAAAGCAAGTATAGGGTGGATATTGGGTAAACTCCCCCTAATCCATAGTATAAAATACCGTCCCCTGGGGGGGGACATAATCATTGATCTTAAGATTGATTACAAATTCTCCTGCCCCTCCTGCATAACCTACTGGACAAAACTAATAGTTTCTTGTAAGATCAACTCCAGCGAGGCCAATAACAGTAATAGACCCGCTTGCTACCAGGGATGACAACCTTCTCCATAGTGCAGTAATGCCGTGAAAGCTCTTATCTACCCCTAAACAAT
>JAAUYH010168060.1_pt1 | contig 10175 bp, 13 predicted proteins | sample 7278061 | NCBI WGS metagenome assembly JAAUYH01 (sample SAMN14350203, study PRJNA611818) | marine sediment metagenome | isolation source: surface marine sediment (0.6m) | place: French Polynesia: Moorea | collected 2018-08 | reverse complement strand
TGAAAGAGGATCTCACGAATATAATATGGACTTAGGCCACAAACGTGCAAAAGCAGTACGGGAGTTTTTAGTTACTCAAGGGGTAGATCGGGCTAAATTATCTACTATCAGTCACGGCGAAACTAAACCGATCGCGAAAGGCTCTCACCCAGAAGCTTGGTCGCAGAATCGTCGCGTCAATTTTACAATAGCAGAGCCAACTCAAGCAAACCAATCTCGCTAAACTAAATTTTGAGATTCCTTCCTAAAAATCCTAATTTTTCTTTGGTGCGATCGCAATCAAGGGGAACTGTTTTCAATCAATGATTTGAAGAATAGTAATTTCTGAGAATAATTAACAAGCGATCGTTTGTCTTTTGGCTCGATAATTATTTTAGAGAATCAGGAACTTCTAAAGTATGGTTTTGCATTAATTGTTTATTGTTCGTAATTTCGCATTCAGTAAGACAAAAGATCTATCTAATATAATCAATATTGGATTAGATCTATTTTTGTTACTTGTTTTGACTGCAGAGTATTTATGAGTGCTACTTCTGATAACTCACTTAACTTACTAGAAGAAAAATTTGCGATCGAATATCTTAACAATATATTTGATAAATTGAAATTAAAAAGAAGTTCTGCTAAAGGCATCGATCGCATCGATATTGAAAAATTTGAACAGCTTAAAACAAAACAATCTGAAAATTTCGATGGAAATCACTATCAAGAACAAATAAAAATTATTCACAATAAGTGCAGGAATGGAGAATATAAATTTGCTCCTTATTTAGAAAAATTGCAGTCAAAAGGAAGAGACAAAAAACCAAGAGTAATTGGAATTCCTACAGTGCGAGATAGAATAGCATTATATGCACTGAAAGAAATTTTATCCGCAAAATTCAAATTTTGCGTTCGTCGTCAATTAGCTGATAAATATATAGACAATATTGAAAAAATACTTGAGCGCAAACAAGATTATTCTAAGTTAGCAATATTTCGTACAGATATCAGAAACTTTTATGGCTCAATAGATAGAAAAGAGTTAGAAAAACAATTGAAGCTTAAAATTGATTGTCAAGTAACTTTAGATCTTCTCGCACTAGCAATAGCAAATCCAATTGTTCCAAAAAATTATAAAAAAGCAGATAGAAAAAAATACAAAAACAAGAATAAAAAAGGAATACCTCAAGGTATATCGATATCCAATTTACTTTCAGATATCTATTTAGATAAACTAGATAAAGATATGGAGTCTCATTGTGCAGAATACGGGTCAAACTATTTTCGTTATGTAGATGACATAATTATTATTAGCGATCGTCAGCATATTTATAAATTAAGAAAGAGATTAAAGCATAATTTACAAAATCTCAAGCTTAAGCTTAGCCCAAATAAAACTCGCTTATGGACAAATAAAATCAAAGAAATTAAGTTTGATTACTTAGGATATCGTTTTGAGTTGTTAGAAAAACCACCAGCCAAATTAAATATTACAGTCAGAAGCTCTACCGTAGAAAGCTTTATTGAGTCGATTGCTGCTAAGTTTGCCAATTATAAGTATAATAAAACATCGATACTTGACCAACGTAAATATTTAAATACGGAAAAATTAAAAAAAATATTTATTCTTGAATTAAATGAAAAAATAACAGGGGCGATTAGCGATCGGAAGCGTTATGGATGGCTTTTTTACTTCGCCGCTATTAACGATCAATCTCTATTGTACAGAATAGATAAAAAAATAGCAGGTTTTTTCAAAAAATTAAAAGATTTTGAACAAGCACCAGAAGATCTTAAAAAGCTTTCTAAAACATATCATAAGATTTCCGATAAAAATAAAATTAAAGATAATTATATTCATAATTATGAAAATTATGTAACTACCGAACAAAAACGTAATTTTTTAATTGCAAGAGGATGGATAGATCCAAATGAAACATACTCTACAAAACAAATTAAAGAACTGTATGAAAAATTGAAGAATAAGAATTTGTCCCAACTCCAAAAAGATAATGCTAATATATCTTAGTGGGCCATCTCATCTGTCTTCCTTGATTAAAAGGAGAATACTTTTACAAACATTGTAAAAGTATGGTATCTGTTATAGGTGTTTTTAAAACGTACCAACCTCCAGTTAATAAACCTGGAGCGAATATTACATATATTGAGGTGGCCCACTTTAATCGATCAAAGTTTAAACAATGAGTGATGAAACTTCTCTAAACAGTTATTTAGAGAAATTAGAAAAGAAAATATCTACAACTCGAGAATGTCGTTTTAATGCAGCACGTAGACTTACTAATAAAAATCAGTTATCGCTCGCAAGCATATCATTTGTATCTGTTTATAGTATAGCAATAGCAATTATTCAAAACGTTTTCGATTTGTCTCAGTGTCAAAATTTAAACAATGTATATACTCTATTATCTATACTATTATCAATTTTTATCTTAGTTGTTAGCCTCTTAGAAGGAGCAAATAATTATCAATTAAAAGCCGATAGATTGCATAGTAACGCGTTAGAACTTTCAACAATCGATCGAGAAATAAAATGTCTAAAAATTAGTAATTTAACAGAACAAGATTATATAAACAAGTTGTGCCATTTAGGTCAAGAATACGAAAACATAATCAAGATTTGTCCTGAAAACCACAATCCATTAGATTACGATTTATTTAAAGTAGAAGAAAATATAGATCTAGATTGGTGGGATAAATTTTGGCGACGAACATGGTTGAGATGCCAAAATTATTGGTTATATTTTACCTTCATAATTATTCCTATACCTACACTGTGGTGGTTGTACCAAATTTTCAAATGTAGTTAATCTCATAAATTAAACCAATATTATTAATTACAAACGATCGCAATTATTATTCAGAATAATTAATCATTAAATTGGAAGCCGATCGCAATATTGATAATTATTTTACTCAAACCAAATACGATCTAAACTCCAGCTAGATTAAATCAAATAACTCAACCAAATTTTGAAAAGAAGAATTAACTCTTTAAAGAATAAGGGACTTCTAAACTATGGTCTTGCATTAATTTTTTGTTGCTCATAATTTGGCTGGGAATACCATTAGCAATAATTGTCGTGCGATCGAGCAAAATTACCCGATCGCATACTTCTAAAATTAATTCTAAATCGTGAGAAGATACTAAAATAGTTTCTTTTTCAGACTGTAAAAACTCAATTAAACGCCTTCTAGCTTGCAAATCTAAATTAGCACTAGGCTCGTCATATAATATTATTTTAGGCTGCATCGCAATTACTGAGGCGATCGCTACCATACATTTTTCTCCACCAGATAATTGATGGGGAATGCGATCGATCAGATGACCAACTCCAGTCGAACTTAAAGCTGTTTTCACCCTGCGATCTATTTCTGCTTTTTCTAAACCCATATTTTCTGGGCCGAAAGCAACATCATCTCTAACGGTAGCAGAAAATAATTGATCATTAGGATTTTGAAATATTAAACCTATTTCTGGATTGAATTGTCCGATATTTACTTGCTTATTAAATAATTTTATTATTCCATTTGTTGGCAATAAAATGCCGCAAATCAATAAAAATAAAGTTGTTTTTCCTGCACCATTTGGCCCGATTAAACCTACTTTTTCTCCGGCACAAATTTCTAAATCTAAATTTTGAATAATCGGCAAGCTATCAAAATAAGAAAAAGATAAATTCTCGATCGCGATCGCTTTCATAAATCAGATAACTCAGACAATTAAAAATTCTGCCACAATCAAGCTAAAGGCAATTATCAAAGTTATAATTGAAGCAAAATAACTTATTTTATTTATTTTATTGTTATTTTTAAAATTGTATTTTTGATAACCATAACCGCGCAAAATCATCGCTTGATAAACTAATACAGAGCGATCGTAACTGCGAACTAATAAAGTACCGATTAAACTAGCAATAGTGTTTAAATTACGGCCGTTCAAATTTTTAAATCTAAACCCTCTCAATTTCATTGCTAGTTGCATTTTATCTAGCATTTCTGCCAATTCTGCTAAATATCGATAAGCCAGTAACATCATATCTATTAAAATATTTGGCAAACCGAGCGATCGCATTGCTTTAATAGTAGATAAAAACGGTGCAGTACCAAATAACACTAAACTAACGGTGAAAATGCAAATAAAACGAACTGTAATTAACCCGACTAATAAACATCCTTCTTGTCTAATTTCAAGAAAACCAATACTGAAAATAATTTTATTCCCGACTGCAAAAGGTAAAAATAAAATCGCTCCAACAATAAATAAACCCGGATAGCGCAATCTACTCAATAGAAAAGAAAGCGGCAATCGCGATAAAATATATAAACTAGCAGTTACTAGTATCATTGCCGGTAAGAGAACCAATTCTTTGACAAAAGCAAAAGCAAAAATCAAACTCAAAAGAGCAACAATTTTAGATTTTTGTTCCCATTGATGAATGGGAGAGCTTAAATTAGCATATCCCTCGAAGCTCGATCGCATTAGTTACCTTCTAAAAGTTGTGGTTTAACTCGTTCGAGAAAAGAGATAATCGCGACAGTAATACTACCTTCAATAATTGCTTGGATACTGTAAGCAAATAAAGAAATAAAGATCGCATTTCGTTCTAATTCTGAATTAAAATCAGGAGAAATATTGGTTAAAACGATTGTGGTAAAAAGAGCAGCAGATATTAATAAAGTTCCGCAGCCGAACGCAAAAACTAAAACATTTTGCAGCATTTTTTTATTCGGTTTCAATAAATAGCGAAAGCGAAATAAATACCCAGCAAATAAAGCTGGAACGCCCATAATTATCCCATTTATTCCTAATGTTGATAACCCGCCATGTCCGAACATTACAGCTTGAAAAAATAAGCCAATTAAGATTGCCGGAAAAGCATAGTATCCTAACAAAGCCCCAACTAGTCCGTTTAAAATTAAATGAATGCTAATCGGAGGAATGGGAATATGGATCGAAGAAGCAACAAAAAAAGCTGCTGTAAGTAAAGAAGATCGCGGTATTTGCGCTTGAGGATTGTTTTGTTTGTCGATTTGCTTGAGGCAATACCAAGTTATACCACCAGTAATACCATAACCAGAAATAGCCACCGCAGGGGGTAAAATACCATCAGGAACGTGCATATTTTATGATTTCCTCCGAGAAAAGAATAGCGCAGTCCCAACAAATCCCCACACACTAGCAACAGTCATAACTAATTTTTGCATCGGGTTATATTCAAAATTGCTAGTAATTATTTGAGTTTGAAGATTTTCGCGATCGGATACGGGGATGCTAATAATATCGCCATGTCCCGATTGTCTCACCTTGACATCCCAATTTCCGTCTATTTCCTCATTAGGTATGAAAGTAAATTTACCTTCTGCATCTGTTTGTGCTTTCATCCAAGGAATATTCCGATTGTTGGGGGCATATATTACTATTTGAGCGTTAGCCATTGGCGTGCCATCATCATAAGTAGCTTGAATTTCGATCGCTTTAGTTGCTCGATAGTTAATTTTGCTACCGTGAGCGTAAACTTGAGTTGCCCGAGTAAGAATTGGCAAAATTATTAAAGAAATTAAGAGAAGATTGGTTTTTTTCACGATTTTATGGCTTAAAAATTCCCTTGTTTGGCACAATGCCCTTCACCGACGTGACCTAAAGATGTTAAACTCCGTTCGAGTTTTTGATATTCTCGAGCAGAAAATTTATTTTTTAGGGTTGTCATCTCTGCTTTTATTGCCCCATTTTCTGCTAAATTTGCAAAAGGAGCGAAACCTAAAGCAGTAAGATTAATCTTGTCATCTGGACTTTTTTCCCCATCGCCAAATAAATGGTCGAAGTGGAAAGTAATTTCTAGATCTGCCTTACCCCGAGGGATTAAAAAGCCTTTGCGATCTTCACCGACAAATTCCCCACAAGTATATTGAACTGGTTTTTTCAAGGCGATCGCAAAATTAATCTTTCTTCTGTGTTTTTCTGCTTTACCTGCCAGTAAGATCGTATTGTTTTCTGCAGGCCCTGCTGTTGCCATTTGCCAAGATAAAGCATTATAAAAGCCTGGTGAGGCTTCTACCTGAGCGACTAAAATTGGATTGTCTGCTGCTAAATTTACTGTTGTAGGAGCGTCAAGCAAAACTGTTTTTGCTGATATTACCATTTTTTCGTCTTTTTCAGCATTAAAAGGGGGATCGGTTTGATATGCGGTTATTTTATCTAGAGTGACATTAACTTTAGTAAAATCTACCCTCCAACCGTCCTTAGCAACAAAACCCTCTTTAATAAAATCCTCTCCATTAGCTATTAAGGATAATTCTCCTTTTTCGCTAGTGTCTTGGATTCTTTTGTGACATCCCCCTAAGAAGTAAATTGGTATTGATAAAGCGAGAATCGATCGCAGCAAAACTTTTTTTCTCATTTTGTTATGCAAATCCTAAAAAGCTACTCCCACTATTGTTTAGTTTTCTAGCTAACAGTAGTTTTTTCAATCCCCCTTGAGGGTATTTTTAGAGGAATTTTTTGTAAAATATTAAAAACCAAGTTAATTTAGCAAAAATCTGAAAATCAAAATAAATGGCGAGGATTTCTGTCAAAATATTAAGCTTTTTGCTAGTAATGAAGAGTAAGGATTTATAATTTTATTTTGTTTCATGGATTTTAGTGCAGCATTACCAACCTTCGTAGTTACCCTAAGAGAAGGATTTGAAGCGGCTTTAATAGTAGGAATTGTTTTAGCTTGTCTCAATAAAGCCCGAGCTACAAATTTATATCGCTGGGTCTATATTGGAATTGGCGGCGGAATTGTTGCTAGTTTGATGGTAGGATTGCTTTTGGGCGGCCTAGTTGTCGGATTAGGTACTGCCGACAGTATTTATACCCCAATAGTAAAAGAAGCCTTAGAAGGCATATTTGCAATAATAGCGATCGCCATGCTCAGTTGGATGTTAATTTGGATGACCCAACAAGCCAAATCAATTAAATCCGAAGTAGAAGGTGCTATTAGCGAGGCTTTAGTTAACAATACCAATGCAGGTAGGGCAATTTTTATCCTGATCTTTATTGCTGTATTGCGAGAAGGTTTTGAAACAGTATTATTTATCCTGGCTAGGTTTCAAGAAGGATGGCAACAAGCTACCATCGGATCGTTTTGTGGTTTGCTTTGTGCAACAGCATTAGGTTTTTTATTATTTAAGTTCGGCCTCAAAATTAATATTAGTCTCTTTTTCCAAGTGATGGGAACATTTTTAGTTCTGATCGTCGGTGGTTTGGTTATTACAGCTCTCAAAGATTTTGATGCTGCTATAAGTATGTTATCCCGTTTAGATTGGCATTACGCCCATTTATGCCCGGCTAATGCTCCCTCTTGTATTTTGGGGGTACAGCTTTGGGATATTTCCGATTTTCTGAGCGATCGCGCATTTCCGGGAATACTTCTTAAGTCTCTATTTGGCTACCGCGATACTCTTTATCTTTTTCAAGCGATCGCCTACGGACTATTTTTAATTGTTGTTGGTGGGATTTATTGGCAAAGTTTGTCTGGTGGCAAACCTGTTAACAAGTCTAAAAGTAAAGCGTCGATCGGCAGTTAAAACATAAATTAAGGACTAGAAATTGCTAAGAATCAATATTATATATTGGTTCTTTTGATTTGTTATTTTCAAACAAGCTATATCCTTCTCGATAAGAATGTAAACTTATGTAAAGTAACGCTCTTTTAAGTTGAAGATTATGACCCGTCGGATTTTACTAAACATTTTCTTAGCAAGTTTTTTGATCCTATCGAGCTGGTTAAGTTATATCCCCAATGCTTTAGCAATGGGCGGCCAACAACCTCCTTTAAATGAACCCGCACCGTTGTTTACTTTACCGACTAATACTGGAGACGGAGAAGTATCTTTACAGGATTATCGAGGTCAATGGGTTGTTTTATATTTCTACCCAAAAGATTTTACTTCTGGTTGCACTCTAGAAGCCCGTCGTTTTCAACAAGATTTAGCCCAATATCAAGATAGAAACGCCCAAATTTTGGGGGTTAGTGCTGATGATGTCGATTCTCATGCCGAATTTTGCGATTCTGAAGGTCTTAAATTTCCTCTACTCGCAGATACTACTGGAGAAATTAGTAAGGCTTACGGCTCTTGGTATGGTTTTGTTTCAGCTCGTCATACTTATCTAATCGATCCCGATGGTATTTTAAGAGATATTTTTTTGGGGGTAATGCCAGCAGTACATTCTGAAGAAGTTTTAGCTCGTCTGGATGAATTAGAAGCAGCTTAATATTTAACTAGATCGATTTAGGTTGAGAGGGAGTGCAAGTCCCTCTTTTTTTGTTTATTTTAATAACTTTAACCTTTAAGCAATTACCCAAAGATAAACAAAGCAAAAAATCTATCGACAATATCGTCAGTAAGTATAGGGATCTAAACTAAATCTGCTCGGAACTGGTAAAACTTGCTTCTAATATAATCTAGAGTGAAAATAGCCACTATATTGTGTTAAAATTTACCTTGAAATTTAAAAAAACTTTATTAGGAAGGTAAATACAAATGGCACTGACACTACTTTTAGCAGATTTACCAGAAGCATATCAATTTGTCGATCCCTTAGTGGATGTTCTACCTCTAATACCTCTATTTTTCTTATTGCTGGCTTTTGTTTGGCAAGCCGCAGTTGGATTTAAATAAAATCAAAAGCTCACAATTAAGGACATCAATTTAGGTGTCCTTTAAAATTATCGCTCTTTTTTTTATTTAATAAGTATAAGAATCCGAATTCTCAATCTGGCACAGCTATTTATTTTGAATAAAATATTTGCAAGAGGAACTAAGTTATTAAAATCTTTTCTAGCGGCTATAGTATTTTATACAGTAGTGCCTCTACCTAAAAATTGGGTCTTAGAATTTGGGCAAATTGCTCGTTGGGCTCCTTTAATTGGAGTAATAATCGGAATATTTTTAGGAATAATAGATTGGATCTTATATCAAGTTGGAATCCCACCATTAACTTGTAGCATTTTATTGGTAGTAATTTGGATTGCTATTACTGGAGGACTGCACTTAGATGGAGTTATTGATACTGCTGATGGATTGGCAGTATTAGATCCGCAAAGGCGTTTAGAGGTAATGAACGATAGTGTTATTGGTGCTTTTGGTGCCATGGCAGCAATCGCAATTATCCTATTAAAAAGTGCCGCTTTAAGTGAAATTCCATCCTACCGTTGGCTTATTTTAGTCAACTGTGCCGGTTGGGCCCGTTTCAGTCAAGTTGTGGCTATTGCTTTTTACTCTTATCTAAAACCTGCTGGAAAAGGTTAATTTCACAAAGAAAATTTTTGTTTTCCCCAAGATATTTTATTAGGATTAGTTTTATTATTATGCTTGAACGGTATTCTAACTTACTTCAACCCTAATCAATGGTTAATGTTAATGCTGTTATCAATTAGTGGTTTTTCAACCGCGATCGCAGTTAGTTGGTGGTTTAATAAGCAGTTAGGCGGATATACTGGTGATGTTTACGGTTCGGTTATAGAGTGGACGGAAGGGATTTTGCTTTTGTTATCTAGTATTTTTTTTAATTGGTAAACAATCACCACACTGATTGATTGTCTGTAAGCGATCGATCTTCAAATTAAATTTACCACCACCAGTTTCACCAAAAGAAACAACCCTAACTATATACTTGCCATTCTCCACTATCTGAAAGAATAACAAAGAGTTAGTAGTCCCATCAGGCCCGTCGTCATTTTCTGCGATCGTAGTTCCATCATCACCAATCAACATTACAACAGTATCAAATTCGTCTGAAGTAAGCTTAATTGCAATTCGCTCTTTTTCCTCGAGCTTTATGTAATAATCTCTTGCAAAGCCACCTTCACCTGTTGGAATATCTCGATCTGAAAGCCGATCTGAAAATTCATAATTGCCAGTCGAAATAGAAATTGGATTGTATACTTTTGATTGTGCTTGAACGGTCGCTGATTTAGTAAAATTCAAACTGGCTGTTAAGAAGAGCGTAACTAGCAAAAGAAACTTTTTTTTCACACCATTACAATATTAAAGACAAACTTACTTATATTTATAACAATCTAGCCTTCTTACTATGAAAGAGCAAGAAGGCTAGATTAAAGAAAAGATCCTGGCACTGAGCTATTTTCCCAGTTGGCTACCCAACAAGTATCTTGGCCGCAACAACG
>JAAUYH010087581.1_pt1 | contig 10175 bp, 7 predicted proteins | sample 7278061 | NCBI WGS metagenome assembly JAAUYH01 (sample SAMN14350203, study PRJNA611818) | marine sediment metagenome | isolation source: surface marine sediment (0.6m) | place: French Polynesia: Moorea | collected 2018-08 | reverse complement strand
CATAATTCTTCGAGAATTCAATCGCAGTAGTATATCATTCATAGTCAGTGGGAAATTCTATTTATGTTAAGAATTCAATAAATGTCTTCATGCTGTTGCTGTATTCAGATCACGAAACTGCATGAATAGAGACGGTTTGATGAATAATTTTCCTCTCGCCCTGATATGATATCGATAACAATGAATACTATCTCCTTGTATTTATCGAGAATTTATATTTTGAATGACCTCGCCTAAATTCAGGCAGTTTAACTATGGAAAAATTATTATTGGGAGTCTAGCTACGTGTCATGAATTGTCATTTTATTGATTTAATCAGCTTACTTCCATGCAGAACTGAAAAAAGAATACTTTAGTCGTATCCGCGAAAGCACAGTACTATTCTCATCTCATCCTGTACGTGCACTCGGAGGCAATCCTGGAACCAACTAAAAACTTGCGATTCTGGAGTTTTGGATGCCTTTTAAGCTTTCATTTTCGGCTTACCTAAGATGTTCAGATGAAAATTATGCGCCGACTTTGGCAAATTTACTCAGTGCGGACACGAACATGCCTCTATCTCTAATAAAGAGCGTCCAAACAATCCTTGGATCAAACAATTCGGAACTATAGATTCTTTATAAATCAAAAGATATGTTTCGGTAGATCAGCCATTTCTGATCTATTCAACCAATATGATTCACTGTATGAAGACTACGTTTGATAGGCATGCGCATACCAAAAGTCTCCGAATAAAACTAAATTTTTTAGTGCGCACTGTTGAATCGAATGTTCCCTACAAATTGAAATAGATTTTCTGTCACAAGTCTTACTGTTTTCCATATTGCAAACGTTGAGCTCATCTAAGTCGGTTCGACTGTGCTGCTCAATTTCAAGTGTCTACGTCAGAACAGTATGGCAACACTAGAGTCAAATCTGCTTATTAAATGACTAAGTCTCTGAAATGAAATTAAAATCGAAAAGTACAAATCCAATAATTAGGGCCGAAGCAATAGTAATTTCTTCAGCTCTGTACGTTAAAATCAATAGATAGAGATTTCCTCTCGTAAACCAACCGTGTACCCATGGCTCTTGCCAGCCACCTCAACATCTTCAACGGCTATACGGCATTTTCCTTCTATTTCGTTCGTATTGCTACTTTTAATGTGTCATTCCTTGTTCGATCTGGTAGAAAGATCTGTTTGGCATATCTGATCGGCTTGTGGCTCATTGTTACTTTCATACCAGTCATCGAAATCCACTTTCTGTTTGTGGGTACAGTGACCACAAGATCGACTTCTTCATTGAAAGTTAACCAATGGTAGCTAATTGTCTACCGCTGTGTGTTGTATGCGTTAGTATTAGTAAAGGTACCTCAACCATCGTTTAGCCACGATCACCAAGAAATTTACTAAGACATCATCTCTTCTCTACTACCTATTCTAGTTTCCTTCTCATTCTTCTCTTCCTCCCTCACATCTATCATCCCCCGTCATTCAGGTTATCTTACCACATTCGCAAGTACGGTTCGTAACCACCCTTAAATACTACTGAGACCCTCGGAAGTCAAGGCGATCTGATCTGCACCTGTTAAAAGGAAATGCCGGAGAACCCCAACGAATATCGTGTTATGTTGCGTTTCTCTGTTATGTTCAACGAGTTCTGAAGCGACAGCAGAAATGATGTTGACCATGGGAAGTACTTCTCTGATCTTCGAAGGCAGAGTACAGTCGACTTCTCCTTTAACAAGGCTTCTATTCTACTTCCCAACCTGTTTTATATGACGTACGAAGCGCTGAAGCACCATAGATTCGATAGGCCTCCCCGCACGCCTCCGAATTCCCACTACTCTAGCAAGATCGCCCGGATAACCTATCCTGGTGATGAATTCAAGACAGAACGTGACTCTGCTATTGCTCTAATAACTCAACATCATTCGAAGAATCCTGACGCATCATCTTTCATTACCGCTTCAACTCAGCAAGCTGGAACATCATTAGTAGGTATTAATTTGCTAGGCCTTCTGTGATATGATTTATCATTCATTCCTCCACCCGCTCTTCCCGTCTCAACCGTTCAAGCTCAGGCATCCGGCAATCCGACTACATCTACATTGTCAGTATCATCGCAAGATCTGTTCCAGAATAACGCTTTGAACCAGTACAACGTAGAAATTCGTCGACTAATGCGTGCATACTCTCAATTGCAGCTAACGAATTCTAAGATAGCTGGAGCCCTACCTGTACCTCCCGTGGTCTTCGCTCCTCCTGCACCGCCCATCAGCCTCTGAGGATCTGCTCCTCAATTCGACATCCCTACTATGCCTCAATCTCATCCTGTTCCTCCGATATTCCCATCAAGTATTCCAGTGTATGTTCTACCACAGCATAGTACCCATCATCCTACTGTTGCTCCACAATTCGTACCTCCGCATTCACATGCTCACCATCATCACCCAAGTGCACCAGCTAACTCGAAAGAGACCAGAGGAGATCTTGACAGCAATGGATCGAGTAACGCTTTGAACATGGCAAAGATCTTTCAGAATAAGGATTCGAATAAAAGGCAAATTCTTGGAAAAGAAGAAGAAGAGCCACAACGGTAGCAAGCGTGTACTCTACGAAATAGTGCAAGGACTTGAAGACCTCCTCAACATCGATTCAACCGATACTGAAGCTATCGCTTCCACTTGCTTTGGTGATGCACCCGATGAGACCTCTGATACTGACTCTGAGTCTCAGGAGTCCGAACCGGTCAAGGAAGTAGATCCCACCATGAAAGTCGGACTTACATTCGCACTTGATGAAGATTCATGATTGGATTGCGGAAATGATTTCTAGATCGGGACGCTACTGGTCGAAGTGCCCGAATATTAGGCCCGCACGTGCAGCTACGACGATGAAATCAGCACAATCGCCCTTCGAAGCTGATGCAACTATCAATTTATGCACTGAAGGAATATGACGATCCTCAAATGATACGACGTCTCTTAGTCGTGATGCGTACGCCTGCCAAGGAGCATGTCTTGATAATGGCGCACAGCAAAGCGTAATGGACAAGCGACAAGCGCTTGCATACTGCAAGCAACACAACATTCGGTACACACTGAAGCCATTATTGACCAAATTCAAATTTGGCGATGCTTTATTCCCCTCACTCGGTAGCGTGCAAATCAGAATTCCTACGCCGAATCACTCGTCCTTGAAGATCAAAGTGAATGTCGTACTCGCAGACGTTCCGTTGCTCCTCGATCTTGATGTCCTGGACAATGAGAAACTCGTGGCGAGCAATGTTCCGAACGAGCTACAAGCATCACATTATGGTTGGTCAATGACCCTCCTTCGTAAACACAGACAACTCTATCTCACGTGGAATTCTCAATCAATCTTAATAACCAAGTCGGAAATTATCAAGTTGCACTGTCATCTCAAGCATTCTACGTCCGGCAAATTGTACGAAGTTATGAAACGGGCACGACCAAACCTAGTCGGTGAGGTCACTCAAAAACTGTTGGAAAAGGTTTCCATGGCATCTGAGTCATGTCAAACGTTCAGCGCTCCTCCACAACGCTTTCGAGTCACGCTACCACCATCCGATATTGTTTTCAACCGTGAAGTGGTACTCGACCTAATGTAGATTGAAAGTAAAACAGCGCCACACGTTATTGATATCGACACAAGATTCAATTCCGCAATTTTTCTGTCGTTTCAGACCGTAAAACCTGTATGGGATGCATTTGTGATCTGTTGGGCATCTTTGTACATTGGATTGATTCCCCGTAAAGATGCGTGTTGATCAATGGAGCGCCTTCACTTCGGTGCAATGGGCAAATCGCGCGAAGGCAGTCGGAACCGATGTTCAAGAATCTGGTGTAGAAGCAAAAACTCTCTTGGGTAAGGAGAAAAATATCATGCATCGTTGAGGCGAATTTTCCGCGAAACAGACAAAAGGTACATTGGATCCAATCTCGTCATCCGCGTTGATGGAACTCACGTGTTTATCATTGACAACCGTCGCAAAGTCAAGCTCAAAAAGCACAAAGTACTTCTAGCTACTACATACAACAACATCATATCTGGAGAGCACCTTGTGACTGCACTGCATTCACCGCTCCCGAAATTATCTTCCAGTAGTCCTTGCAAATCTTATACCGTTAACCGCAAAGAGATACCCAGCGTCCTCATCATGGAGGTTCTACAACACAATGATCCTCGAATGCAAAGTCAGAAAGCTGATCGAGCACGAAAGCAAGAAATAGAAAACTTGGTAGGACGTGGCACATGGGAACTCGTTCTGGAAGAAGATGAACCACCTAGATCGAATATTACCTCTGGATCTTTTGTGATTGCCAGCAAAGACGTGGAAACAGACAAACCCATCTTCAACGCACGATTTGTCGTCCATGTTTATCGTGACGCGAAAAAAAACAATCTCATTGACGATTCAGCCAATGTCCGCCAAAGTTCTGTACGAATACTGATCGCAACTGCTGCTATTATGGGATTCGACGTCTGGACCGAAGATATTTTCCAAGTGTATCTCCAATCAGCAAGTGAGCTACTCCGCGAAGTCCATCTCAAACCCAAAAAACATCTGCAGGCTCCGGCAGGATACATACTGAAGTTGCTTCGACCATTGTATGGACAGGCACACTGTAAATACTATTGGCATGCGACCTTTGAAGAACACTTGACGGAGAAATTGGCATGAAGACCGTTGCGAGTGATATGTCTCTGTTTTTAGACGGGCGAGAGGTCAGCTAACTGGACTACTAGCTTCCTATGTCGAAGATACGTTGGCTTGCGGCGAATCCTCATTATTGTAATTGACTGAAGAACCTCGAAAAAGATTTGAAGTCAAGTCACGTGAATACCACAACATGCGTTTTTCTGGTGTCTACATAGATCGCTCAGATAACGGCTTCATCATTTTCAACGCCCGTACATTGATCGACTAAAGCCGTTACCGTCCGACGCAAACTTTACACTGTTACTACAGTATTGTGCTCAACTATCATGGCTCATCCACAGGCGTCCTGATGTATGTGTGGTTTCTCGCAAACTCTCTCAAGTCACAGAAAAGTCGTTCAACACATCGCATGTGAAACAACACAATACTAAAGTACGCTACATCCACGACACGTGCCATCTGTCTCCCCGTATGTGCAAACTTGATCCCGAGAGTTTGCAAGTATGCTCCTACACTGATGCATTATTATCTACCAACACTGACCACTGATCACAGCTCGGCTACATCGTATTATGGGCTGACATACACCATAATGCCTGTGTTTTGCACTACGCCAGCTACAAGATTCGCAGAGTCGCACGATTTGTACTAGGTGCTGAAACGTATGCCTTTGCTGATGCTTTCGACTTCGCATACTGCACAAAAACAGACCTCGAAAAACTATTGGATCGCCGTGTATCTCTTTACATATTCACGGATTCGAAGCGCCTCTTTGATGTCACAGCGAAGTGCTTCCACACTCAAGAAAGACGTTTGATGATCGACCTACAAGCCGTTCTAGATGCCTATGCAGTGCATGAAATCAGCAACATAGGTTTCATTTGTGGTCGGAACAATCCTGCTGATGGTCTGACGAAAATCAGCAAGTGTCATGCCTTGAATCACCTACTGCAGACTGGAAGTTGTGATTTTATTGCTGAGCATTAGGTCAGTAGAAGCCGACATGCCGCTATACCTACCAACAACTTGTCTACTGTACCGCTTTGCTACGATCTCTCATTCCGCTCAAGCAATATACATCCATCGCGAGACATCACTTCTTCTTATGAGCTCGTATGAGAACATTCAATTTTGCAAACTGTACCGGTGGAGATAGTGGAATTGTTCGCGTTCTATGATTGCAATTTTTCTGTACAGTTTCATGATCATGCCGCATTTTAAAATGTGGGAGTGTGGATACAGCGACCACAAGATCGACTTCTTCAGTTAAGGTTAACCAATTGTAGCTAATTTTTTACCGCTGTGTGTTGTATGCGTTAGTATTAGTAAAGGTACCTCAACTATCGTTGAGGCAGGATCACCAAGAAATTTACTAAGGCATCATCTCTTCTCTACTACCTATTCTAGTTTCCTTCTCATTCTTCTCTTCCTCCCTCACATCGATCATCTCCCGTCATTCAGGTTATCTTACCATAGTGTTTAGTCTGTTAGAAGTTCTATTACAGCTCTTGAAATGGAGGCATACAGACAACCATCTGCAGTGAAGCACACTTCGACACTAAATAATAGATTGAATTCAATGAAGGAAAGCTCTTTCTGTTCTGGATTTTACTGAATAGTTGCCTACAGAGAGTGTCGTTTTCAATTTCGTACTTTGGTCCTAGTAATATTTCGGAACGAAATACAGGACCTTTTTCAGAGTTTTGGAATAGCTTGCAAGACTTTGTCGCTGTCTATTATAGCTGCTCACGAACAAATTAGAGATTGAGTCATCTATCAAGCTATATATAGGAAATCTAGAAACAGTTAAAAAAACGAACAAGGTATGGCAAATTTTTCTAGTGTCTCTTGTATTTCGTCCACTGTACACATTCACGAGCTATACACAATATTTTTGAAGATGTAACATCACGGATACTGTCATAGAGATTATTTTGCGTCCAGCAATCAGTCGATGAATCGATCTCCAGACAACTATCCAAGAATTATATCAAAGTCATGTGAATGATTTGTTCACCGGCGAGCAAGCGAAGTCATAAGACCAGCTGCCTACAGCACCACATTTGTGTCAACCATTCCGTGTTTCTTTTCTCATTGTTTACGTGTTGGTACAGTAGAGCATTAATGAACTGTAAACAGCAAATACAATTCAACAGGGTTTTGTGTACGAAGTACTACCCAGAAGTTGTACCCTACAGTCTTGTCGGAGTGTTCTGAGGAAAAACTTGCTCAAACGGACTGCTACTCCACTTTCTAATCAGCAATATGCTACAACAATTGTCTCTATCCGAGTAAAACTCGCCCCCAGAAACTATGCAGTCGAAGCTGAATACATTGCCTGCATCTGAAGAGTGCAATATTTCATTCGGAATTTCTGATTATGTAGTGAATTTCCAGTTAGTACATAAGCAGCTATAGCTGTGTCGGAAATTTTAATTTAGCTGGGTGACATAAAATCGGTTTCGATAAGCGTGCCTAGTTGGCCTCAACACACTTGAGCTGATCATCATTAGAATTCCACAAGAAACGGAGAACCGGTTTCTTTTCGGTTGTATGATAACAAATTTGCTAATAAGTACAGGATAAGTAGACGAAATTTGATACCTGATCTATGATTTCGTTTGTTCTGGTACCTGGTGAGGTTCTTTGCAAAGTGCTACCGAAAAATCCCTACCGTTCCAGCTGAAAATCGTGCAACACTGCATTCCGTAGGAATTCGCAATATCGGTGAAGGTATGATCTAATACTATGTTTCTAATCCTCTATTACCACTCACACACCCATCTAGTTCACAATCAAGCCATATTTCATTTAAAGCACGATTTACTGTACCGTACAATACAGTAGACTGTCCAATTGTTCGTTTTCCGCTGCTACACAGTTCAGCAGTTTACGCTCAGCAGGATGACGTGCATTAGAATCGGAATATCGAAGTCTACTGTACAGTTACTTAGTATTTGGAATCAGCAATGCAATGTTCGGCCAAAAACTCGCACACCAAGTTGTTATTCCTTGGAGCTCTTTTCTCGGAGATTTCAAATTACCTGTCAAAAAACATTTAAGTCACAACTTTCGACGATAATTCGTAGTATCCGTGCTTTTGTACCTTCGCTGGCGGACGTCCAATGATCAAAGCATCCGTTATTGCGATTGTTTTACTGCTTGCCCCCTTCCAACTTGCGGCGTGCACCAATTTCCCAGAAGAGTCTCATGAAGTGAAACCGGTTATCCCTCGATTTGAACCGAGGCGTCCTAAAATGGGCGACTTTAGTGCCGTGAAGGAGAAATCCGGGTACACAACCTGCCTCAGCAGCGGTACTGTGTTTCCTTCAACTTGTATGCCTAAAAGAAGATGTATCAAGATATTATGGTTTCGCACATGCCTCCCCTCTTGATGCTGTAATAGAATGCATAGTAAGCTTAGGGGAAGGAGAGCACGCTGCTAGTCATGATAAATGGTGTCCCACCGAAGTGCGCGGCAGGACGAGGGGGACCAACAGTGGTAGGCGGTAATAATCGTTTTACTTCAGTTTGGCTATAGTAGACTAGTCTAGAGGTTCAAGTAGTAGTGAAAGAGAGGGAGAGAGATGGGAAGCAGGAACGCGAGAGGGTAAGTGAAAGCTGTCCCTGATGTCAGCTCTCAGGGAATCAGGTATAGTGCCTTATGTGTAGCTTTCGAGACAAATGGCTGAGGATATTCAAGATTTCTCCTCTACATTACCTCACTCTACATTGCTTCACTTGTCTTAGGTACGCTTAGTGCAACTAAAGTAGGCGCTACACTCTCGAAGGATGAATAGAGATCGTTTACGTTCACCACGTTAAGACGAAAAATCGAGTAATTTAGTTTCCATTTGTTTTCGACCTATTATCTACAACCGCCAGGTTAGAGCCAAACAAAAAGTAAAATGGTCCTCAGCTTTGGAAAATGTATCTAGTTATTTAAATGCTATCCAGCCGAATGGTAGAATAGGTAAACTTAATATAGTACCTCAATTCCCCAAAAATTGTAATATTCATTCAATATTACATTATGATTATATGTCCGTCGAGACGTAGATTCAAAAACAAAATTAATCCTATGGTAGTAGAAGCCTAGCAAACTACTTTTTTCTCACACTTATTCTGCATTCTGAAATGTATTGTACAGCTCCAGAACATTCTCATTACTATACTGCAGTTGAATCAAAACAAACAATTTTTTGCATTCCGAGTGAAGAAGTACTAAAGGAAAGTTCCTCAATCAGCATTAGCAGAATACTTTCGTTTTAGGCATGGTCTAGATATAGATAAAGAAAACTTGAAATTCGATCTATTTGACAAAGCTACTGAAGAAGACTACGAGAACGGAAGTTGTGGTAAGGAAACAAAATTACACCGCTATTTTACAAATACTTCGCCTCTACAATAATATTTTACGGCTTGTACACTATAAATGGAAGTATGGAGACTGAATTTCGCAAAAAGTTAGATCCGAAAAACAATTTTATAAGATACAATAATGAATTCCCATTCACATAAATCAATCTAGGTTGTGTGATGTTACTACAATATCACTTATCGAACCCGGCGTTTACGTCAGGGCTCTTTGGTTTGAAATTTTAAGGAAATCTCCCTTCGCTAACATCTCCGGTGGTTTTCCTACTGCAAATAGTGTATGAATATCGCCGAATGATACCTTGACAACCATCTATTGAACTCATCGATAGAGTATCTGCATGGAAACAGACAAACAGTATTCTGCAAAATGACGCGGTCTATTCCAACACGAGCAATTGATACATGGAAAGTATAGTGCAGTGGCTGTGATTCTGAATCCAAGGATTTTTCATGTTATCGATCTTTTCAATTTCTCCTCTAAGAGCTGGCACCAATAATTATTTTATTGTCATACCCGTGAAAGTCGGTCACATCTGGTCCTGAACTTCGGAGCGTCAGCAATTCTGAAACCTATTGAAAATTTGAGATGCCGAATTATAGTGTGAAAGGGGGTGAGCAAAAGTTTAGAACACCCTAATACGAAGCACTTCCACCAATGACTACATCGGTCGAAATTTGACAATGATTCAGTGTTTCGTCTCGTGCAACTCTGATAAAAGTGTTCCAGGATACGAGCGTTTTAGTTAAAAAAACAATTCTTTCAGCGTCATTTGGTGTACCAGATCCATAGCGAACCTAGCTCTGTAGCAACCGTGTGCAATAAATTCTTTAGCCGGAATCTGCTGCAGTCACTACTAATTTCTGATTGCAGCTATTTATTTGAAACCTTAGAAATGGGCTGAATACATACAGTCAGTATTCTATGCTGCAATTGATTGAAATTCGAACCTAGAAAAGGTTTTCTGAAACAGTAGAGCTGCCATTAATACCACGTGTAGACTTGAATGGGACTTCTGCTGGGTTCATTACTACAGATTGACTGAAAACAATTCTCTGGTGTCGGTGAAGCCTGCTTTTTTCAAGACTTTTTATCAGAGTTTCACAAGACGGTACCCGGAATTCTTGTT
>JAAUYH010076734.1_pt1 | contig 10175 bp, 7 predicted proteins | sample 7278061 | NCBI WGS metagenome assembly JAAUYH01 (sample SAMN14350203, study PRJNA611818) | marine sediment metagenome | isolation source: surface marine sediment (0.6m) | place: French Polynesia: Moorea | collected 2018-08 | reverse complement strand
TAAAAAGCAAAATCTTCATTTACATAAATTTCGACTTCAGTTCCAGCTTTTAAAGAAAAGGATATGCCTAAATTACTGATTCGTTTCTTTTCGAGTTCGGCCCGTCTTTCCATTTTTTCGGACATCGATTTACCAAATCCACCTGCTGCTGCGACACTTATATTGCTTTGACCATTATTAATTGTTTCGCTAAATCCATCCTTGTATGTCGAATAGGAGCGCGATTCAGGGCGATTAAATAATTCAGCAGCAACACTTGCGCCACTAAATACAGCAGATAAGACATCTTGGGGTAAAGTTGATGGTCGGTTTATTTTAGCTTTTAATAACCCACCATTTTTAGCATTAATTAGAATATGATTTTTTGTTAGAGGTCTTATTTGACTGACGGTACTTTGGGATATTTTCTGAATTTGAGTCGGTGTCAGTTCTAAATATCCGTAGCCATCAATATCAGTTATGATCGCCACTAAGCGAGTTCCTGCTTCAAGGATAATTTTACCCGATGGTGAGGTTAAATGCTCTTTTACTTTTACGATAAATTTTCTTCGCATCAAAGTTTGTAAATCTAAACCTTCAATGCGATCGACTAATATTCCTGTTGTTTTAAATCCGATCGGTGCTATTTCTTGATAATTTTTGGTTTCTTTGCTTAGTTCTTCTTTAAATTCGGCCAATTTTGCTTTGAGATTTGCTATTTCTCGATCTTGAGGCGATTCCCCTGACAGCTCCGATTTGCTTTTAGTCGAAGAAATTTGTCCGTATCCTCCCATCCCCGTAGCGTGAGCATAAATTTTAATCGGTGCAATCGGCTTGGGCTTTCGCGCTACTCGAGTAACTATCTTGTCTGCTATTCGATCTGTTTGAGACGGTTGAGGGGATATGGGAGCAGCTAGTGGTTCAACTTTTTCTTCTGCTTCGATTTGCCCTACTGTATTTATTGGTAATGCTTGATCCGATTTCTCTTTCTCAAAATTTTCTATTTCTACTTCTTGATCCTTGAGAGCATATTTGGCTTGATAGTCGATTATCTTCGGTGCTTTCGTATAATCGATCGGATCGGATGGCAAATCATTGTTTGGCATCGAACGACTTACGGTTTCATTCGAGTTTCCGAAAATCCCACCCATCTTGATTACTACTAAAATTATACCTCCAAAGATTAGCAGTAATGAACCCGCTTTGATCGAACCTTTTTTTTCGATCGGTCGAGACGATACCGTATTAACTGGTTTTCGATTTAAATCTAATCTATGTTTGTCTTCTATTGCAATTGATTCGTTTGGGTCTGATTCTCCAGATATGCTATTTTCATCAGCTACACTCATCCCACAATCGCGATGAGCATTTTCGTCATTTTTAATCTCTGCTGCTGCTCCTACTTCTTGATATTGAACTTTTCTATCCTGAACATTTTGCACCACAGTTCTTTCCTCCTTGGGCTTAGGGGTGATAGACAACGAAGTCCTAATTACGGTTTAAAATCTAAAATTGTTTCGACTTCTAATCCTTTAGCGTTAATAGCATATAAGGCCCGATCGAGAGGATTAGCATCCTCTTTTAGAGGTGAATGGGATATAGTTATAGCTTTAATTCTCAGGGTTCGATTAAAAGGAATTGGTTTAAGCTGTCTGTTCTTTCTTTTATCAAAAATCAAGCGATCGGAGACAACATCGACTTCCCAAATACCTGGAATTAGTTGCCTTGGAATAGAAACATAGCGAACTTTAACGGTAGTATTAAAGTTACCATTGAAATAGCCTTTGGGGATATGAAGAGATTGAGGACTCGATAACTCATTTAAAAAATTATTGGCTAATTTAGGGTTCATCATTAGGGATGCAGCCCAAGCACTTATCGGCACTTTTTGCCCATTTTCTGCTTTAATCCCAGGGTCTAGATTTTTTTGATCTTCCTTTTTAGACATTGGTTTTTTGCTTGGATTTTTACCATCCCAAGTCCATAATAAAGAAACAAACTGTTGAGTAAAATCTTGGATTACGAGATCTTCTCTTTCGTTACTGAATCTCTGTTTAGCATATAATGCACTACCATCGCACAATTGAATTGTTGCTAACTGTTCTCGCGAAAAGTTATGGATTGCACTTGAATTAGAACAGCTTGAAAATGCTAAACACATGAATGCGATCGCCATTCCTATTTGCCCCCAGGCGATCATTTCTCGCGAACGCAATAACGATTCTTCGTTTTTTCCTAAAAGCCTTTTCTTCATGGATTTGAATGATATTCCGGGCGATAACCAGGCAAACTTAATAAGACCGAACTTTCAAGAGCATGAGTTATAATTGCTGCGTCTGCTCTTTGTCTTTCTACATTGGTACTAACTAATTCTCCGAGAATTTCACTCGATAAAACATTAGAAATTGCTCGATCTATTTTTTCTTCTTGATTTTGTTGGATAATTACTGCATCTCTTTGAGCTGCTAAAGTATCTTGAACAGCTTTTTTCTTGAGAACTTCTTGAGTTATTTTGCTGCCTTGAATTAGTTGGCTAGTTGCGACGGTTTTTTCTAAATTTTCACCAATTTCTTGAGATAAAGTTTGCATGGATTGGAGGGCATTTTGGCTTAAAGCCGATTCTGATGACCAATTTTTAGCCAATCTAATTGTTGCAACTTCATCAATTTTTTGACGGAAAATTCCGTTCAAAATGACTTTTTGGGGATTAATTCCTGTATAACTTTCTATCTCAGTCCAGACCTCTGGAGATACTGTATTTAGCAAATCTGCTACTAGTGGCTCAAAATCCGTTAGTTGAACTCCATCTCTTAAACTATTAACTGTGCTACTTACTCGACCCCAAATTTCATCAAAAAGATTAGCTTTAACTGTAGTAGCATAACCTATTCCGACTGTGACGATCGCACTAGCTAAAGTTATCTTGACGAAACGCTTTTTACTAATTTTTCTGTTTGGCATTGCTTATTTCTGATTAAAGTAAAATCTTTGAGAGCCATTAATTCACCTTTGATGGTACGAGGATATTTGGCTCTTAAATTATCTCGTTGTTCCGTTTCGAGAGTTCCGTTGGCGATCGCACCTAAAATTAGAGGAGCTAAATAACATCTTACTTGCCAACAATACTGGTTTTCCAATACTAACCAACTCGAATAAAGCTGACTAAAATTAGTATATTCGCTCCAGGTGTTCGGACGGATAAATCGCTCTGCTATACTCCATTTTTCGGCAATGAAATTAGCACAATCAGTTGTTATTTTACCAACAAAACGATGGGTTATACTGTTAAGAATTTCACGACCAACTCCATTTTCATAGAGACATTCAATCCCATGCGTAATTAAGACTACTGCCATTCCGGTTTTTCTACCCAAAGAGCATAATGCGGCGATCGCTTCACCAAATCCTTGTTTTTTTAGCAGACTATCTATTTCATCAGCAATTAATAAGCTTGAGGGATTAGATAAACTATTTCGCAAACAAGCTGATATGGCTAAAGATGAAAGTACGTACTCTTCTTTTCTATTAGCTGTCTGAGAGAATGAGAAAAATTTAATTAACGGTTCTGGAGGTACGGTACTTACTCTACCAATTAATTGACCGACTGGGGTAGTAAGAAAAGCATTTACTTGTGCGTGAATTAGGTTAATTGCTGCTTCATCGGTTTTTGTATAGTTGTAAAGCCCTAAATGCTCTTTAGTTACAAATTTCAACCAATCTTTGATAATTGGCATATTAGCCCACGCACGTGACTTCCAACCCCATTTAAATGCTGCACCGTATCTCTCGTTAATATCTACATCAGCAAAAAATATTTTAAGTGATTGAGCAATTAACGCTTCGGCTCGATTAACTAAAGTTGTGTTATTTTCTTTCCAGGTTACAATCCCATTAATTGTCGCTCTGGTTTGCTCTAACCAGGGTAAAAACCTTTCATTTCGTGCCTCGATACTATCAAAATGTCTCAAATCAGGCGGTTCTAATAAGTTTGATGCGGTTTGGGTTAAATCGATAAAAGCTGCTTTTTCCCCTAACAAACTCAACACATATTTGAAACTGTTGCGGCTGTTAAAATTAAAATCTACTCCCGTTACCGGAACGCCGTTCGCTGCCGATTCTAATAAAAACCTAAAAGCCAGTCCCGTTTTTCCGCTTCCTGCTTCGCCGACGATTAAACATCTTTTGACGTGGGCTGAGAGTAAATCAAAATTAATTGGTTTACCTCCAGTTGCGATCAATTCTATGCCACATGGATCTAAATCTCGCGGCACTAATGTCGGGATTATTCCTGCTACCGTTACGCTATCAAAAACTAATCTGCGATCTGCTAACCACGAACTTTGCTGTAATAACGTATTTATTGTAATCGGCAAGGTTTCGAGCCAGATTTTCCAAGCTATTTTATCTTCTCTTATTAATTTACCTCGATCTAAACTTTTTACAAGCCGATCGCACGCGCTAGCCAATTCTGCTGCATTCGGTCGATATACTACGAATACTGTTGCTGTATTTAAGCATTTTCTGCCGATGTACATCTGTTTTTGCGCCTCAAATGCTCTCTGGCTATCTACCATCGCGGACGCATCCGGCCCTCTTCCTTTTTTGAGTGAGATCTTCTCTCTTTTAAATGCTGCTGTTGAGATTTTTTGCAAATCTCGCTTCATTAAAAAATCGCTTGCTGTTGTTATTTCGACGATCGCTTCGGTATCGATCGTTTGTGGATCGCTCAATAAACTCCACATCCAATTTAATTGATCTAATACGCCATGCCATCCGGGTGGCTTTTTTTCTAAAGCGAGAATCCCTGCAAGTTGATATCTTCCTGGCAAATAGACTGTATCCGTACTGCCTTTATGCTGCGGCGTGCTATCTACCCCATTATGGCCTTGAATCAGCACCGTTTTGATATCGTCTGTTTCTGCGATTATTTCTCTTAATTCGATTTGTCCATCCGCAAGATCCAAAACCCACTCTTGGGCTATTTCTGGAGCTTCTAACGACGCATCATTAAACTTTTGGTAAATATATTCTATGCATTCACCACTACTCAACGGTCGCACTTGCCAACCAATTCTTTGCCTCAATAACATCGCCCAGTGTTTGTAACTTCTCTCGTATCCGGTTAACAACAATTTCTTGTAAAATCCTTGCGTTAATAGTTTTTCATTGCCTGTTACTACGTTTATCACTCCTGAAATCATTTTTTTGATTATTCTCAGTAGATTGCCAAAAGGATCTCCTGTCGTAATTTCTAGATCTTCTGCTGTTGTATAAGTACAAAAAATCTTTTTGTCAATTTGTTGTCTTATTCCCGCTCCTGTTAATTCTTTAACCTGCCTTTTCTCGTTTTTGAGCAAGGTTCTAATTACTTTACAATCTGTTTGGGAAATTAATTCATCCAATTGGGACAAGCGCGTCTCTTGCAATCCCCTTTTTGCCCAAACTATTCTTAATTTTTCTCCTTTGGGTATTTCTTTAATTCCTCTTTCTATTCCGGCCGCACCTATTCGGGCCTCATTTTCATCGAAGAGGTTATGAAACCCTTCTGAATCAAATGCCCAGACTATTTGATACTTTGAACCTAATTTCAGTAAATAACCACTTATCGTCTCTTTTGCCGTTCTGATTGTAAAAATATAATTCAGGTGCAAATAATTTTGAAAGGGCATATAGCTTAAAACTTCTCCTCCTTGAGAAACTCCTTTTACTGCTGGTAAAACAGTTACTTTTTGATATCGTTTATCTGATGGCGAGATATATTTCAAATAACCGTTGCACCAGTCTACTCCTGGTGGTTCTTGAAATAAATCCGTAAATTGCTGTGGTTTTTCTCCAATTAAGAAGATCCACACTATTACCAGCCAAATGCTGATTACAAAAAAACCTGGTATCCCCCATCCGCACATCTCGCTCACCACAAAAGCTACTGCCATCAATGGGACGGAGGATCTTATTTGGACTGCTGTAAATATTCCTAGTTTTTCTTCTGTTCCGAGGATTTGATTTACCTCGATAAATTCTTTCTTTGTCATTCGATTTTAGATTGACGATTTTCTTAACCCACTAACAGAAAACTAATCACTTCTACTGCTACTACAAATTCAAAAGTTCCTGCTGCTATATCTAACATCAAACGAGAACTTTGCGTATCATTTTTCATTCTTTGCGCTTGAATCAAAGAACCCAAAAACATAAATACTGTTAGCACTCTCAGGAAAGTAAATAATAATGCTACTGCACTCTGTATATTAGTCGTAGATCCTCCATTGATTGAATTAAATACGCTTGTAACTAAATCAGATACAAATTTTTCAGCTCTTTTATATAAAAAAGCTGAAGCTGGTTCTTGAAATGATAAAGATAATATGATTGTGACAATATCTAGTATTCCCAACCCTCTGATTTTTCGCGGATTTATTCCTACCCAGTTAGCCAGTTTTTCTAGACAAAACCATAATAAACAAAATGACAAACAGGCTGGTATTGCTATCCGCCAAAACTGCCAATCTCTTGACATTAAAAAAATGATTTGGGGAATAGCAATTACTAATCTCCAATTCAAGATTAGCCAATTTTCGAGCCTAATTCTTTTTTGCTTTAAACTTTTCACTTTGATTTAATTTCCCTGGGTCGCTGGCTATATTTAATTTAGTGGAAAAAGTTCGTCTTGCCATCACCTATTCGGGTCATTTTTTTACTGAAATAATTCTCGCGCTCTTGTTTTATGATATTATTTTATTCAAGCTTTTAAATGAATCATTCCCTTCAGTTTTACAGATTCATTTTTCTTTAAAAAAATTCATATTTCCGAATTTTTGCCGAAACTTTTGTTCTTTATTTTTCTTTGAGGATATCAATCATGACTCTTGCCCAAGACTTATTAATTAGTCCTATTGAATTACAAAACCTAACTCAATTAAGCCCTAATTACTTAGTGAGCAGTTCTACTCTGAGCGATAGTAAAAAACGAGCTAAATTTATCAATCAGCAACTCGATCGCATTTATCTCGATAATCGCAACAGTTCAATAATTTTCTCGACTCTGATTTTCATGTTACATTTTGGCTGGTTTGTAACTTTTGCCGCTTCTATTTCCAATAAAGCAATAGAGTGGGCTTTACTTTACCTTCACAGCACGATTAGTTCACTAATTTTTGCCACCTTCTTTTTTGCAATATTTAATCTTTTTTTGCTTCTGTTTAGCTATCGAAATTTGAAAGCTATCGAGCGCGATCGTCAATTTCAAACTTTAAGAGATCTCATCGATGAAATCGAACGCTACAATCTAATTGCTGGTAATTTCATTATTAATATTAATGCAATCTCTTCTCTTTCTGAAGCTGGGGCTAAAGTTGGTTTAGATAATCGTCAACAAGTTATCAAAAATATCTCGAAGCTTAAAAACGATCTCCTCAAAGCTTTAAAAATAGAAAGAATTTTTCGAGAAAACCCCCAAATAGATCCTCAGAGTCTTAACTTTGATTTTACTTCTTTATCTGCTTTAGAATTAAATAATCGTGCCGTTGAATATGCTAATGAAGTGAATCAACTAGTTGAAATTGGTATTTCTGTTCAAACTGAAATGGACTCTTTATTTAACAAGAAATACTGAAATAGTATAGATTAAAAAAAGGACTTAATCGAATTAAGTCCTTTTAAAATCCACTGAATTTTCAATCTAAAGTGACATTTTTGATCCGCAATACCTCTGCTACTGTTCTTGATGTTTCATTAATAATTCCAACCTCTAAGACATCTATTTTATTACTATCTTCAATATTCGGATATGTTACGTGAGCTTTTAGAGGAACATCTTTTACCAAATTAGCCGTAACATAGGAATAACTACTAGCTCCCCCTCCAATTGCAGTTGTTTTTCCCCTATAAATCAAGCCGTCTGCAATAATTCTGGAATCATAAAGCCGGATTTTAATTTTTGAATCTTGCATCACCGGACTAACTTCAAAATCACATCTAATTTCAAAGTTTTTTTGGCAACCAAAAAAATCAAATTTAAATCCATTTACCATTAACGTTTTTTTAATCTTTGGTTTTTGCTCAACCGCCAATACTGTTTCCGACTTTTCTACTTCTTCTTTAACCGACTCAATTGGTTGTTGATACATAACTTTTTGAGCTGGCTGTTTTACTAATTTCTGACCTTCTTGCGGTGCAGCTACTACTACAACTACTTCTTTTTCTTCAGAGCCAAATATTTTGTTCCAATTCGCTTTTACTATTGTAAAAGAGACTGTTCCCAACAAAGCAATCAACATGACCGCTCCTGTTTCTAACTGTTTCATTTTTATTTTTCCCTAATTCTTTTAAGTGACCAAATATTCAAGATAAACTAATCTTACCAAAGTAAGCTTTCATTTCTGTTACGAAATATATCTTTTTGAGCGAATACTTTTCTTTTACTTTTACAATAATTTTGGCAATTAAAATTCTATTTGATTAATTTAAATGCCAATTCAATATTAACTTTTAAAGATCTAGCTCTCCGCTAAAACCATCATAATAATCGCTCGGATCTACCCATTCTCCTAAAGAAGATAATTCTTCTCCGTTAGCAATATCTTGATGAAGTTTTTTAATTCGATCTTGCTTAGTTGAAAGATATTTTTGTCTCGTTTTTGCCTGTTGACAATATTCGGTATATCCGACTCCATATTTTTCTTCAAACATTTTTTCTTGTTCGTCAAATGCTTTTACCTCTGCAACTCTTCTCGCTTCTAAAGCGATAATTTCTTTATCATTAAACATTGGATCTGCTTTTAATTCTTCTTTATAAGCTTCTTTCATTGTTCCATCTGGATTATAAGCTGCTTGCATCATGAAATCCCAGTCATCGTAAAGTCTTGCTCTTGACATATTATTTTTCCACCTTAACTTTCACAGGATATTTTTTGTTTTGAAGGGAACAAAAATAATAGAAAAACAGATTTCTTTCAGATATATTATTCTGACTCTTAATTGTTTATTAATACAGAAATAAATTCTTAATTCTCAACCGTTATCTGAAGAACTTTCTGTTTTTTCTATTTTTTTATTACTGATAAGTATCGTTCGAGAAACATTGTACATCAAATCGAACGAGCTTCTATGCTTTTTTCAATTTCATCTCTAAATTGTAACATTTTTCTTCATCGGGTCAGTAAGAGATTTATCGCTCGAAAATTTAAATTTGATCCCAATTTTTCCCTTGAAACTACCTCTAATAAATATCGGAGGTAGACCAATGCTGCTCGGTTAATGTTTTGATTTATCCTACTAGGTTTGCAGAGGAGACCGGAGACCGGAGCAGGGAGATTAAGTTTAAAATCTATTCCTCCTATTATCCTTTGAGGCATTCAATTATCTATTAATTCTCACAGCGATTGCGCTCCCTGCCCCCATGCTACCTCACCGATTTATTTTTGTTTTTATCCGAATAGTATTGAGAGGTAGACCGCATGACAAAATATTCAGCTAGTCCTCAAATTAACGAAACGATCGCACGTTTACTTAAACTTGGATTACCACCATTGCCCGTCGCACCAAAACAAGACCCTCGCAAAGATTGGTGTCACGTCGTGGCTAAAACCAGCGATAATTTGAAATTTTGCCCCCTCGACAAAAATTTAGAGCCGATAGCCCGCTTCACTGGCAAAAATCCCAGTTTTTTATCTCGAGATGGCAAAAAAGCTTTTACCGTAAAACATCGGCAGTTTCAGGAGCGATTGCCAACCGCAGCCGAATTGAAAAACTGGTTTTCTAATCCTGATGTTGGTATCGGCACGCTTGGCGGTCATGCTGGTATCGTTTGGCTCGATATCGATCGCAAAAATTATCCATCTCAAAATTCGTGCGAAATTGATGTTAAGAAAATTTTAGATCGAATCGGGCCTACTTGGGTCGAGCAAACCGGATCTGGTGGTTATCGCATCGCCGTCCGGCCTAATCTTCAGCCTCGATTTACCAATTTTGCAACCGAACAAAACGGGCCTCACGTTGGCGAGGCTTTATTCAAGGGCAGATTTACCGTATTAGCTCCTTCGATCCACCCCAATGGCAACCCCTACAAACAATTACATTCTAATTTACCAGTTGCCGTTGAAAGTTTAGAGGCGATCGGCATTCACCAATATAATCAACCACCAATCAAAAATTCCCCAGTTAATAGCCAAAAGAACACTTTAATTAAACAAGTAACT